>CXWL01112564.1_pt1 | contig 49212 bp, 48 predicted proteins | sample 590931 | NCBI WGS metagenome assembly CXWL01 (sample SAMEA3498368, study PRJEB10139) | groundwater metagenome | biome: water well; material: biofilm material | place: Germany | collected 2015-04-27 | reverse complement strand
AGGCGGGTGTATGCCGTAACCCAACATTATCTGGCTGATTGCCTTCGTGGCTGTTGGGTTACGCAATGAAGCCGCTAACCCAACCTACGAAAAAACATGTGTTACATGGTACTAGTCGGATGGCTAGTAGTTTCATCAGGCTCACCACGAACGGATTAAATCTGCGTTTCCTTAGATTTTTGCCTTGGTTTTTCTCATTCGCTTTCATCCGCCGGATAATTCCGCCGCTGGTGCATACAGTGGAAGATGGTGCAATCGCCGGTGCGGTTGTGGCGCACAAAAATCAGCGTGAAAGGCACGCGATGGCCGACCGGCAGTTCGCGGGTGCCAGCGACAACGCCGAGGCGGCCAGATACAGCAATGGGCGATGCAATCAGGGAATGTGCTGCTTCTTCAATGATCTTGCGCATTCGTCTGGCAGCGGCGGGGTTGCGCCTGGCATACCACGCGAGTGATTCCGCCAGTTCGGCGATGGCTTCCGGATGCCAATCAAGCCGCTTTCTTTTCGTTCCGGGCATGGCGTTCGGTCAAGCTGTCGAGCTGCCGCATGGCATCTTCGTGCGGGACACGCTCAACGCTTTGCATCCGCGCCTTGACCGCCTTGATCGCATATTCGGTCGCATCAAAACCATCGCGCAGCACATGCTTGAGAACATCTTTAGGCGTGCGCCCCGCCTCGTGGGCGAGCTTCTCCAAACGTCGGGTATCAGCTTGGGATAAGGTCAGGGTATCCATGATGTCCTCCATAAACGGAGGCAAGTATAGCGCAGCGGGGCTGTTTTTTGCGTAGGGCTATTACGGCTGGAATGCGCTGCACTGTGCGGTAGGGGTTTCAGCTATTCCGCTGCACGGCTACCCTCGCGCACCAGGTTTACCGGGTGAGCAGGCGTGGCTTGGCGGATGCCGTGCGCCGCTTTGCCGCTGGAACCGGTTCTTGCGCGATATGATCGAGCAGGACGGGCGGGCGGTTGGGAAAGCGCGCCACCAGATCGAGTTTGCCTCCCATCGCCTCGATATAGCGGCGCAGCGTGGAGAGCAACAGGTCGCTGCGGCGCTCGATGCGCGAGATCGTGTCCTGACCTACCCCAAGGCTTGCGGCGAGGTCTTGCTGGGTGTGTTCAACGGCCAAGCGCAGGTCCTTGAGCGTTGCCAGTTCCCCGGCGCGTTGTTCCACTTTGGCGCGACGCCTGGGCGGCAGCGCAGCCAACACATCATTTAGATTTTTTGCCATAATCTTTCTCCTTTACTTGCCTTGAAATACCGGCAGCTTTAAGCGTCGCCAGACGTTCGTCAAACCTCGCGTCGGCGCCGGCAATCAGTTTTTTATAGAATCGCCGCTGATCTGCGCCACCCTTATCGCCGCCCACCAGCAGGATCGCCGCACGTTCCGTATCAAATGCAAAAGCCACCCGCCACACCTCGCCTTCACAATCGAACCGCAACTCCTTCATATTCGCGTGCTTCGAGCCTTTGAGCGTATCCACCGTCGGCCTGCCCAAGTGGGGGCCGAATTCCTGAAGGAGCCTGGCGTGGGCGAGCTATTCATCCTGGAGCGCGCCATCCATCGCCTGAAACTCGGCGTGAAATCATCATGAAAAAGTACGTTCCAAGGCATGGGCAAATTATGGATTTAAAGCCATATTGCTTCAAGGGGTGAAATGGGGCTGAAAAACGGATTCAGCTATTTCGCTGCAAGCGGTTCAGCACCTTGGCGATTTCCAGCAAGGCGCGCTGATTTTCTGGCGTGAGGGTGCGGAAGTGCTGGCGGAGTTGGATAGCTTCATTGGTATAGTCGGATTCATTGGCTCCCAACAATTCTGGAGCTTTGTGGTCAGGGGATTCGGCACCCTCAACGGCGGCATGGAGAGCAGAGACCGTTGTCCCAAGTGCTGAAGCAATCATACGCAGCGATTCAGGCGATGGTTGTTGCACACCGCGTTCTATGCGGGAAAGATTGCTTGGATCAGATTTTATGGCGAATGCCAATTGCTCCAGCGTTTCGCCACGCTTCTTTCTAACAGCCCGAATTATTTTCCCAATGTTCATGGTGGGCGATTGTTGTGGCGATTTGCGCCAATCGCAAAGCTATTGGTCGCATAACGCAATATAATTGGCGCAATCCGCCAATTATGTACAGGCTGCGCAATGACACCAGAACAACGACAACGTCTCATCGAAATCCTGCTTTCCGACGACGACGTAACACCGGAGTGGTCGCGCATCCTCTTCCCGCCGGAGAAGCGGGAATACGAACTGGTCTATCACGGCAAGGAGCGCGAGGAGGACATCATCGCCAACACCTTGGCTGTGCCCTTGCAGCCGGTGCGCACCTTCAACAAGAACGGCGTGGAATGGCACAACAAGCTGATTTTCGGCGACAACCTGCAAGCGATGAAGACACTGCTGGAGATGAAGCGGCGCGGCGAACTGTGCAACGCCGACGGCACGCCGGGCGTGCGGATGTGCGTGGAGAACTACCACGCCATTCTTGAGCATGTGAATTCATCCATCCGCGACAGCCTCAAGGACAAAGGCACTCGGGTGGCGGTGCTCAACGACGAGGCGCATCACGTCGCCAACGAAACTGGCGCAACGCCCGGCAAGTGGAAGGAATTTTTGCAATCGCCCGACTATGGCTTTCGCTATGTGCTGGGGGTTTCCGGCACCTGCTATGTGGGTGACGAGTATTTTTCTGACGTGGTGTTCCGCTATTCGCTGCGACAGGCGATCGAGGAACGCTTCGTCAAGAAGGTGGAATACGTCGCCGAGATGCCCGCCACCCACGGGCAGGAAGACCGCTGGCAATTGATTTGGCAACGGCACGACGACTGGAAAAAGAAACTGAAAAGCCGCAACATCAGGCCATTGACCATCGTAGTAACGCAGAAAATCACTGCCTGCAAACAGGTGACCGGCAAGCATTCCAAGTTCAATGCGACGATCCGGCAGAAAACATTTTCGGTGGATGAGGTGGCCGAACAGCTTTACCAGCGACTCAAGGGTATTGACCAAGAATCAGCCGATGCCGAAGTCCAGGAAGACCGTACCAACTACGCAAAACGATTCCCGCGCGAGAAGTGTACAGCCATCGTGGCTGAATCGTTGAAGCAGGCCAAGATTACAGACAGTCGCATCACTGACGATAATCGACAGAAGTTTTTGCAGGCGCTTGGGCCGTTGAAGCGCAAAGGCGCCAAGCGGGTGATTTACGTTCTCGCGGCCAATGCACTGGTGACGATGAGCACTGCAACCCGGCAGGCGGAAAGTTGTAGCGCAGCCGAACTACGGCGCGGATCGAAGACGGTTTTCTATACCGATGGTTGCATGGCGACGCTGTGCGACGAGCAGCGGGAATTTTTTGCGGAGGTGGCAGACCCGGACGGCGATTTCGTCAGCGGTCGAGCGGAGATAGGCAACCCGGCGGACTTCAAGACACCTGTCAATCTCGCAATCGCTGACGCGACCCCAGAACGCAAATTCATACGCGAACTGACCGACCGAAAAAACACCACGCACCTCGATGCCTGGCTAAAAAATGCGGCAATGAATTTCTACTCGCTCGAATATGCTTGGAAGAAAGGCGAACATCCCAAGCGCGGCGAGTTCAACCCAGATTTCTTTATCAAGCAGGGCGAGCAAATTTTTGTTACGGAGATTAAGGATGACGGGGAGATTTCCGACCCATCGCCGGAGAATGTGAAGAAACACGAGTACGCACGCGCGCACTTTGAACGGCTGAATAACTGGCTGGAAAAAAATGCGTTGCTTGTCCGCTATCAGTTCAATATGGTCAGTCCGCGTGACTTCAACAGTTTCTTTCAGAAACTGCGGGAAATGGATTTGGTGGGTTTCCGGTCGGAATTGGATGTAACGATGATTAACGCGGGTACGAAAGCCGCGTGAGCAAGCCGTCGAAGCAGGGAACAAGCGCGCTGGCGATACCCTAAAGGAACCCCAAGGTTATTGATCCGGCACGGTTTGAACTTGATTGCCGTTCGTGCTGAGCCTGTCGAAGCACAAGAATCCATTCACATTTCGACAAGCTCAATGCGAACGGATTCTTGGATAATGCGTGCCGTATCAATATCTATTCAACCAGCGACACTATAGCCATATCGCATTTACCTGCTATTGGTATTTAGCTTCACCGCAAAATCCGCCACGCCGATCTTGAACAGAAACTTGGCGGCGGCATCCAGTGTTTTGAATTCCCGCGTTTCGCGCTTGATGGTTTCCAGCGGGTTGCCACCCGAGGAAAGTTATTTTGTGTTTTTCGACAATTGTTCCGGCCATCGACGGGATGTGTAAGCTTTGATCGCGCGCAGATTAGCAATCGCATCATCAAGCCAGCGCAATAGCACTACTGGCCGCGCTCCGCAAAGAAGGCTTCAACTTTTGCTTCGCTGGCAAATTCGCCACGGTCAGCCGCTGCAATCCTTTGCTTGAGCACTTCGACATAGTGGCGGTCTGCGGCGAGGTATCCGGCAAGGGCTTCGTGAATTATTTCAGATTCTGTCCGATGCGTTTCCTCGGCCAGTTGATGAAACTGCCGCTGCATTTCATGTTCGATAATCAAGGGCTCAATCACGGTTTGCTCTCCTTCATTGCACCGGATTGAATTGTAACTTGAAGTATGTGGTTGCAACTACTTTGGCTAACGAAGGCCCAAGAGTGAGTTATGAAATGCTTGAGTGCGTTGGCGTTGAGCAGCAGCTTGAATTCCCGCTCAATCATTTTCTCTTCCCTTTTTTCACCAGCCAAACAGCGGCATTTTGCCCGCATTCGCGGCCTGCTTGAGCGCGGGGGATATTTGCAATATGCGGATTTGTTCTTTCACCGGGGTGCTGCGCTGGTTCAGGTAGAACAGCGCGACATCCTTGTTTTTGTCGGGCGGGGAGATGGGGGTTTTGTTTGCGTCCTGCACGATCCATCCTTCTTCCGGTATGTGGCGAATTTTTCCGGATGGCTCGCGCGTTTCGATGGTCGCCCAGCCGTTGGCGCAATCGAATTGGGAGGCGATTTTCTTCAGGCACTTGCCTGAATGTAACCATCGCCCGGATAGCCGCAATCCGGCTCGGCGTGGTTGACGCGAATGAAAGGTGCTTCGGGCGTTGCGCCGAACAAGCGCACGGTGGCGATAGCCGGTATGCGACGCCCGGGCGGGCCACAACAGCGCGAGCATGGCTGAATGGGTGGCACCCATGGGGCTTGTTGGCGTTCCCATAATGGGTGGCAGTTGCTTGCACCCCTCCGTTTGCAGCAGGTGGGGTGGCGGGCTTTCCGCCGTCATCGGTTTGGGAAACCCCAATGATTATCCGGATTGCAGATGCGGATTGTTTGAGTTCGTGCAGTCAGTAGTGTAGTGTTACGCGCTATCCGGGGCGGATGGAGCCGGAACAAATGCAAAGTTTCGGAGTTGCACTGAATAAGCGATGACACAACACGACGAGCTATTGCAGCGCCTGGGCGAGCTGAACGCCATCGGTATCTCGCTGTCCAGCGAGAGCAATATCAACCACCTCTTGGAAACCATACTGGTTGCCGCCAAGCGCATCACCAACGCCGATGCGGGCACGCTCTATCTGGTGGAACCGGAGCAGCATGTGATCCGTTTCGAAATCATGCGCACCGATTCGCTCGGCATCGCGATGGGCGGCACGACCGGTGAGCCGATCCCGTTTTATCCCGTCCACATGACCGACAAAGACGGCAAGCCCAATGTCTCGATGGTGGTGGCATATGTGGCGCTGCACGATAAAACGGTGAACATCGCCGACGCCTATACCGTCGAGGGATTCGATTTTTCCGGCACCAAAAATTTCGACAAGAAAACCGGCTACCGCTCCACCTCGTTTCTGGCGGTGCCGATGAAAAACCACGAGAACGAAATCATCGGCGTGCTGCAACTCATCAACGCGCTGGACCGAAAATCCGGGGAGATCGTCGCATTCACCCAGGAAGACGAGCACCTGCTGGAATCGCTCGCTTCGCAGGCCGCCATCGCGCTTACCAACCGCCGCCTGATCCAGCAACTGGAAGACCTGTTCGAGTCTTTCATCAGCCTCATCAATACCGCGATTGACGACAAGTCGCCCTATACCGGCGGCCATTGCGCGCGCGTGCCGATCCTGACCATGATGCTGGCCGAAGCGAGCTGCCGCGCCGGGGCAGGCTCGCCGCTGCACGGCTTCGCCATGAGCGACTTGAAGAAGCACGAGCTGAAAATAGCGGCGCTGCTGCACGATTGCGGCAAGATCACCACCCCGGTGCATGTGGTGGACAAGTCCACCAAGCTGCACACGCTGCTGGATCGCATCCACTTGCTGGATACGCGCTTTGAAGTGCTCAAGCGCGATGCCGAGATCGCGATGCTCAAGGGGGAGATGAGCGCCGGAGATTGCGGCGCGCGCCTCAAGCAACTGGACGACGACCGCGAATTCTTGCGGCGCTGCAACATCGGCTCGGAGAAAATGAGCGCGGCAGATCAGATGCGCGTGCGCGGCATCGCTTCTTACCGGTGGCGCAACGAGGCAGGCGTGCAGTGCGATTTTCTCAACGCGGACGAACTGGAAAATCTCACCATCCCTTTTGGCACGCTCACCATGGCGGAGCGGCAGATCATCAACCACCACATTGACGTCACCATCAAGATGCTGGAGTCGCTGCCCTGGCCCAGGCATTTCAAGAGCGTGCCGGAATTCGCCGGCGGCCACCACGAGCGCATGGACGGCAAGGGCTACCCGCGCGGGCTGACGCGCGAGCAGATGTCGGTGCAGGCGCGCATGATGGGCATCGCCGATATTTTCGAGGCGCTCACCGCCAAGGACAGGCCTTACAAAAAAGGCAAAACCCTCACCGAATCGCTCGCCATACTCGGCAATTTCAGGCTCAATGGCCACATAGATCCCGACTTATTCGATATTTTTGTGCGCGAGAAGGTGTATCTGACCTACGCCCGCCAGTTTCTGGATCCCGAGCAGATTGATGCGGTGGATGAAAGTCGGATTCCCGGCTATCAGCCGTGAGGCGTAACGAAAACTGCCATCCTGGATGGCGGAAATTGGCAGATGCCGTAGGGCGCAATCACCAACGGGCATTGCGCCGGATGGGACGATCCATCCGGGTCAGCGTTCCATCCGGCGCAATGCGCTACGCTTATTGTGCCCGCGGGTTACACACCTTACTGACTGACGAAAATTGTCACTTCGCTAACAGGGATGGGTAGGCAAGCGCGGCAAAAACGCACCGTGTGCCGCCGCGAACCGCATGGTTGCTTGGCTCTGGCCGGAGCGCGCTTGCTGGCACAGATATTGCTCATAAGGTGCTGCACACCCCGTGTGTCGTATCCAACCTGATTAAGGAGATTCAACATGAAACAAACCCAAAAAGGCTTCACCCTGATCGAACTGATGATCGTGGTCGCGATCATCGGTATCCTGGCTGCCGTGGCGATTCCCGCATACAGCAACTACACCAAGAAGGCCAAGTTCACGGAAGTGACGCAGGCCACCAACGCCTTGAAACTGGCGCTGGACGCTTGCTTTTCCGACCAGGGATCGTTCGCTCTCTGTACTGCTGGCAGCCTTGGTGTTCCCTTCAATATTTCCACAACCGCGAGCCAGGTCACTACTGCTGCCGATGCTAACGGTGTCGCCGCTCTGGGCAAATACGTCCGCTGGGTGGGGATTACGACCCCCGGCACGGCGACCGGCGTGTCCATTACCGGCAAGGCCGTCAGTGATAACGGCATGAACAACGAAACGTTCATCATGGATGCGACAGCGGGCGCAAATGGGATTACCTGGCTTGTGAATGGCGCCAGCACCTGCTTGACGCAAGGTCCGATCTGTAAACAGTAAGGCTGGTTTGATTGCCTGACACAAAAGCCCCGCAAGGGGCTTTTGTTTTTCCGTGAGAAGGAATCGTTATGCGGCTTAACGATGGCAAGTTGCCGACATCTGGTAAGTTTGTTTATGCGGTTCTGTTGCTTGTCCCGATAGCGATTATCTATGGGCAATTCTTATGGAATCCCATCGTGTTCGACGATTTGCCGTTCTTCATGACGGATGAATCCGGCAATCAGCCGGTTGATCATTACCGCTATTCCCCGTTCGAGTTGCGCTCGTTGCCATATGCCACGCTGGCATGGGGCAAGGCGGCATTCGGGTTGGAGATGCGGCACTTCCGTATCGAGAATCTGCTGTTGCATGCGGCAGTGGCGATTACGCTGTTCTTTTTTCTGGCGCGATTGTTTGATGCCGTGTACGGCAAACGCGCTCAATCGCTGCTGCCCTCAAACACGTCGGCATTCTGCGCCGCACTCTTGTTTGCGCTGCACCCGGTAGCGGTGTATGCGGCGGGTTATCTGGTGCAGCGCACCATCGTCATGGCCACCCTGTTCTGCCTCCTGGCGATGGCGGCCTACTTGCGCGGCAGCGTCCGGCACAAGCCGTTATGGTTGTGGGCGAGTGTGGTGCTTTATTATCTGGCGGTGTTTTGCAAGGAGCACGCCATCATGTTGCCGGCAGTGCTGCTGGCATTGACTGTGCTGCTGCATGACGATTGGCGGGCGGTGCTGCGGCAGCGATGGGGGGTGTTTGCTGCGCTCGCCGCAATCGCGTTATTTGTCTTTGCCTCAAAAAGAGGTGTGCTCGGTACGGTCTATGAAGTTCTGGCGCCGGAGATGCTGGATGTTGAGAGCGACCTGAATTATCCGTTGAGTGTGCTGACGCAGGCGGGGCTGTTCTTCAAATATACCGGGCTGTGGCTGTTCCCGAATCCGGAGTGGCTGTCGGTGGATATGCGCGAGCCGTTTGCGCAATCGTTCTGGTCTTTTTATTTACCTGCTTTCGCGGCTTTTCTCGCATGGGGCGTCGGTGCGGTATGGCTGCTGATGAAGCGCGGCAGGCCGGGGCTGGCTGGCTTTGCCATGCTGTTCCCGTGGCTGATGTTCATGACGGAATTTTCCACGGTGCGCATCCAGGAAAATTTCGTGTTGTACCGCAGTTACCTGTGGGCGGCAGGCGCCTGCTGTGTGCTGCCGCTGTTGCTGGACAAGCTCGACAAACACGTTGCCTCGGCCATCGTGGCCGTAGCAGCGCTGGCGATGATTCCCGTCTCGATGGAGCGGCTGGCCTCGTTTTCTCACCCTTTGCTGTTGTGGGACGATGCCGAGAAACTGGTTAAAGACCGACCGGAATTACCCGGTGCTTACCGGATTTACTACAACCGGGGAACCGAGCTGATCAAGGCGGGCAATCTTGGCCTGGCGATCAAGGATCTGGCCCTTGCGACCGAGCTTCATCCGGAATGGCCTTTCTCTTACAACAATCTGGGGCTGGCCTACCAGAAGAAGGGCGATTGGCGTGCGGCGGCAGATGCTTTTACGCGGGTGATCGAGATCGCCAACAGAAAAAAAATGGGAGACAGCCCGAAGCCGTATTACGGGCGCGCCATAGCATACGAGGAGATGGGTGAGATCAGCAAGGCGCGGGAGGATTACCTGGTGAGCTGCCGCCTGGCTGGCAAAGGGTGCGAGAAGCTTCAGCCGGAACGGTGATGATGATTACCTGCGCGCTCCCGCCATCTCTCTCAATTGCCGCAAATCGCTTTCGATGATGGATAGCTGGTAGTAATCCGAGCCGGCCCGCTTCGCCAGTTCCAGTTGTTCGATTGCGCCGTACAAATTGCCGCGCAGGGCATAGTTGCGGGCGAGCGCGCGATGCCCTTCCTGATGTTTGCCAGTCGCCGAATAGGCGCGCGCCTGCAACTCAAACAGGCGCGGATCGCCGGGGTGGCCGATGACTTGTTCGCCGAGCAGCTTGAGCGCATCGCCGTGCTTGCCCGCAAGCAGCAGTATTTCCGCATAATCGTAGGCCAGCGCGCGGTGCTGCGGGAAATTCTGCGTGGCGGTGCGGTAAAAGCCGATGGCGCCCTTGTCGTTTTTGTCCGCGCGCTTGAGCTGCCCCGCCAGCGTCGCAATCATCGGGTTTCTTGTCGCCTGCTTTTGCAGCGCGGCAAATTCCTGTGCGGCGCGCGCGGGCTGGTTGTTGCGCAGCAGGGACAGCACCAGGCCATAGCGTTGCGCGGTCTGGTTGCCGTGTTTGCGCGCCCCCAGCGCGCTGGTGAAATAGGCGATTGCTTCCTGTGGCGTTTTCCGGGTGGCATGGAGCTTGGCGCGCACCAGGTGGAAGTTGAGGCTGTCCGCCACCTGGCGGTAAGGGGTTTGCTGCAGGCGGCCGGCAATATCGGCAACGCGCTCGCTGGTGATGGGATGGGTGCGCAGATAGGTGGGCGCGTTGTTTTCCAGCAGGCGCGTGGCGTTTTGCAGGCGTTTCAGAAAGGCGGGCATGGCGTGCGGGTCGAGGCCGGCTTTTTGCAGCGTGTCGAGGCCGAGGCGATCCGCCTCCTGCTCGTGCGTGCGGGTGAAATTCAGTTGCCGCTGGATGGCGCCCGCCTGCATTCCGGCGATGGCGGCCTGCGAGGCGTCGGGGTTGCTGCGCGCGGCCAGGATCGCCGCCGCGATCGCGGCCATCGCGGCCAGCGTATCCAGCTTCTGCCCGGCCACCATGCGCGCCAGATGGTGCTGCGTGACGTGGGCGATTTCGTGGCCCAACACCGAGGCGAGCTCGGATTCGCTTTGAACGGCCAAGATCAGGCCGGTGTTGACCCCGATGAAGCCCCCCGGCAACGCGAACGCGTTGATGGCACTGTCGGCGATGGCGAAAAACTCGAATTCCTGCCCCGGTTCGCCGCTGTTTGCGACCAGTTGATAGCCGAGCTGATTAAGGTAATCGCCGATTCCCGCATCGTCGAGATAGCTCCGGTCGGCGCGGATCTCGAACATGCTTTGTTCGCCGATCTGGCGCTCCTGCTGCGGCGAAACCGCCGCCTGCGAAACATCGCCGAGATCGGGCAGACCTTCCGCGCGGCACGGCAGCGGCAGGGCCAGCAGCAAAGCGAGCAACAGATTTTTCATGGCCGGTATGATAGCCGCATTGCCTGCCGGCTCCAAAGCCGCTCGCGCTTTACCGGCGCGGTATAATGCCGGCGCGCCATTTCAGCCCAACGCGGCCTTCCGCCAGATCATGGACAAAATAGGCAAATACGAAATCATCCGGGAGCTGGGTAGCGGCGCGACCAGCACGGTGTATCTGGCGCTTGACCCTTTCACCGACCAGCAGGTCGCACTCAAGCTGTTCAACCAGGCTGCCCTGCGCGACAGCACCCGCACCAAGGCCTACCGGAAATTGTTTCTGACCGAGGCGTCGCTGGCCGGCAAGCTGTCGCACCCGCACATCGTGAAGGTTTTCGATGCCGTGATGGACGGCGCAGTGAATTACATGGTGATGGAATTCGTCGAGGGGGAGACCCTGGAGCGCCATGCCGAGGTGGATAACCTGCTGCCGTTGAGTACGGTTGCCGAAATCGTCTACAAATGCTGCAAGGCGCTGGAATACGCGCAATACCAAGGCGTCATCCATCGCGACATCAAGCCCGCCAACATCCTGCTGCACGGCGAGAGCGACATCAAGATTTCCGATTTCGGCGCGGCGGTGATCGAGAGCCAGCAGACCACCCAGGTGAGCGGGGTGGGCTCGCCCGCCTACATGTCGCCGGAGCAGATCAAGGAACAGACGCTGACCCACCAGACCGATATTTATTCACTCGGCGTATCCATGTACAAGCTGTTGACCGGCAAGCTGCCGTTCGATGCGAGCAACAACTACAGCATGATTTACCAGATCATGAACATGGAGCCGCCGCCAGCCAGCACCTTCCGTCCGGAAATCTCGCCGGCGCTGGATGCCATCGTGATGCGCGCGATGTGCAAAAATCTGCAACAGCGCTACCTGACCTGGGATGAGTTCGCCCGCGACCTGGTGACGTTTTTCAGCCGCAACGTGGCGCCTCAAACAGGGATTTTTGTCACCGAAAAGTTTAATACTCTGCGCGAGATGGATTTTTTCAAAAATTTCAGCGACGTCGAACTATGGGAAGTGCTGCATATCAGCGAATGGCGCAAAGTGCAAAAAGACGAGCGCATCATCAGCGAAGGCGAAGCCGGTCTGGAGTTCTTTATTCTGGCGAGCGGTTCGGTCAAAGTGCTCAAGCGGGGGCGGCTGTTGAGCCTGCTGCGCAAGGGCGATTGCTTCGGCGAAATGGCGCACCTTGCCGAGCGGGATTTTCTGCGCACGACCGACGTGGTAGCCAAAGACGATGCGACCCTCATCGAAATCAAGCCCATCGCGCTGGAACAATCGTCAACCGGGTGCCGCTACCAGTTCAGCGAAGCCTTCCTGCGCATGCTGGTGAAGCGCCTGGCGGTGGCGAACACGCGCATTTCGCATTTGCTGAGCGATCGCGACGGGGAGAGCGGTGCGGGGTGATTCAGCGCGGCAAACCCCCGGCTATGCCGGAGATCGTTTACCCTTGCCTATCCGGTTTGCTGCCAAAGTAGTTGAGAACGCCAAGAGGCGACATCAGCCTTCGTAGGGCGGATTAGCGTAGCGTAATCCGCCGAATGTGCGCCGCCATATGGCGCAATGCGCTTCGCTTATTGCGCCCTACAGGGGGTGGGATTTGGCAATTAACCGGATAAGCAAGCGTTTACCCATACCAACGACTTTCCGGGTGGTGCGTTCTATTTTGACGCTCTGCATCACTCCGGTTCGCCCGGATCGGGGCAGGCATCTTCAGACCTTCAGTCCTGCTTGACGCAATCCACGTAATACAGCCGCTCGCCGTTATTTTTTTCCGCCACCAGCCCGTGGATGTCGGTCTCGAAGCCGGGAAACTTCCGGTTGAAGTCGCGGGCAAACTTCAAGTAGTCCACGATGGTTTTGTTGAAGCGTTCGCCCGGAATAAGCAACGGTATGCCGGGCGGGTAGGGCGTCAGCAGCACGCTGGTGATGCGCCCTTCGAGATCGTCTATCGCCACGCGCTCAATTTTGCCGTGCGCCATTCTCGCAAAGGCATCGGAAGGCTTCATCGCCGGTTCCATGTTGGACAGATACATTTCGGTGGTTAAACGCGCCACATCGTTGGCTTTGTAGATGCCGTGGATCTGCTCGCACAAGTCGCGCAGGCCGGTCTTTTCGTAGCTCGTGTGCTTGGCGACAAACTCCGGTAACACGCGCCACAGCGGCTGGTTCTTGTCGTAATCGTCCTTGAACTGTTGCAGCTCGGTCACCATGGTGTTCCAGCGCCCCTTGGTGATGCCGATGGTGAACATGATGAAAAAAGAATACAGCCCGGTTTTCTCCACCACCACGCCGTTTTCCGCCAGATATTTGGTGACGATGGCGGCCGGGATGCCGGATTCGGCAAAATCGCCTTCCAGGCCCAGCCCCGGCGTGATGATGGTGGCCTTGATCGGATCGAGCATATTGAAGCCCGGCGCCAGGTTGCCGAAACCGTGCCAGCGGTCGTCCGTGCCCAGCATCCAGTCGTCGCGCGCCGCCATTCCTTCCTCGACCAGAAAATCCGGCCCCCACACCTTGAACCACCAGTCAGCGCCCCACTCTTCGTCCACTTTGCGCATGGCGCGTCGAAAATCCAGCGCCTCGCTGATGGATTCTTCCACCAGCGCGGTGCCGCCCGGCGGCTCCATCATCGCGGCGGCCACGTCGCACGATGCGATGATGGCGTATTGCGGGCTGGTGGAGGTATGCATCATGTAGGCTTCGTTGAAACAATCGCGGTCCAGTTTGTTCGCTTCGCTATCCTGCACCAGAATCTGCGAGGCCTGGCTCAAGCCGGCCAGCAGTTTGTGCGTGGATTGGGTGGAAAACACCATGGACTCTTTGCACGGTTTGCGGCCCAAGCCGATGGCGTGCATGTCCCGGTAAAAATCGTGGAAAGCGGCGTGCGGCAACCACGCCTCGTCAAAATGCAGCGTATCTATCTCGCCATCGAGCATCGCCTTGATGGTTTCCACGTTGTAGAGAATGCCGTCGTAGGTGCTTTGGGTGATGGTCAGCACGCGCGGCTTGGCTTTCTTGTTGCGGGCAAACGGGTTGGCCTTGATCTTTTTGCGGATGTTGTCCGGCTTGAACTCTTCCAGCGGGATCGGCCCGATGATGCCGAAATGGTTGCGCGTCGGCATCAGGAATACCGGGATCGCGCCGGTCATCACGATGGCGTGCAATACGGACTTGTGGCAGTTGCGGTCCACCACCACGATGTCGTCCGGCGCAACGGTGGAGTGCCACACGATCTTGTTCGAGGTAGAGGTGCCGTTGGTGACAAAGAACAAATGGTCGCAGTTGAAAATACGCGCCGCGTTGCGCTCGGATGCCGCCACCGGCCCGGTGTGGTCCAGCAACTGGCCGAGTTCATCCACCGAATTGCACACGTCGGCGCGCAACATGTTTTCGCCGAAGAACTGGTGAAACATCCGCCCAACCGGCGATTTCAAGAACGCCACGCCGCCGGAATGCCCGGGGCAGTGCCAGGAATAGGAGCCGTCCTGCGCGTAATTTACCAGCGCGTGGAAAAACGGCGGAGCGAGCGTATCCATGTACGCCTTGGCTTCGCGCACGATGTGCCGCGCCACAAACTCCGGCGTATCCTCGTGCATGTGGATGAAGCCGTGCAACTCGCGCAGGATGTCGTTCGGGATGTGGCGCGAGGTGCGCGTCTCGCCGTAAAGAAAAATCGGGATGTCCGCGTTCCGGAAGCGGATCTCTTCCACGAAGGCGCGGATGCTTTTCAGCGCGGCTTCGGTTTCTTCCTTGCTGCCGCCCCCGAACTCCTCGTCGTCTATGGACAGCAGGAATGCCGATGCGCGGCTCTGTTGCTGGGCGAACGATGTCAGATCGCCGTAGCTGGTGATGCCCATCACCTCCACGTCTTCCTTCTTGATGGCGTCGGCCAGCGCGCGCACACCCAGCCCGCTGGCATTTTCCGAGCGGAAATCCTCGTCAATGATGATGATCGGAAAGTTGAATTTCATAGTGGCTTTATGACGGGAAATAAAGGCGGCTGATTAAAAATATTACAGGCTGGCAACGCGCTGTAGAAATTCAACTTCAGTGCAGGTTCACATTTGCCGGAGGCCAATGTGATGCCGGAGCTAAAGTTGAATTTCATTCAGCGCTCTTGAATGTTGGGCGGCGAAAGGTAGAGTATCGAAAGTTGCGCGGCAATGCGCGGGCTACATCTTGGGCAGCGTGACGCCGCGCTGCCCCTGATATTTGCCGCCGCGATCCCTGTAAGAGGTTTCGCATACTTCGTCGCTCTCGAAGAACAGCACTTGCGCCACGCCTTCGTTGGCGTAAATCTTGGCCGGCAACGGCGTGGTGTTGGAAAACTCCAGCGTCACGTAGCCTTCCCATTCCGGTTCGAAGGGGGTGACATTGACAATGATGCCGCAGCGCGCATAGGTGCTTTTGCCCAGACAGATGGTCAGCACGTTACGCGGGATACGGAAGTATTCCACAGTGCGCGCCAGCGCGAACGAGTTGGGCGGGATGATGCAATAGTCGTTGTTGACTTCGACAAACGAATTGGGGTCGAAATTTTTCGGGTCAACGATCGTGCTGTTGATGTTGGTGAACAGCTTGAATTCCCTCGAACAGCGGATATCGTAGCCGTAGGACGACGTGCCGTAGGACACGATACGCTTGCCATCCACTTCTTTCACCTGGCCGGGCTCGAACGGCTCGATCATGCCCGTTTGCTCCGCCATGCGGCGGATCCACCTGTCCGATTTGATGCTCATTGCTTATTGGTGAAAAGTGAAAGGTGAAAAGTGAAACGTAAGGCCAGCTTCTGGTTTTACCGTTTCACGTTTCCCATTTCACGTTTCACGCCTCCCTTTAGGTATTCTGCACCACGATCTTGGGGAACACCGTGCTGTGATCCTGCGACATTTCCGCAATTTTTACCGCGACGCGACGCGCGATCTGCTTGTACGCCTTGGTAATCGCGCCATCCGGGTCGGCCACCACGGTCGGCTTGCCGGAGTCGGCCTGCTCACGGATGTGGATGTCCAGAGGCAGCGAGCCAAGCAGTTCCGCGCCGTAATCCGCGCACATCTTTTCGCCGCCGCCCGCGCCGAAGATATGCTCCTCGTGCCCGCACTTCGAGCAGATGTGCGTGCTCATATTTTCGACGATGCCGAGCAGCTTGATGTCCACTTTCTCGAACATCTTGAGCCCCTTGCGCGCATCCACCAGCGCGATGTCCTGCGGCGTGGTCACGATCACCGCGCCGGTCACCGGCACTTTCTGCGCCAGGGTCAACTGGATGTCGCCGGTGCCGGGCGGCAAATCCACCACCAGGTAATCCAGGCTATCCCAGCGGGTCTGGCGCAACAGTTGATCCAGCGCCTGCGTCACCATCGGGCCGCGCCACATCATCGGCACCTCGTTGCTTTCGATCAGGAAGCCGATGGACATGGCTTGTAGGCCGTGCCCCTGCATCGGCTCCAGCAGTTTGCCATCGGTGGATTCCGGCTGGCCGCTGATGCCCAGCATGGTGGGCTGCGAAGGGCCGTAAATATCGGCATCCAGCATGCCCACGCGCGCGCCTTCCGCCGCCAGCGCCAGCGCCAGATTCACCGCCGTGGTGGATTTACCCACGCCGCCCTTGCCGCTCGCCACCGCGATGATGTTCTTCACGCCATCCACCAGTTTCACGCCGCGCTGCACCGCGTGCGGGATCACCTTGCTGGTCACGTTTGCGGCAATTTTTCCGGCGCCGGGCAGACTGGCAAGCAGGTGGCTTTCCACCAGCGCGCGGATCTCGTCCCACACGCTTTTTGCGGGGTAGCCCAGCAAAATATCCAGCGTCACATCGTTGCCGCTCACCTTGATATTCTTCACCGACTTGCCGCTGACAAAGTCCTTCTTCGTGTTCGGATCTACCAGTTGTTTCAGTGCGGCTTGCACGTCTGCTTCGGAAAAACTCATCTGCTGCTCCATCGCTAAAAATTGTTCGGGGGACGCATTCTACCCAATAATCCATACCGCGCCTATAGAACGATTTTGCTACAATTGCGGCACTTCCCAGCAGGCCTCCACCAATGAAACGCAAGATTCTCGTCACCTCCGCTCTTCCTTACGCCAACGGCAGCATCCACCTCGGCCACCTGGTCGAATACATCCAGACCGACATCTGGGTGCGCTTCCAGAAAATGCGGGGCAACGAGTGCCATTACGTCTGCGCCGACGACACCCACGGCACACCCATCATGCTGCGCGCCGAAAAGGAAGGCATTACGCCGGAGCAACTGATCGCGCGCGTAGCGGAAGAGCACCAGGCGGATTTTGCCGCGTTCCATGTCGCGTTTGACAACTATGGCTCCACCCACTCTGCCGAGACCAGGGAATTCTCCGAAGCGATATACAAGAAGCTCCAGGACGCCGGGCTGATCGAAAAACGCTCCATCGAGCAATACTACGATCCGGCCAAGCAGATGTTCCTGCCGGACCGTTTCATCAAGGGCGAGTGCCCGAAATGCGGCGCAAAAGACCAATATGGCGACAACTGCGAAGCCTGCGGCGCAGCCTATGCGCCCACCGAACTGAAAAACCCCTATTCCGCCGTGTCCGGAGCCAAACCGGAACTGCGCGACTCCGACCATTACTTCTTCAAGCTGTCCGATCCGCGCTGCCAGCAATTCCTGCGCGAGTGGACGCGCAGCGGCGCGCTGCAACCCGAAGCCGCCAACAAGATGCAGGAATGGCTGGGCAGCGAAGGAGAAAGCAAGCTCTCCGACTGGGACATCTCGCGCGACGCGCCTTACTTCGGCTTCGAAATTCCCGGCGCGCCTGGCAAGTATTTCTACGTCTGGCTGGATGCCCCCATCGGCTACATGGGCAGTTTCAGGCAATTGTGTAGCCAGAGGACAGCAACCCCCTCCCCCCTCGCGGGGGAGGGTGGGGGAGAGGGGGCTCTAAACTTCGACGCCTACTGGAAACCCGATTCCGATGCCGAGCTATATCACTTCATCGGCAAAGACATTCTCTATTTCCACGCTCTGTTCTGGCCGGCGATGCTCGAACATGCCGGCTTCCGCACCCCGACCAAACTCTTCGCGCACGGCTTCCTTACAGTGAACGGCGAGAAGATGAGCAAGTCGCGTGGCACCTTTATCACCGCGAGGAGCTACATTGAGCACGTCAAGAACACCGAATACCTGCGCTACTACTACGCTGCCAAGCTCAACGGCACGATGGAGGATATAGACCTGAACCTTGAGGACTTCGTGGCGAAGGTGAACAGCGACCTGGTCGGGAAATACATCAATATTGCGAGCCGGTGTGCGGGATTTATTACCAAACAATTTGATGGACTTCTTTCTTCCGTCAGAATAGAACAAGTCAAATTTGACAACCACGAAAAGCTAATTAGCAAGAATAATAAAAGACATTATGGCCCTGACTACAGTTCACGAGAAATTCTGGGAAAAACTCTTCCGCTATTCCGTGGCTGGCTCAATGATATAGAAGTAAATTATGAAGCTCGGGATTTTGGAAAAGCCATTCGCCAAATCATGCTTGCCGCTGATGTCGCAAATGTATTTGTTAACGAAAGCAAACCTTGGGAACTCGCAAAGCTAGATACGCAAGAAGCAAGAGATGCTTTGCATTGGGTATGCACTACAAGTATCGAACTCTTCCGACAACTTACTCTTTGCCTAAAACCGATATTACCGAACCTTGCTGCTGAAGTTGAGGCATATCTGAATATCCCTTCATTAAAGTGGGCTGATATTGAAGCCATGCTTATGAGTGGCCATAAAATTAACAACTATAAGCACCTCATGACCCGCCTCGACCCCAAGCTGATCGAAGCGATGGTCGCCGCGAACAGAGAGTCGTTGCAGCCTGCCGCCCCCTCTCCCCAACCCTCCCCCGCGAGGGGGGAGGGAGTGCATTCAGAGCAGCGCCATGCTGCGCACCAGCAGCACACCGCCAGCAAGGAAGCGGCGCAGGCAGAAAAGAATTTTGAGCCGTTTATCAGCATTGACGACTTCATGAAGGTTGACCTGCGCGTGGCACGCATCGCCAACGCCGAGCATGTAGAAGGTGCAGAGAAATTGCTGAAACTCACGCTCGACATTGGTGAGGCCAAGCCGCGCACGGTGTTTGCCGGTATCAAGTCGGCCTACGACCCGGAGCAGCTCAAGGGAAGAATGACCGTGATGGTCGCCAACCTCGCGCCGCGCAAGATGAAGTTCGGCCTGTCCGAAGGCATGGTGCTGGCGGCTTCCGGCGAGGCGCCCGGGCTATTCATTCTCGGCCCCGACGAGGGCGCGCAACCCGGAATGCGCATCAAGTAATTCCCGCCAGCGGCGCGGCTATGAATCCCCCGGTTGATGGGGTTTGTAGGTGCGGATTCATTCGCACGAGCAATTGACTATGTGCGAATAAATTCGCACCCACATATGAGTCTCGCTCAAAATTGTATTAGAGGAGGTTAGCCAGCCAGTGTTTGCATCATTCGGCGTGCTGCCCATGGATGTTGTTCTGGGCGTAGTAGTGTTCTGGCTGGCTTTGGGCTTGGCCGGGTTGCTGCTGCAAAACGCCCTCTTGATCACCCGGCTGGTCTTCCCTCTCGGAGCCTTGGGCTCTCTGTTTCTGGCTGGCGCCGCGCTGGCCGGTCTCCACGAAACCAGCAGCGCCATCCTGCCGCTCGGCCTGCCAGACCTGCCGTTTCACCTGCGCATGGATGCGCTCTCCGCCTTTTTTCTGCTCCTGCTCGGCGCGGCCAGCATCGGCATCTCGCTGTTTTCTGCCGGGTACTTTCGCAACATGCCCAAAGCCGATCTCGCCCTGCTGTGCTTCGAATACCATATTTTTCTCGCCAGCATGGCGCTGGTGTTTCTGGCGGACGATGCCTATCTGTTCATGGTGGCGTGGGAATGCATGGCGCTGTCATCCTATTTCCTCGTTACCACCGACCACGACCAACCCGAAGTGCGCCGCGCCGGGTTCCTCTATCTGCTGATCGCGCATGTCGGTGCGATCGCCATCCTGATGTGCTTCGGGTTGATGCAGGGCGGCCATGGCGGACACGGCGGCTACACCTTCGCTGCCATGCGCGAGGCCAGCCTGAATCCCTTCTGGGCGAGCACCGCATTTTTCCTCGCCTTGTTCGGTTTTGGCGCCAAGGCAGGCATTTTGCCGCTGCACGCCTGGCTGCCGGAAGCGCATCCCGCTGCGCCCTCGCCGGTATCGGCGATGATGAGCGGCATCATGCTGAAGACCGCCATCTACGGCATCCTGCGCGTCACCTTCGATTTGCTGGACATGCAGTTGTGGTGGTGGGGCGCGATTGTGCTGGCGCTCGGCCTGGTCACCTCGTTGTTCGGCGTAATCTTCGCCGCCGTGCAGGTGGACATGAAGCGCCTGCTGGCCTATTCCTCGATCGAGAACATCGGTTTCATCCTCACCGGCATCGGCCTCACCATCATCTTCCACGACTCGGGCAAGGATGCGCTGGCGGCGCTGGCGCTTACTGCCAGCCTGTATCACGCCCTCAATCACGCCTTCATGAAAGGGCTGCTGTTCCTCGGCACCGGAGCTATCCTGCACGCCACCGGCGAGCGCCGCCTGGGCAAACTGGGCGGCTTGATCCGGCGCATGCCCAAGCTGGCCCTGCTGATGCTGGTGGGCACGCTCGCCCTGGCCGGCTTGCCGCCGTTAAACGGTTTCGTTTCGGAGTGGCTGCTGCTGCAAGCCTTCCTGCTGTCGCCCGGCCTGCCGCAGCCCTATATCAACATGCTGGTGCCTATTGCGGCTGCGGCGCTGGCGCTGGCTGCGGCGCTGGCAGGATACGTGATGGTGAAATTCTACGGCGTGGTCTTCCTCGGCCAGCCGCGCGACAGCAGCCTGGGCGAAGTGCATGACGCCGGGTTGTGGGAGCGCGCCGGAATGTTGTGCATGGTCGTCGGCTGCATCGCGCTCGGGGTGTTTCCCACCTTCGTTATCCTGCACCTGGATCACGTCACCGAAATGCTGGTGCATCACTCGCTATCGGTCAGCGCGGCGAAGACCGGCTGGCTGCTGCTCACGCCCATCCAGGCCGAGCGGGCCAGCTATGGCCCGCTGGTGCTGCTGTTGACCATCGTTGCCGGCAGCCTGCTGATCGCGCTGACGGTGAAAAAATTTGTTCATGGCCGTTTGCGGCGCGGCCCGGCCTGGGACTGCGGTTTTCCGGCGCAAACCGCGCGCATGCAGGATACCGCTGAAGGCTTCGGCCAGCCCATCCGGCAGATTTTCGAGTGGTATATGGGCGTGGTCAGGAAAGTGCCGACGCCTTTTGACAAGCACCCGCATTTCCACTCCGAAACGCACGACCTGCTGTGGAATATTTTTTATGCGCCGGTCAAGCGCCTGAATGAAACCATCGGGGCGCTGATGGGCAAACTGCAACACGGTCGCATCCACATTTATTTGCTGTACAGCTTCGTAACCTTGCTGGCCTTGCTGGCGTTTGTCAGATGAACTATCAGGCGCTCTTGCTCCAACTCGCACAGAACGCGCTGGTGCTGCTGGCCGCGCCGCTGTTGCTCGGCTGGACCAACCAGTGCCGCGCATGGTTGCAGAACCGTAGCGGCGCGGGCGTGTTGCAGCCCTACCGCAACCTGTCCAAGTTGTTCCACAAGGATGCCGTGCTGGCGGACAACGCCTCGGCGCTGTTCCGCGTGACGCCGTACATCCTGCTCGCCTGCATGTGGCTGGCGGCGGCGCTGGTGCCGGTGCTGGCTACCGACTTGCCGCTGTCGCCCGCCGTGGACGTGATCGCGCTGGTCGGCATCTTCGCTCTGGCGCGGGTGTTTATTTCGCTGGCGGCGATGGACATCGGCACCGCCTTCGGCTCGCTCGGCGCGCGCCGCGAGATGCTGGTCGGCTTTCTTGCCGAACCGGCGCTGCTGATGGTGCTGTTCACCGCCTCCACCATCGGCGGCTCCACTTCTCTCATCACCATCGTGGAGACGCTGGCGCACAAGCCCTTCGTGCTGTATCCCAGCATGACCTTCGCCGCCGTGGCCTTCATCATGGTCATGCTCGCCGAAAACGCGCGCATCCCAGTGGACAACCCCGCCACCCACCTCGAACTCACCATGATCCACGAGGCGATGGTGCTGGAATATTCCGCGCGCCACCTGGCGCTGGTGGAATGGGCCAGCGCGCTCAAGCTGCTCGCCTACGCCGCGATCGGCATTGCGCTGTTCGTGCCGTGGGGCATCGCCGAAGCCGGTAACTGGGGCGCGCTGCCGCTGGCGCTGGCGTTGCTGGCGCTCAAACTCGCGCTGGGCGGTGCCGGGCTGGCGCTGATCGAAGCTCTCTCCGCCAAGATGCGCATTTTCCGCGTGCCGGAATTCATGGGCACGGCTTTTCTGCTCGCGGTGCTGGGGCTGCTGACGCATTTCCTGCTGGAGACACCCGCGTGAACCCGAAAAACGCGATTGGCGGGTTTGTGGGTGCGAATTCATTCGCACACGCAACGAGTGATGTGCGAATGAATTCGCACCTACAGATGCGGCACAACAATACGAAACCACAGAATATTTTCAACAAACTGCGTTTTTCAGGATGAACATCCCGTTTTCCGGACAGCTCATCAACATGTGCGCGGCGATGCTGCTGCTGATCGCCTTCGCCATGCTGTCGCAGCGACGCATCCTTTCGCTCATCAACCTGTTCGCGCTGCAAGGGCTGATCCTGGCGGTCAGCACCTGCGTGGTGGCCTACTCCTCACATCAGGCCCACCTGTATTTCTCCGCCGCGATGACGCTGCTGCTCAAGGCCATCGCGCTGCCGCTGATCCTGCACCGCCTGATCCGCAAGCTGAACATCAAGTGGGACGTGGAGACCCTGTTCAACATCCCCACCACCATGCTGGTCGGGCTGGCGCTGGTGGTGTTCGCCTTCAACCTCGCCGCGCCGATTTCGCAGATGGCCGGCACCATCACCAAAAGCACGCTGGGCATCGCCATGGCCAGCGTGCTGCTGTCGTTCCTGATGATGATTACCCGCAGCAAGGCCGTGCCGCAGGTAGTGGGTTTTCTGGCCATGGAAAACGGCCTGTTCTTCGCCGCCACCTCGGCCACCTACGGCATGCCCATGGTGGTGGAGCTCGGCATCGCGCTGGACGTGCTGGTGGGCATGCTCATCCTCGGCATTTTCTTTTTCCAGATCCGTACCGCCTTCGACAGTCTGGATTTGCACCATATGGAAAAGCTGAAGGAAGACTGATGGGCGCCTCTAAAAATACCCGTTCATGCTTCGACAGGCCCAGCACAAACGGGTACTTGCTGACTTACAACAATGGCCGTTCGCACTGAGCCTGTCGAAGTGCAGTTTTTAGAGGTGTCCTAATGGAAATCTTCTGGGTTCTGGCTTCCCCCCTCCTTGGCGGCCTCGTCCTGGCGGTGTTCGGCACCCGGCGCTTTGCGGCGGAACTCAATTCGGCGGCGAGTTTCGCTACGCTGGTCGCGGCTGCCGCGCTGACCTCGCGCGTCATCTCCGGCGGCGCTTTCACCGCGTGGGGCGAGCAATTTTTCGTGGACGCCTTCAACGTGTTTCTGGTCGCGCTCACCGCCTTTGTCGGCTTCACCACCTCGCTGTTCTCGCGCCCCTACATGCGCATCGAGCAGCACCACGGCAAGCTCACCTCCAACATGCTGCGCCTGTATTACAGCATGTACCAGATATTCAGTTTCACCATGCTGCTGGCGCTGCTCACCAACAATATGGGCATCCTGTGGGTGGCGATGGAAGCCGCCACGCTCACCACCGTGCTGCTGGTGTCGCTGTACCGCACCCCCGCCTCGCTGGAGGCGGCGTGGAAATATTTCATCCTGTGTGGCGTGGGCATCGCGCAGGCGCTGTTCGGCACCATCCTGCTGTATTTCGCGGCGGAGAAAGTGCTCGGTGCGGGCGGCACTGCCTTGCTGTGGACGCATCTGAACGCGGTCAAGACGCAGATCGAACCGACGGTGCTGTCGCTGGCTTTCGTGTTTCTGCTGGTCGGCTACGGCACCAAGGTCGGCCTGGCGCCGCTGCATAACTGGCTGCCGGACGCCCACGCCGAAGGCCCCACCCCGGTGTCGGCGGTGCTGTCCGGCCTGCTGCTGAATGTCGCGCTGTACGCGGTGGTGCGCTCCAAGGTGCTGGTGGACGGGGCGCTCGGCACCCATTTCGCGGGCGACCTGATGATCGGGTTCGGTCTGCTCTCGGTGGTGATGGCGGCGTTTTTCCTGTCCCGGCAAAAGGACGTGAAGCGCATGTTCGCCTACTCTTCCATCGAGCATATGGGGCTGATGACTTTTGCGTTCGGCATGGGCGGGCCGGTGGCGACCTTCGCCGCGCTGCTGCATATGACCGCGCACAGCCTGACCAAATCGGCGATCTTCTTCGCTGTCGGCCATGCCGTGCAGGAATCCGGCACGCAACTGATGGAGCGTATTCGCGGCCTGATCAAGACCAGCCCCACCGTGGGCTGGGGGTTGGCGCTGGGCACGCTGGCGATACTGGGCATGCCGCCGTTTGGCGTGTTCGCCAGCGAGTTCATGATTATCACCACCGCCATGCACGATTACCCGTGGACCATGCCGTTTTTGCTCGCTGCCCTGGGTGTAGCTTTCGCGGCGATTTTCGGGCGCATGCAACTGATGGTGTTCGGCGAAACCAGCGGCACGCGCCTGCCGCATCCGCCCGCGCTGCTGCCGGTGTTCGCGCATCTCGCGCTGGTGCTGTTGCTGGGGCTGTATATCCCGCCTTATCTTGCCGACTGGTACCGGCAGGCGGCGGCGCTGATAGGTTGAAAACTACTGCGCTCGGCATAACTGCGTTGCTCAAGGCCTCAAAATGCTCCTTTACTACTGAGATAATTTTGCCGGGCTGCTCCGGCTAACGCTTTGCGGTCTCGGCGCGATCAGTATTCCCGCTGGCCGCGCTTTTTGCCACAGCAGACAGCAATCTGCCTGGCGCCAGCAGCCGCCCCTCATGCTCACCCGCCCCGCACCTTCTCCCGCCGCCACAGCGGCGCGCGCAGGCGGATGCCGCCAAACGGGCTGGCGCGCTCGCCGATATAGACCACGCCGACGCCCGCATCCAGCAACGCCCTCAAATGCCGCCCTGCATGACCAAGCGGGAAACCATTGCGCGCCCCGCGCCGGTTTTTGCGCATGTCATCCAGCCCCAGACGGCTGGCAACCGGACTCACGCCCACATCGTAAAACTCGATAAACCGCCCCACCCGGAAAAACAGCGCATCGTCCGGAAAGCGCCAGCGGAAGTGACGGTACTGCAACTTGACGCTACGCAGCCCCTGCGGCGGGACAAACTTACGCACCAAGCGCCAGTTGGCGGCGTCGAACTCGAAGTATTGCGCCAAGTAGCCATACCGTTTCCAGATCGCCTGCCACAGAAAAGCCTGCAAGCGCCGCACCCCGGAATGCACCCCCTTGCCTTTGCGGCAGGCGAAGGAATCGTGGATGAAAACCGGCTCCCAGATACGCTCCAGGTACTCGACCAGCAGATGGTGCACCACGCGGTCGCGGAAATCGGCGGCGGAAATCTCGCGCAGTTTGGGGCGGGTTGCAAAGAAGCAGACAGAACGACCGGGGCGGTAAGTGCGCCGCAACAGCGCCTCGCGCAAGGCCAGCAGGTTTTTCTCCTGCTCCGCCTCGAAACGCAGGGCGTTGAGGGTGTTGCGCTTGTTCTTGCGGCAACTCGCATAAGGCGTAGGGCGTCAATAAGCGAAGCGCATTGCGCCGTGTGGCTACCTACGCGATACTGCCACCATGCCTGATTACCGTCGCGCCTGGCATCCGGGCGGAACTTACTTCTTCACTGTCAACCTGCTGGAACGGCAAGGTAATGATCTGCTGGCCCGCCACATCGGACTATTGCGCACGGTGGTCAAGTCGGCACGGCAACGTCACCCTTTCAGGATTCATGGCTGGGTGGTATTGCCCGAACACCTGCATTGCGTCATCGAATTGCCGCCGGATGATGCGGGTTATGCAACGCGCTGGCGGCTGATCAAAATGGAATTTTCCAAGGCATTGCCGCGCACCGAAAGATTATCGGCGGTGCGTGTTCGGCGCGGAGAGCGGGGTATATGGCAGCGGCGATATTGGGAACACCTGATTCGGGATGAACGCGATTATTTGGCGCATATGGATTATGTGCATATCAATCCGGTGAAACATGGCTTGGTCGAATGTGTCGCAGATTGGCCTTATTCAACGTTTCACCATCTGGTCGAAAAATGGATTTATCCGCAAAATTGGGCGGGTGGAAATGAGGCGGAGGCGCGTTGCAACGATTGACATCCGGCCCGTTGCTCCGTGTAGGGTGCAATAAGCCTGCCCTGAGCGCAGTCGAAGGGCGTAGCGCATTGCACCGGATGACGTAACACATACGGCGCAATGCCCGTTGGTTATTGCGCCCTACGGTTGCTGCCCGAGCCAAAGCTTGCCCACACATTTTACTGACGAACCAATTTTTTAAGCTCCACATCAGTTTGAATCGCATCCGCAAAAATCTCTCGCCAACCCGCAGAGGTGGTTATTTGTTAGTATTTGCCGCACTGCACTTTGTCTGGAGCAATTCAACCTGGCCAGCCGCGAAGAACTTTCCGGATTTCTCGCCGAAACCGAGCGCCGCGCGTACAAGCAGGCGCTGCTCGCTGTGCGAACAGGTGGAGCGTGGAGGCGAGATGGCAAAGCGTGTGTTTGTTGTATTGAGCCATAATAGGCGGCACATACGAATGGAAGGCCACAATCCATGCAAAATAACTTTCTGACACCGGAAAAATTGCAGTCTGCCGTGGAGCGCATCATCGCCAGCACGCGCTCCCCTGCGCGGGTGATTTTGTTCGGCTCGCAGGCGCGGGGGGAGACGGACAAGGATTCAGACCTCGACTTGATGGTTATCGAGCGGGAATTGCCGGACAAGGCAGCGGAGTATCTGCGCCTGAAAGCCGCCATCGGGCGAGTGGGGGTGGGCGTGGATTTGCTGCTGTATTCCGAGGTTGAGTTCGAGCGCCGCAGCCAGGTGCCGGGCACGGTTCCGTACTGGGCAAAAAAAGAAGGCAAGGTGCTATATGACGCCGCAGCGTGAGGAGGCCGAGCGCTTCATGCGCCTGGCCCGGCGCGACGAAGCCGCATTTCGCGCATTGCTGGCTTCTCCCTCGGTGGATTTTGCGGTGGCTTGCTTTCATGCCCAGCAGGCGGTTGAAAAGGCATTGAAGGCAGTTCTGTTTGTGCGCGGCCTGGAATTTCAGCGCACGCACGATCTGGAAGAATTGGCGGCCAGGCTGGCAGATGCGGGTATCGGCATTCCGCTGAACGAGGAGGAACTGCGCCGTTTGACGCCTTACGCCGTCGAATTCCGTTATGACGACGAACCGATGCCCCTTGTTTCTCCCGAACAGGCGGTTGCGTACACATCACGCGCGCTCGCGTGGGCAGATACGGCTCTGGCAAGTTTCCCGTAAAAACCGAGAAGGCAGTGCGTAGGTTGGGCAAAGCGAAGCATGCCCAACGAGCGAAGACGCCCTTTCCAATGTTGGGCACGCTTTGCTTTGCCCAACCTACGGGAAGACCGCGAATTGTTCAGAGGCATAATTGAAGAAGCAACAGCAACCATGAAACTGGACAGTTTCACCAAAACCTTTCCCCGGTTACCCGGCGCGGTACCGGCCTGGCACGGCACGGTGACCGCGGAAGAGCTGCGCTCACTGTGCGAACAGGTGGAGCGCGGGGGCGGGAAGCTGCTCGCGCTGTGGGGCAGCGATGAGACGGAGCAGTACGCGCTGCACGTCTCTCTGGTTGCCGCGCCGGGAATGCTGGTTCTCACTTTGCCGGTAAACGGCAAGCACGCGGTTTTTCCCGACATCAGCGACCTGTTTCCCGCAGCCGACCGCATGCAGCGCACGGTGAGCGATATGCTGGGGCTGCACCCGGCGGGAGGGGGCGATCCCCGCAAGTGGCTGCGCCATGCCGCGTGGCCCGGCAACGTGCGCCCGCTGCGCAAATCGTTCGACATCGCGACCACCTTTCCTGCGGGGGAAGACGGCTATCCCTTTGTGCCCGTCACCGGCAACGGCGTGCACGAAATCCCGGTCGGCCCGGTCCATGCCGGCACCATTGAGCCCGGCCATTTCCGTTTTTCCGTCGTGGGCGAGCGCGTGCTGCGGCTGGAAGAGCGCCTCGGCTACACCCACAAGGGCATTGAGAAACGCTTTGAAGGCATGACGCTGGAACAGGGCGCCAGGCTGGCCGGGCGCATTTCCGGCGATACCACTGTCGGCTATGCCTGGGCCTACGCCCAGGCGGTGGAAAGCGTGACGTGTACCGAGCCGCCGCCGCGCGCGCTGTGGCTGCGGGCGCTGTTCCTCGAACTGGAGCGCCTGCTCAACCACCTCGGCGACCTCGGCTATCTCGGCAACGATGTGGCGCTGGCTTTCGGCTTCGCGCAATTCTGGATACTCAAGGAAGATTTGCTGCGCCTGAACGGCGAGCTGTTCGGCCACCGCTACCTGATGGACCGCATCGTGCCCGGCGGCGTCGCCGTTGATCTGGATAGCGCGGGCATCGCGCGCATAACCGGAACCCTGACCCATATCGAGCAGAATGTTGCCGCGCTGAAAAATATTTACGACGAGCACGCAGGGGCGCAGGATCGTTTTCTCACCACCGGGCGCGTATTGCCGGAACTCGCGGCGCAGCTCGGGCTGACCGGGCTGGCCGGGCGCGCCAGCGGGCTGGCCTGGGATGCCCGCGCGCAATTTCCTTGCGCGCCTTACGACCAGCTCGACGTGCAAATGGTTACCCACCGCAACGGCGACGTGGCGGCGCGCGTCACCGTGCGTTTCGAGGAAATCGCCGAATCGGCGCGCCTGATACGCCTGATATTGGAGCGCCTGCCGCCCGGCGAGATACGCCGCGCGCTGGGCGAAGCGGCGGCTGGCAGTATGGGCATAGGCTGGGTGGAAGGCTGGCGCGGCGAAATCCTGATGGCCCTGCACGCCGGGGAGGATAACCGCATCCGCCGCCTGCACCCGCACGACCCATCGTGGCAGAATTGGCCGGTGCTGGAGCACGCCATCATCGGCAACATCGTGCCCGACTTCCCGCTCATCAACAAGTCGTTTAACTTGAGCTACAGCGGAGTGGATTTGTAACCATGCACCAGATCATCAAACAGATTTTGCGCACCGGCATCAAGACCGAAGCGCCGCCGCAGCCGGATGACGCGCTGCGCATCGAAGTGCGGCGCATCAACGAGCATATCCTGCGCCAGATCGGGCGCGCGCTGGCCATCCGCCATGTGGATGCCGGCTCCTGCAACGGCTGCGAACTGGAAATCCACTGTCTCAACAATGCCTACTACAACATCGAAGGGCTGGGCATACATTTCGTCGCCAGCCCGCGCCACGCCGACCTGCTGCTGGTCACCGGCCCGGTGTCGCGGCATATGGAAACCGCGCTGAAGCGTACCTACGACGCCACGCCCGAACCCAAGCTGGTGGTGGCGCTCGGCGATTGCGGCTGCGACGGAGGAATCTTCGGCGAAAGCTATGCGAGCTGCGGCAAGGTCGCCAACGTGATCCCAGTAGATGTCGCCGTGCCCGGCTGCCCGCCCACGCCCACCGCGATTCTGCAAGGCATTCTGACGGCAGTCAGCAACAAGGCGCGATAAGGGCACCTCTAAAAATTACCCGTTCATGCTTCGACAGGCTCAGCACGAACGGATAACTTGATGGCTTACAATAATGGCCGTTCGCACTGAGCCTGTCGAAGTGCAATTTTTTAGAAGTGCCCATAAGTCCAGCTATGCCACAAACGCCCCCGCCCCCGCAAAACGTAACGCTGCACCTCGTCATCCGCGGTCGCGTGCAAGGCGTGTTTTTCCGCGACTCGATGCGCCGCGAGGCGCAAAGTCTGGGTGTGGCCGGATGGGTGCGCAACCGCAGCGATGGCGCGGTGGAAGCCGTGGTGCAGGGCGAGGCCGCCGCCGTGGACGCCATGGTGCGCTGGGCGCGGCACGGGCCGGAACACGCGCGGGTGGAGCAGGTTGATGTCGAACCCGCCGGGGGCGTTTACAGCGGCTTCAACAAGCTGGCGGGGGCGTGAGGATCCGGCACGAATAAAGTAGTGGTTCCATTCGGCCTGAACTTGTCGAAGGCCATGAGCCTGCTCGTGTCTCGGCAAACTGAGCGTGTGCTGTTGGGGCGCAGGCCCCGTACAGCCACGGCCTGCCCCTTGCGGGTGCAACACGAATGGATTCTTTATTTTCTTGTGCATGATTATTGTTGGCTATGAAAATTCACAAATGTAATTTACCGGGTTCATCAGGCAATGGCTCTCAACAGCACCTGGCAAATCAAACATTCTTGGAGATTTTCTGAACTCATACAGACGGTAAAGGTGAAACTCCGTTGAGTGCTCTTGAGCAAATCTAACTTCATTGCGGCTAACAAAAAAAGGGGTTTCCGCGAGGCTGGTAGCCCGTAATATATGGGTATCCTAAACTGATAAGAATAGCGCTAATATTTTGGTGCTTGAACTCTATTGCGCTATCTGATCGGTTATCAAGTTTCGTAAGTAGTGCTCGGCGGTGGGCAGTCTTGCTGTAGGTCTGTCCTGATAATTCAAGAAGCAGCATGTGCAGGTAGTCAGCGACCGTCGCTTCAACTTCAATTCGATTCCATCCCATGGTAGTTAAGTCTTGCGTCGAATATCGCGGTGGCTAAGTTCTACGCAAGCAAGATTTTCTTGTACCAATGCCTGTTCTATCTCCGCACGATGTTCCAGCAGGATGTTGAGCACAACAGTTTTTGAGCGATTGGGAATTTTGAGCCAGATGACTTGTGGCGGGTGGCCAGCAACCAGCGAGCGTTCCTGAAAATCCGAATCACGGCTGACAATCACATAACCGTTGTCTTTGGCGTACTGCCAGATTACCGAATCGCTCGCAGCTTCCAACCCCAACAAGGCGATTTGTGTTGATCCCGGAAATACGGTTTGCAGGAAGGGGACGATGCGCCTCGACAGGTTTTCGTCGAGCAGCAGTTTCATTACACGGCAACAGTGTACAGGTTGTGTTCGCGGTCTGCGGCGAAGGCGAGGCAGGCGCGGATGTCGGCAGATTCAAGTTCGGGAAAGTCTTCGATGATTTCCGCCTCGTTCATGCCTTCGGCAAGCATTTCCAGCACATCGTAAACACTGATGCGCAGATTGCGAATGCAGGGACGCCCGCCACGTTTGCTGGAATCCAGTGTGATACGCGAGTCAGTCATGTTTCCCACCAATAGGATTAGCTTGCAGGCACTATAAGGGACATAACGCGATTGTTCAACAGCGAGTGATCAGGCCTTCCGGAACTACTCGCCCCCTGCTGCACAAACCACACCGCTTTCTGCTCCGTGCCTTTCTGTAGCGCGGCCTGTTCATCAACGCCTTGCTGCGCGGTGCAATTCTTGAGGTTTGCCGTCCATGCACAGCAGTGCTCAGACGGCAAGCCCGTTTCTTTATTTCTTGGGGGCGTACTTGAAGGACAGGGCTACTCTTGCACGGTAAGCGGAGATTTTGCCGTCCTTGACTACCATGTCCAGCTTGACTACCTCGGCAACTCTCAAGTCTCGCAGGGTTTTTGAGGCGGCTTTGACCGCGTTTGTGGCGGCGTCCTCCCAGGATTTTTTGCTGGTTCCAACTATTTCGGTAATTCGGTAAATGCTGTCTGCTGCCATGATTTTCTCCCTTTGCTGTGATGAACATAAATGGTTGTAGTGTGCAGCCGCTTTCTATATTACGCTTTCCGACAAATACTCGCGCCATCTTCTCGAACTCTACCGACTTTGCTTCCATGCCTGTCAATACACCGCATCATGATCGCCCACATTTACAGGGGTGATTTCTTCATCCTGAATCAGCAGTTCCAGCGTGATGCGGTAAGAAAGGTTGATAGAGACCGAATGCAACCCCTGTAGCTTGCCGCTCGTTGCATGTAAACGCAACGACGGATGGTGCGGGTTCATCTCCAGCAGTTGCAGTGTCTTGAGGTATTGTTTTTCCAGTTCTGGATGGCGTTTGAGAAAACGCGCCGCGCGTTTTTCGTATTGCTGGGTGAATATCAGGGTAAAGCTCATGCCGCAATTTTCTTTACCCGCTTGACGTGTGCCGCTGGCGATTCCTTCACAAATCGCCCTGCCTTGATATCGGCACGCGTTTCGGCAAGTGCCGCTTCCAGTTCGCATTCGCGCAGGTAGTAATATTGCTCGATTTCCATTACCACGAAGCGGTCCTTGCCGCGCACCGAAATAATCGCTTCCTGCCGCTCAACCAACGCGGCCTCAATGGCGGCGACACCTTTGGTTTTTAAATCGTTGGCGGTTAGTTGTGACATGACGTATCTCCTTACGGAGCTGTTTATAACGTCTTTGATAGTACGCCAGATAATACGATTAATCAACGGATGGATTGCCAGCCATTTGTTTGTGCAACCACTCCAGCCTTCAGCTTTGTTGCCAGATAACCATGCAGGAGGCAGCAGGGCCGGAATCCAATCTACGGGCTCCAAACAATATGAGTCGAGGTGCGGCTCATATCTTTTTCAGGATGTGCGTAGCTCAAGACTTGCTATACAACTGTCAGCCCTGTTGCACAAACTCCACCGACTTCTGCTCCATGCCTTTCTGTAGCGTGCGCAGATTGCGAATGCAGGGATGCCCGCCACGTTTGCTGGAATCCAGCGTGATGCGCGAGTCAGTCATGTTTCCCATCTATAGCCCGTTTCTTTGCGGCAGGTGAGCGTACGCAACGTAAAACCTGTTTGGCGCCGGCTTGAAGATCGAATGCCTTTGGGTCAAATTCGTCGCCGATCCAATCCAGCATTTCTTCGTGTTCCGGGTGGGCGGGGTCAGACAAGGCGGCGCACAATCCTGCGTAACCCCATGGCCCGCCGCAATCTTCCGGCGGGCAGGCGTTCTCGCCGTCGAGCAGGCGTGCGGGCGGGTCATCCGGCTTGGCATCCAGGCGCTTCTCGATGGTGATTTCATGCCACCAGTCGTCGCCAAAGTCGTACCAGTAGCGAAATTTCTTGTGGTTGGCGAGCATCTCACCCAAACGGCTCCTGCTTTCTGGAAGCGCGGCTTCACCACCAAAGAAACTGTCTTCCTTCGAGCTTGTGCCGATGCGTTCGCGACCAACCTCGAACTCATGCAAATGGCAATCTTCCCACCCCATCGCCGCTTGTATCACTTTATGCAGTTGCAGAAAGGTGAGGTTGGCGCTGACCAGCACGCGCCGCCGAACAGGCGGCTTGACGTTCAGCAGGGCGATGCGCAGTTGCAGCATTTGCTGCGGCGTTGTGTTTGGGGGAGCCTTGGCGGTCATTTCGTTATCTCCATTGATCCTGAAATCCTCTATTGACCGGAGAGTAGGTGCGCAAGCTATTGAAACGCCTGGGTTCTCTTCACTAACAGAGGGATTCAGGTTGATTCGGCCAGCAAATAGCAGCAACGTCATGTCGGCAAAATTCGCCGAAGCTGCTACCGATATTTTTCTTGCTCATGTTCGTCTCTTAAGTTGTTTCAGCCGTTCTTTTGCCAGTTCAAGTTCTGGCTTGGGTGCCTTTTGTTGTTTTTTGAAGTCGCGCACGCACTGCGAGATTTTCACCGGGCAGGCTCCTCGGCAAAATCAGGGCGAACTGGCTTGTTCAGCGTTTCCCGGATGTTCCGCTGAAGCGGGGGCGGCGTGGCTTCCACCCTGAACCGGGCGGATGCGCCTCAAGACACCCAGGTTGGTCTGTTCGTCCCTGAGAACGACCGCAAACTCCTCGGCAAACTGCCGGTCGTGCTTCACCCAGTCTGCCATGCCATACCAGTCGGCAATGTAGTCTATCTTCGAGTTCCTCGCATATTCCAAAACATGGCCCTTCTGGAGAATGGCGCGAAGAGCAGCGGGGTTGACCTTTCCGTCAAGATTGATCGTTTTGTCATGGAAGTAACCCAGCGTGCCTGTTTGCGTTGCGCCGACCCACTGCGATTCGGAGACGTTTTGCTGAACCCACCTGACAACCTGCTGGTGCATTTGGGAGGTTCCTTTCGAGTAGCCCCGCACAACGTCGGAAAGCGCAAATGCCGTTGCGCCCAGAACCGCTGCCAGTACTACCAAAAGCGCGGCGCGATGGAATCCCGCAGGGGTGCGAACGGTCAGGTGCAGCAGAAAGAAAATCGTCGCACAGGTGCCAAACCACAGGAAAGGCGAAAGCGGCGAAATATATCTGGACAGAAAATGGGACGCCCCGAAGAAAAGGCCGTAGTACGAAAATATACACAGCGTAAATACGAGGTAACCCAGGAAAAAACGCCGCGATGCGAGGGTTAGCCTGGCAGCGAAAAACCAGAAACACAGGAGCGATAACGTAACGGAAACGAGCGACATCAGGATGACAGGTGACATTTTCTGGAGCGTCATCGGGACAGGCGTATAGAGAAATGTCGAACTGAAGGCGTTGGCTGGAACGCCGGGCAGGTTCTGCCCCAGATGGGCGCCGCGAGATTCAGAAATGCCGCTGATCGGTACGATGGATCCAAACAGGGCGTAATTATTTATCAGCCAGGGCGCGGCAATGAGCAGGCTGGTCACCCCTGCGACAAGGCAGTCGTTCAGCCGGTGGCGGCGGCCACCCCCGGCGGCTTCACCACCGAGCGCGAGGTGTGCCAGCAACAGCCCCCCAATGAAAAAAACCGCATCATTCCGGGCGAGAAAAGTCAGTCCAAGCAGCGAGCCGAGCACCAGTCTTTGCGCCAGCGTAAAAGGCGGCGAGCTATTCGAAACGAGAGACAGGTAATAGTTGAGCGTAAAAAGAATAGCGGCGTAATAAAGCCCGGTTTCGAGCCCGTTCATGCTGTGCGTGATGATGTGCGGTGCAGCAAACCACGATGCCGCAGCGGCAGCAGCAAGTTCCCGCCCGTGTTTCAGGCCAGAGAATGCGTGCGCGGCAACCTTGAATGCGTAGTATCCCGCCGCCGCTGCAATAACGGTGGAGAACAGGGTCACCAATACGATGCCGGAAGATTTTGATCCTCCGGCAATGAAATGCAGGGTGGCAAACAGGAAGGTCACAAGGGGCTGCACCCCGTTTGTGGGTATGGTTCCCTCTGCGGTTGACATGCCCAGTCCGATGGCCATGTTGCGCGCGATCGTTTGCAGCAGATAGCCGTCTTCGGTGACATATTGCCAGAACAGGCGGTTGTCAAAATCTACCAGCGGCAACAGGCGGGCTGCCACGCCGATCAGAATCAGCGTCCACAGACAAGCCTGAAGGGGGCGGGTGACGATCTGCGGCAAAGCGTCTGCCTTTGGCCTGGCTTGTTCTACAAATGCGGAAATTTTTGAAATCATCGTGCAAACAACTTTCGGCATCCTGGACGGGAAAATAACTGTAATTTAGAGCTTGCCTTGAGCGATTCAATCAGGTGCGCATTGTGATGCATCAACCCGGGCAACACGTTGCGCCCTTTTGGGCTGCGCGCGAAAGGCCAACTTTGCGGTCATCCCCACTGCTTGCATGGGTGGGCTACGCGCCTCATTTCTACCGACAAAACTGCCACGTCGCATGCTTCACAACTTCTTGGTTCTACCGGCGCTTTTTTTGAAGAGTCTCATGCCTGCATCGCATTCTGCGATGCAGGCACTGTAAAAGTTTAACATCCATGATATGCGAAAGCCATTTCAATGCCGCGCATCGGACCACCATGGCAATTTTGTTATACTTCAAACCTTACGCCGCATATAGAACACGCATCCCCGCCATGCCAGAAAAATTTACCGTTAGGGCGGAACACGGAACATGCCACGCTGTTCCGATGATTCCGCCCGCAATTGGCGCGCCGCTTGGAGCCGCTTCCGATATGCTGGCACGCCCGCTGCAAGACCTGCGCATCTCGCTTACTGACCGATGCAATTTCCGCTGCGTGTACTGCATGCCGGAAGAGTTTTTCAACAAGGATTACGAGTTCCTGTCGCGCGATGCCCTGTTGAATTTCGAGGAGATCACCCGCATCGCGCGGATCTTCGTCGCGCATGGCGTCAGAAAAATCAGGCTGACCGGCGGCGAGCCGTTGCTGCGCAAACACATCGAAAACCTGATCGAAATGCTCACGCAACTGAAAACGCCGGACGGGCGCGACCTGGATCTGGCGCTGACCACCAACGGGTCGCTGCTCGCCAAGAAAGCGCGGTCGCTCAAAGATGCGGGCCTGCAACGTGTCACCGTCTCGCTCGACTCGCTGGATGATGATACCTTCCGGCGCATGAACGGGGTGGATTTCCCGGTGGCGCAGGTGCTGCGCGGCCTGGAGGTTGCCCACGCGGTCGGTTTCGGCCCGATCAAGTTAAACATGGTGGTCAAGCGCGGCATGAACGATCAGGAAATCGTGCCCATGGCGCGCCATTTCAAGGGCACCCCTTTTATCCTGCGATTTATCGAGTACATGGATGTGGGCGCTTCCAACGACTGGAAAATGGATGAGGTCGTCCCCTCGTCGGAAGTGGTAGAGCGCATCGCCGCGCACATGCCGCTCGAAGCAATCGAACCGAACCACGCCGGCGAAACGGCTGAACGATGGCGCTATGCCGACGGTAGCGGCGAGATCGGGGTGGTTTCGAGCGTTACCCAAAGTTTCTGCCGAGATTGCACGCGCGCCAGACTGTCCACCGAAGGCGTGCTTTACACCTGCTTGTTCGCGGCAAACGGCCACGACTTGCGGGCGCTGCTGCGCGGCGGGAACACCGATCAGGAAATTGCTGCCGCAACCTCGCACTTGTGGCGCGCACGCACGGATCGGTATTCGGAGCTGCGCAGCGCCAGCACCCCGGGCACTGCATCGGCAGCCCGAAAAATTGAAATGTCTTATATCGGCGGATAGCCAGCATGAAAACCCAAGGCCCCCTCTTTACCGCTCTCGCGGCGTTAAACGATTACGACCCCAATTCGATGCCGGTTGAACAAGCGCGCCAGTTCATCCGGGAATTCCTGGCCGCGCCTTCAGCGCAGGAGGCGATCTCGCTGTGCGATGCGCTGCGGCGCACGCTGGCGGAGGACATCGTGTCCCCGATGAACGTGCCGCCGCACGATTATTCGGCAATGGACGGCTATGCGGTGCGTGGCGCCGATCTTGCCAGCACCCCGCGCAAACTGAAGATCACCGGCAGTGCGTTTGCCGGCCATGCGTTTGCCGGGCAGATCGGAGCAGGAGAATGCGTGCGCATCATGACCGGCGCGCTGATTCCGGATGGGTGCGATTGCGTGGTGATGCAGGAGGAAGCCAGTGCCGATGGCGATATGGTTGAAATCGCGGGAGATCACCGGTCCGGCGGGAATATCCGCCTGGCCGGTGAAGATATCGCCAAAGGCGCGCTCGTGCTCGCGCGCGGGCAGGCGATCCGCCCCGCCGAGATGGGTTTGCTGGCCTCGCTGGGATTCAGCCGGGTCACGGTTTACCGCAAGCTGAAAGTCGCGCTGCTTTCGACCGGAGACGAATTGCAGCAGCCCGGGTCGCCGCTGGCGGCTGGCCGGATTTACGACAGCAACCGCTATACGCTGATGGGCATGCTGGGCGAGCTGGGCGTGGAGGTGATTGACATGGGCGCAATCCGCGACGACCGGGTCAGCCTCAAAGCGGCGCTGTTGGACGCTGCCAGTCGGGCCGACGCCATCATCAGCAGCGGCGGGGTATCCGTGGGCGAAGCCGATTACGTCAAACAGTTGCTCGACGAAATCGGCGAGGTCGTGTTCTGGAAAATCGCGATGAAACCGGGCAAGCCGCTCGCCTACGGCAAAATCGGAACCAGCCATTTCTTTGGCCTGCCCGGCAATCCTGTCGCGGTTATGGTCACCTTCCAGCAGTTCGTGCGCGATGCGTTGCGCGTGCTGATGGGGCAGCAGCCCAGGCCGCCCCTGGAGTTTCAAGCTATCAGTGCCGACCGCATCCGCAAGGTTCCGGGCCGCACCGAATTCCAGCGCGGCATACTCGGTCGGGATGAGGCCGGTAGCCTGGTTGTGCGCGCCACGGGTGAACAAGGCTCGGGCATCCTCAGCTCCATGAGCAAGGCCAACTGTTTTGTTGTTCTGCCGGCAGCGCAGGGCAATGTTGAGGCGGGCAGCACCGTGCAGGTTCAGCCGTTCAACCAATAAATGCGTCACATGATCACCACCGTCATTCTGGCAGGCGGCTTGGGCAAGCGCATCGGCGGCGCCAAGGGCTTGCAACTCCTGCGCGGGAAACCTTTGCTGGGCTGGGTGCTGGATAGCGTCAGCGGGCAGAGCGGCGAGGTGCTGATCAACGTGAACGGTGCGCCCGATGATTACGCGCGCTTCGGGCACCGGATTATTGCCGACCGGATATCCGGCTGGGTCGGGCCGCTGGCCGGGTTGCATGCCGCCCTGCACTCCGCGCAATACGATCTGGTCGCCTGCGTTCCGTGCGATGCGCCGTTCCTGCCGGACGATCTGCTGCCCCGCCTGCTTGCCGCTGGCGGCGCGGATGCCATGGACGCTGCTGTCGCAGTTGCCGACGGAAAGCGGCAGCCCGCCATCGGACTCTATCGCAAAAGCGTATTGTCCAGCCTCGATGCCTACCTGCATTCCGGTGGTCGCAAGGTGGCCGACTGGCAAGACACATTGCGCCTGCACGAAGTCGTGTTCGATAATGCCGCCGCGTTCGCCAATATCAATTCGCATGACGAGCTGGTTCAAGCNNGAGCCTTGCTCCATGTCTGACCAGAAAATAATCGGCTTCGCCGGATACTCCGGCAGCGGCAAAACCACGCTGCTGGAGAAAGTCATCCCGCTGCTGACCGCGCGCGGCCTGCGCATCGCCGTCATCAAACACGCCCACCACGATTTCGATATAGACAAACCGGGCAAAGACACTTTCCGTCATCGCCAGGCCGGGGCGGGCGAAGTGATGATAATCTCGGCGCAACGCTGGGCGCTGATGCACGAGCTGCGCGAGGAAAAAGAGCCCGCCATGGAAGATCTGTGTGCATGCTTCTCGCCCTGCGACCTGATCCTGGCGGAAGGCTACAAGTGCGCCACCATCCCGAAGCTGGAAGTGTTCCGCGAAGAAAACCGCACCAGGACGGACTGGCAGAATATTTACCCGTCCGACCCGCAAATCGTCGCGGTCATAACGGATAGCAAAGGCCCGTTCCCGCTGCCCGCGCTCGACATCAACCAACCGGAAGCCGTGGCTGTCTTCATCATGAATTTCTTTTCCTTTCCAGACAAAGGCGCATCGTGAAAATCCAACTGGTGTATTTTGGCCGCCCGCGAGAGCAACTGAAAATATCGGGCGAAACGGCGGAGGTTCCGGAAAACCTGACCACTCTGGCCGAACTGCTGGCATGGCTGCGCACGCGCGGGGAGGCGTGGGCATGCGAGTTGGCCGATAACCGCGTGCGCTGCGCGATCAACCAGGAGTTTTCCGGGCTGGCCGCGCGCATCGGCGACCGCGACGAAGTCGCTATCTTTTCGCCCATCTCCGGCGGATGACAATGAGCATTTCGATACAGGAAAACGACTTCGACGTTGCCGCAGAAATGGCGGCTCTACGCCGCAGCAGCGCAAAGACCGGCGCGCTGGTCAGCTTTGTCGGGCTGGTGCGGGACTTCAGCAACGAGGGCCGGATAGAAAACATCTTTCTCGAACATTATTCCGGCATGACAGAAAAGGCGCTGAAAAAGATCATCGGCGAGGCGGCGACGCGCTGGAACCTGCTCGGCTCGCGCGTTATCCATCGCATCGGCCCGCTCCAGCCGAACGACCAGATCGTGCTGGTCGCCACGGCGGCGGCGCACCGCCGCGAAGCCTTCGCCTCCTGCGAGTTCATCATTGATTACTTGAAAACTGCCGCGCCATTCTGGAAAAGAGAGCAAACCGACCACGGCGGCAAGTGGCTGGAAACGCGCGATTCTGACTTGCAGCGCATGGAGCACTGGATCAAAGGGGAGTAAGCGGTATGGCGGACACCATGACTCACTTCGACGAAAGCGGGCAAGCCCACATGGTCAATGTCGGCTGCAAGAGCGAGACTTTGCGGATCGCGAAAGCGTTCGGCAGCATCAAGATGGACTCGGGCACTTTTGCGCTGGTCGCTTCCGGCAACGCCAAGAAAGGCGACGTGCTGGGCGTGGCGCGCATCGCCGCAATCCAGGCAAGCAAACGCACCGCAGAGCTGATCCCGCTGTGCCACCCGCTGTATCTCACCCGCGTTGCGGTGGAATTCCAGGTTGATCAGGAAAGTTCTGCTGTTGCTTGCATTGTCACGACAGAGACTTTTGGCCGCACCGGCGTCGAGATGGAAGCGCTGACCGCAGTCAGCGTTGCCCTGCTGACCATCTACGACATGTGCAAGGCGGTTGACCGGGGTATGGTAATCAGCCAGATACGTTTGCTGGAAAAACAGGGTGGGAAGTCGGGGCATTGGCAGGCGCCATAACACCCAATTCAGCGATTGAAATCATCCAATTCCTTCGTGCTGTAACTGCAATTGACCAAGCATTGGCTGGACGATTGCGTCCGGGTGTTTAGCGCGACACTATAGCTTAAACCTCTTCCCGTTAAACGACCGCACACCTGCGCGAAAATACATGTGTGGCCCAAATCCCGCGACTGAATTTTTCCTGCTGAAATAGAAGCCTCGCCAGTCTTGCGATCCGGTAGAACTGAGGTTGTCGAGACACTCACCTAATCTTACTGTGTCACAAAGCGCTGAAGGGCGCATTGCGGCGTTAAAATCTGGCTCAAAATGCTCATTTACTACCTGTAAACTCCGCTTTTTGCGAGTTGGTCGGCAACGGCAGGCCGCCCATCCCTGCTTGACCCGCTTCGCCCGATTTTGCCTTGCACCGCATCCCTTGATCGCTTTGTGACACAGTAAGACTAACGGGTGACGAAAGGAGGCGGGGTGGCGGGCGCGGCTACGAGGCTGGCGCATTTGTTTCGCCGCTGGTGCTGATGCTGGCGGGCGGCGGGTTCGCTGGGGGATAGCCGTACTACCTGTACTGTCTTCGTCGCCTCTTCCGCGCCACATTGTTCGCGGTTTTATTGCAAATCGGTATGACTCATTCGCCAAGGGAACGCGGGTGTGAAATCGCGAAACCCTGGGCGAAATCCACCCCCGCCCCGCGCAATCTTGCGATTGTCTCATCGCTTTCCACCATTTCGGCGATCGTCTTAACGCCGATCTTCTTGGCCACTCGAGCGATGGCCGCAACTTTGGCAAGCTCGACCGGATCGCGCAGAACTTCAAGAATGACGCCGCCGTCAATCTTGAGGTATTCCACCCGGAAACCGCGTATCGAACTGAACGAAACCCCGTCCCGTCCAAAACCGCAGAGCGCGATGCGGCAACCACAGGCATTTATCCGGCGCACAAATTCTGCAACCGCCGCATTTGCCAGGGCGAATTCCCTGTCCGGCACCTCAAAGCACAGCGTGCTGCCCGCCACCCCGTGTTCCTGTAACATTTCCGCCAGGAACACGGGGAACTCGGGGTCGCAGAGAGTGGAGCTTGCCACGTTGATGAAATATGTCGGGCTTTGCTGCTGTAGCCCGTGTTGCTTCCGGGTGGTTGCCTGCTGCATGACATGCCGGACTACCCAGCGATCAAGGTACGGCATGAGGCCGTGTTTTTCTGCGAGAGGAAAAAACGCCCCGGGCGGCATCAGGTTCTGTTCTTCCTCGTTCAGGCGTATCAGGATTTCATAATGCTCGGATTCGCCGGAGCCGGGATTCAGCGGTGCGATCAACTGGCAATACAGGCTGAATTCGCCATTCTCGATGGCAGAAAACATGCGCCTGCCCGCATCCTTCCGCCCTGTCACCTGCTCGGAAAGAGTATCAATAAACAAATCCTGCTCGGGCTGGCTGTCCTGCGCGGCTCCAGCAACGGGAGCCGTGAGATCGCCGCGACCGGTCAAATCGTCAGCCAGCATATAAAAACCGGTAACCTTGCCCTTCCCGTCAAGCTGCGGAACGTGCTCCATGGATAAACGATACACCGCGCCGTTCGGCATGGTGTGGGTGCGTTCGTAGCGCACCGCTTGCCCGTCCAGCGACTGGCGGATGAGGATCGCCATATCCGCATATACCTTGCTCCCCAGAATTTCGCGCAGCAACCGGTCGTTTATCTGCTCCGACCGCAAGTGAAGCCAGTTCCGGAAAGCATGGTTGTGGTAGCGGCAGCGGCCCTCGCTATCTATCAGCGCAATCATAACGGATAGATCCTCGTCCATCAGGTGCAAACGGGATTGGGCCGCAGCGAGATTTTCCTCGCCCTGCCTATGCTGCAGCATCAAGTGCTCGAGCTTGTCTTTCATGGCTGCGAGCTGTGCTGTGCGGCGCGTCAGCAGCCATTCCGAGCGCGATACCCTGGATGCCTCCGCCAGGATGGATGCGACCAGGAGCCCGGCCAGGAAGGTGGTCCATTGCGGGCCGATCTCGGTAAAGTAGATGGCGAATACCAGCGCCGCCGAGGTGGCGACAGTTGCGACGGCGGAAAGATAAGGCCGGACAAGGCGGTATAACTTGATGTCACGCATCTTGTTCCGGACAGGCACAATTTGCCTGGAGGTGTCCCGTAGAGTGGGGGAAGACGGGCGCGACGGGTTTCATCATCAGGGGCGGCATTTGCCATGCCCGTTAGGATAAAAGCTCAAAGCCCTTCTCGCGGAACAGCCGCACGCACACGTCCACCGCATCGGGGTCATAAATCGTGCCGCGCCCCCTGCCGATTTCCGCCAGCGCGGCATCTATTCCCAGGCCGGGACGGTAGGGGCGGTGCGAGGACATCGCCTCGACCACATCCGCCACACACAGGATGCGCGCCTCCAGCAGCATCTCTTCGCCCCTCAACCCCTTCGGGTAGCCGGAGCCATCCAGCCTTTCGTGATGCTGCCACACCATTTGCGCGATCGGCCAGGGAAACGAGATGTTTTTCAGAATCTCGTAGCCGTTTTGCGGGTGATCCTTTATCAGGTTGAACTCGGAGGTGTTTAACCTTCCTGGTTTGCTGAGGATTTCCGCCGGGGTCTGGATTTTCCCGAGATCGTGTATGGTTCCGGCAAGATGGAGGCCACGCACCCGCTCTTCCGGCAATCCCATCTCGCGCGCGATGGCGGCGGCCAGTTGCGCCACCCGCCGCTGGTGCCCGGCGGTGTAGGGGTCGCGCATCTCGACCATGGCGGCAATCGCCTGCACCGTCCCCTCCAGCCCTTTGCGCACCTGTTCCGCGTTGCGCTGCTGCTCCTGGCGCAGGCGCAACATGCGGATGCCGAAGGCAAGGTCGCCGGCCATTTCTTCCAGCAATGCGATCTCCTCGCGGTTGAACGCATCCGCTTCCGCCGCATAAATGCTCAAGTTGCCGAGCACCTCACCATCATCGCGCAACGGCAAGGCGATGGCGGAGGCGTAACCGCGTTGCTGGGCCTGGCCGTGCCACGGTGCGCAGTCCGGGTCGCTGGCGACATCCTGCACCACCTGCGTCGAGCCGTTGCGCACCGCCTTTCCGGATGGCCCTCGCCCGCGCTCGTTGTCTGCCCAGGTAACTTGCAGGGTATCCGCAAAGCCCGCATCGAAACCCTGATGCGCCATCGGGCGGAGGTTCTTTTCCGCGTCGTGCTGCCTGTATCCCACCCAGGCTGCGCTGTAGCCGCCGGTTTCCACTGCAACCCGGCACATGGCCTGCAACAGTTGCACTTCGTCGTCGGCATGCACCAGCTCGTGGTTGCCCGCGCTCATGGTTCGGAACGCGCGATTGAGTTTGAGCAACGCCTGCGCGGCCTGTTTGCGCTCGGTGATGTCGCGGATGAACCCGACCGCGTGCCACTGTCCGGCCAGCCGCGCAGCCGACACCGAAAGATCTACCGGAAACTCCTCCCCGTTCTTCCTGAAGGCCGCAAGCTCGACAGTCTTGCCGATGACCGCCCCCTCGCCAGTTGCGACAAAAGCCGGAAACTTCTCGGAAAAAACTTTTCTGAACCGCTCGGGCACGATCAGAGTGTGCAGTTCCCGGCCCATCGCCTCCTCTGCCGCATGGCCGAACATTTTTTCCGCCGCGCGGTTCCAGTAGGTGACCAGGCCCGCGTTATCCATCATCAGAATCGCGTCCTGCGCCGTGGCGCAAATCTGGCGGAATTTTTCCTCGCTTGCCTGCTGGGTCTGCTGCATGCGCCTGTGCTCGGTGATGTCTTCCATGACGTGCAGCGAATACAGATAACCGCCATCCTTGCCCCGCACCGGGAACGAGCGCGAAACAAAAATCTCGCCGCCCGCGATTTGAATTTCTTCTTCTTTCTCCTCTTCTTCCGCTTTCTGAATGGAATTACGGCAATGCGACAGCGGCCCATCCCGCTTGGGGAAAACCTCGTAGTAGGGCCTGCCGAGCACTTCCGTCACCGACATGCCGGCGCGTTCGGCGTAGGCGCGGTTGGAGCGCAGGATGCGGTAATCCTTGTCGTGCATGAAAATCGGGTCGCGGATAGCGTCCACCGAAGTGATCCACTCGTGGTGCGCCAGCTCGACCTGTTTCCGGCTGCGCTCGAGGTCTTCCAGCATGAACAGCAGCGCGGTGCGCTCTTCCTCCGAAAAGCGCCATTCGCGGCGCGGCTCGACCGCATGAGCTGCCGGGGCTCCGGTCGGGGCGGAAAACGCATCGCCTCCGTTCGAGCGGGAGGAGGTCATTTTCCCCGCGCCCCGAGACGCGCCTTCAGCGCCTGGTTTTCTTCGTACAGTTCTTTCATGCGCAACTCCCTGCTGACCGTCACTTGATGAAAACGCCGCAACTCGTCCAGTTGCTGCTCCAGCCTGCGCCGCTCCGCGTTGCGCTCCTGGAAGAGAAAGCGGATGAAGCAGATGCCGCCAAACAGGCACGCCGACATCGCGGCGAGCAGTACATCGCTGACCACTTCCTGGGTATGTACATCATGCAGCACGCCGGCGTGAGCCATCAGCTCGCTCAGGCGCTCGGCAGCAAGCAAGACAAAGGCGGCGCAAAGCAGCAGCCAGGCCTTTGCCCTGCCGCCGAGTGGGATAAGGTAGAGCGCGCAAGCGGTAGCCGCGAGCGACAGGATGACGGCAAGCAAATGCAGCAGGAATTCCATCGGATACATTGCGTGCATTGTCTTTTTTCCGTTTATTTTCCCAATGCGGGAAAACCCGCATAACCTGACTATCGTCAACTTATTTCATAGCGACAGGAACGCGGGGAACTTTAACGTGAAGTTTGCGTAGCGAGCTATTGCCCACTCTCCGCGCGAAAGGGGGAAACGGGCGTGGCAAGTTTCATGATCAAGGGGGGCGTTTGCCATGCCCGCTTCAGGTCGCCGCCCGTTCGGCACAAAATACCGCACGAAAACACATGAGGTTGCGCATGGGTGGCATGTTAGAATGCGCGCCCTTCGTTTTCAGCAAGGCCGCAACCATGTCCCGCGCGCTCCGTAACATCGCCATCATCGCCCACGTTGACCACGGCAAGACCACCATGGTGGACAAGCTGCTTTCCCAGTCCGGCACTTTTGCCGCGCACCAGCATATTGCCGAGCGCGTGATGGACAGCAACGACCTGGAGCGGGAGCGCGGCATTACCATCCTGGCGAAAAATTGCGCGGTGGATTATGAAGGCGTGCACATCAACATCGTGGATACGCCGGGGCACGCCGATTTCGGCGGCGAAGTGGAGCGCGTGCTGTCCATGGTGGATGGCGTGCTGCTGCTGGTGGATGCGGTGGAAGGCCCGATGCCGCAAACCCGCTTCGTCACCCGCAAGGCGCTGGCGCTCGGACTGCGCCCCATCGTGGTGGTCAACAAGGTGGATCGCCCCGGCGCGCGCCCGGAGTGGGTGGTCAACCACACCTTTGAATTGTTCGATAAGCTTGGCGCCACCGAGGCGCAGATGGATTTTCCGGTGGTGTATGCCTCGGCATTGAACGGTTACGCGACGCTGGATCTGGCGAAGCCAAGCAAGGACATGCGGCCGCTGTTCGATACCGTGTTGAAGCACGTTCCGGAACCGGGCGGCGACATGGACGCGCCGCTGCAACTCCAGATTGCCGCGCTGGATTATTCCAGTTTTGTCGGGCGCATCGGCGTGGGGCGGATTACGCGCGGGCGCATCAGGCCGGCGCAGGAAGTGATGATATTGAATGGCGACAAACCGCCGAGAAAAGGTCGGGTGAACCAGGTGCTGGGCTTTCGCGGCATCGAGCGCGTGCAGATGGACGAGGCGGGCGCGGGCGACATCGTGCTGATCAACGGCCTCGACGATATCGGCATCGGTGTCACGCTGGCTGATGTGAACCAGCCGGAGGCGCTGCCCATGCCCAAGGTGGACGAGCCGACTTTGACCATGACTTTCCAGGTGAACAACTCTCCCCTGGCCGGGCAGGAAGGCAAGTTCGTCACCAGCCGCCAGATTCGTGATCGTCTGACCAAGGAGTTGCTGGTCAACGTGGCGCTACGCGTGGAAGACACGGCAGACACAGATTCATTTATGGTGTCCGGGCGCGGCGAATTGCACCTGACCATCCTGCTGGAAAACATGCGCCGCGAAGGCTTCGAACTGGCGGTTTCCAAACCGCGCGTGGTGTACCGCGAAATCAACGGTGAGAAGTGCGAACCATATGAATTGCTCACCGTGGACGTGGAAGAAACGAACCAGGGCGCGGTGATGGAAGAACTGGGGCGCCGCCGGGGCGACCTGCAGGACATGCAATCGGATGGCAGGGGGCGGGTGCGCCTGGAATACCGCATTCCGGCGCGCAGCCTGATCGGCTTTCAGGGCGACTTCATGACCATGACGCGCGGCACCGGGCTGATCTCCCATGTGTTTGACGACTACGGTCCGGTCAAACCGGATATGCCGGGACGCCACAACGGCGTGCTGGTTTCGCAGGACAATGGCGAAGCGGTGGCATATGCGCTGTGGAAACTGGAAGACCGCGGGCGCATGTTCGTCAGCCCCGGCGATAAATTATACGAAGGCATGATTATCGGCATCCACAGCCGCGACAACGATCTGGTGGTGAACCCGATCAAGGGGAAACAACTGACCAACGTGCGCGCCTCCGGCACTGACGAAGCGGTGCGCCTGACTACACCCATCAAATTGACGCTGGAATCTGCGGTAGAGTTTATTGACGACGACGAACTGGTGGAAATCACCCCCAAGTCCATTCGCATCCGCAAGCGCTACCTCACTGAAAACGAGCGGAAAAGAGAATCGAGGACGAAGGATACGGCGTAACGCGCCCTGATCCCGCCGCATCTTCACCCTTGTTGATACGATGGCGGGGAACATCCCGTTCAGCGTTTCCTTAACTTCTTGTACTTCAGATAAGTCGTTCTGGCATTCATGCGCGCGATGCCGATTCCAGCAGGCCCGTCCAGAAAACCCAGCCGCAGAAAATAGGTCCTGACAAATGCCCATGCCGCCCGCAGGGGCGCGGCTGGCCGGGCGGCCAGCCTGCCGTTCCTGCGCATTTGCATGGCGGCGGCAGTCGCGTATTGCTCGACCTTGCGCTCCACGTCCGCCCCGCTCCTGTAGCTGTAGTGCAGCAACGGAGCGGATAGTCGTCCTGTCGCCCCTTCCAGTTTCACGCTCTCGTGGACCAGGTCATCCGAGAAGCGCCCCTTTTCCCTCCTGAACAATCTCAACACGTAATCGGGATACCAGCCGGAGTGCCGGACAAATTGCCCGCAGAACTGGGACAGGCGCGGCAGATAGAATCCGTCAGCAGCAGCGTTTTCCATCGCTCCCAGGATCTGCGAGCGCAGTTCGGGAGTGACGCGCTCATCCGCATCCAAAGACAGCACCCAGCCCTTGCTCGCGTAGCCCAGCGCGCGATTTTTCTGCGCGCCGAAGCCGGGCCAATCGTGCTGGTAAACGTGCGGGGTGAATTCGCGCGCAATCGTGACCGTTCCATCCGTGCTGCCGGAATCCACCACGATGATTTCATCCGCCCAGGAAACAGACTGGAGGCAGTCACGAATATTGAGCGCCTCGTTCCGGGTGATGATAACGGCGGAAAGCGCGGTCTGGCTCTTCACGATCTGCGAGCTACCGGCACCGGATCAAGGGCGACCGCTATTCTGCATCGCTGTCTCGATGCGCTGGCACAGCGTTTTCAGTATCTTGATGCGCGCAAAATTCTTGTCGTTGGCTTCCACCAGCGTCCACGGGGCAATCTCCGTGCTGGTGCGGTCAACCATGTCGCAGATGGCCTGCTCGTACTGGTCCCATTTCTTCCGGTTGCGCCAGTCTTCTTCGGTGATCTTGAAACGCTTGAAGCCGATTTTCTTGCGCTCGTTGAAGCGCTTGAGTTGCTCATCCTTGCTGATGGTCAGCCAGTACTTGATCAGCACGATATTGTGCCTGGCCAGTTGCGCTTCGAAGTCGTTGATTTCTCCGTAGGCGCGCATCCAGTCGGCGTCGCCGCAAAACCCTTCCACCCGCTCCACCAGCACGCGCCCATACCAGGAACGGTCAAAAATCACCAGGCGGCCCTTGCGCGGGATATGCCGCCAGAATCGCCACAGGTACGGCTGGGCGCGCTCCTCTTCGGTCGGTGCGGCAATCGGGACGATCTGGTACTGCCGCGCATCCACCGCGCTGGTGATGCGGCGGATGCTGCCGCCTTTTCCTGCCGCATCGTTGCCCTCGAACACCGCGAGCACGGTAATGTGTTTAAATTTCGGATCGCGCGTGAGCATCGCGAGTTTGCCCTGATATTTTTCCAGCTCGCCCTGAAATTTCTTCTTGGCCAGCTTCTGGTCAAGGTCCAGGGTCTTCAGGAGGTGCAGGTTGTCAATCGAGGGCAATAGCGGGGGCGCATTCACTTTGCTGGTCTTTGCGCTGGCCGCGTCGAGACGCCTGCGGACCGTTTCGAGGATGACCTTGCCCACCGTCAGGCTGCGGTAGCGCGCATCCTCGCCCTCGACGATAGTCCACGGCGCTTCTGCGGTGCTGGTGTGGCGGATCACACTTTCGTGCACCGTCTGGAACTTGTTGTAGAGCTTGTAGTGATCCCAGTCGCGCTTGGTCACGCGCCAGCGCGTCTTGGGGTCTTTCTCCAGCATCTTGAGCCGGGCTTTCTGCTTGTCCCTGGACAGGTGCAGCCAGAACTTGATGATCAGCGCCCCCTCGTCGGTCAGCATCTTTTCCAGCCTTTTGGCG
>CXWL01003451.1_pt1 | contig 49219 bp, 49 predicted proteins | sample 590931 | NCBI WGS metagenome assembly CXWL01 (sample SAMEA3498368, study PRJEB10139) | groundwater metagenome | biome: water well; material: biofilm material | place: Germany | collected 2015-04-27 | reverse complement strand
CGCCGTCCCTCAACAGGGCTGATATCGAACTTGCCTAAGTTATTTCATGCACGTTCCTTAGTATTCACTCGGCAACAACAGGACGTTATCGGTCAGATAAAATGTCCAAAGTCCTTCCTGAAGGTCGGTAAAGTCAATCTCACGATTTTTTAATACGTGGAGATTTCCATCCGTGGCTTCAATCTTGGCAGCACTGTCGTTCACCGTTATTTTAATCACCATAAAAGGCTGATTTTTCAGTAGCGGCCAATATTCGGTCGCAATCACATCCAGCAACCAATAGGCACCGCAGTCACCGCCGTTTTCAGCAAAATACTGCACGCCATCGGTATACAGTAACGACCTGTTTAAGTTATGCCGATACCATTGCTCGGTACCGGTAAACTGACTGAGTTCACGACTGAATGCCATCGAGGTCAAACGCTGCGTGGGCTTTCCGCTGTGTTCACTGTTTGTCAAGCTCGACAATGAGTTAACCGACGGTGTCGATAGAATCTGTCTGTCAGTTTCTTTACCTAACAGCTGTTTCGCCAACGCCACTTCAATACTATCGCCATCCGAATTCAGCACATCCAAGCCGGTATCCGGCATGTCGCCGGAGGTTGATTGGCTGACCGCAATCTTCTTGGCCATTAGCGACAAGCAGGCAATTTGCGCCGTTTTGTCATAGCCCAGATAATAGACCTCAACCGCCTGTTTCTGACCAATCCGCCAGGAACGCCGCGAGGCTTGTTGTACGGTATAGACATTGTATCCACTCTGTAAAAAGCAGAGGGTTGGAAAATCGAGCAAATCCAACCCGGTTTTTACCAGTTCCGGATTACAGATCAACACATCAATGCCGCGGTCAACTTGATCGAGTATCCAGTCTTCACGACTTTCCGTGCTGACAGTGGCACGCAGTACCGCCGTTTTAAAGCCTTCAACGTCCAACAGCCGTTTGAGACGTGCTGTGGTATCTCGCTTGCCGGTATACACCGTATAGACTAATACTTTACGTCCCAGAGCCTTATTCGTTTTACACAGCCGGATGAGTTCCGCTTCTTTCGGACTGATGTCATCCTCCGCCAGAATCGGTGGTAAAAAGGCCAGTAACTCGCGGGTGCGCGGGTGTTTAACCTCCTCAGCCCGAAAACAGGTATCCGGCCAGGCTAATAAAACATTGAGTACCACTCCCAATAACGATTTATCACCTCGTCGCAGTGCATCCTTCAATGCCTGGTTCAGATGGCCACTCAAGTCGGTATAGGCAGTCGATTGCGTTTCCGTCATCGGTAGGTGAATAAAAAATTCCTCATAGGACGGTAACACAGCGCCGCCAATTTGACTCAGCTTTAAAAACGCCGTATAAGGCAACACATAGCGCATAACCCCTTTGGGCCCGAATCCGGGAGCCTTGGACGTCTGCACTGTCAAGCGTTTGCCTTTGGCGGTTTTATGATGGCCGCTATCGGTTTCTTTAAAGACATCCTTTAACACGCCGTGTTGGCGCATAAAGGACATCGCAGCAGGCCCCAAACTATTGGCGGCATTGTAACGAAAACCATCTTCGATCATACGCTGAGGCAATACGCGCCAGAGTAGATGAAAGAGATCATCGGCATAGCCACCCATCAAGGTACCGGTCAAGACAATGGTTTTCCGGGCTTTGGCGGCTAAAACTCCCATCGCCTGACCTTGTGCAGATCCCGCATTCTTGTATTCATGGCCTTCATCGATCACTAATAGATCAAAGTAATGATCCGGTAAATAGCGCTTAATGAACTCACTTGCTTGATAACCGCCTTGACCAAAACTAAACTCTTGCTTAGCCAGTGCAGATTCCATGCGTTTAGCTTGACGGTCCGAGAATACCAAATCCCCCTGGTTGTCCATCAGATTGATAAAATCAAAAACGTTATCATCCAACATCGATCCGAGCACATCAGAACCAAAACCCCGCAGCAATTTATCGGCTGTTTTAGGGCCAATGGTGGGAATTTTGCAAAGCGCCTCATACAACATCGCATCACGGTTTTTTTGTTCCCCGGGGCGTTGTAATGTCCAGAGTTGCGCACCACAATGGGCACACGCCCGTCGTTTATCGCTACTCGTGATAAACTGCTGGGGTGTCATCTGTTGGCTCTCTGCATCCCGAATAAACGTACCGCAATCCGGGCATGCCGCATAGCCATAAGTGAAAAGAGTGGAACGCGCTATTGCCTCGTCATCCGTCGCGGGTTGCATCACTTCTCTGACATAGACCTTACGAACGGTGACCACCGGCACCCAGTCAAAGCCCATCCGCATCCGTACCCGCCCGATAATAAAGAATTCCGGCCGATCATCGCTTCGTTCATGGACACTGGCCCTGATCTTCAGCAATTGCCGCAAGGTATCCGGGCCATTGAGAACCCAGACTCTTGCCCTCTCAATGGTTTCAAGAATTTCCCGGCGCCATTTATAAACCAAATGCGGCGGTGAAATAATCAGCGTGCGACGGTAACCTTCAGTGGCCAAAACGGCTGCTGCCGCAATACCCATCATGGTTTTCCCACAGCCCATCTCGCCATTAATTACAGCCGCCTGTTCCCCTTCAAGCAACAGTTTGGAGACCGCTTGTACACGCTCCCGCTGGGCATCAAACGGTTGACGTTTCAGTTGATCCAATACAGCATCCCAGGCAGGCTGGGGTTGGCCGTCATAAATCGGTGGATTTTGACGAGATACCGCCTGCATCAAATCTTGCCCAAACTCGGCAATAAATTCAGTCAGCGATAAAGTACATGGATCGTCTGCGTCTTGATCAAACACAGAGAATGCCTCTAATTCACGATCTTGCGTGACCAAATCGGCAGTCTGTTCATGCTCCATTACCTGAGTTAATTCATTCGTTGTTGTCATCGTTGTTCTCCAAATTAAAACCGAAGCACACAACAATCCCGATCGGGAAACGGTGTTCTCGGTCGGGTTAAGTTAATAAAACCACATTAGGTCAATTAAGCCTGCCATCGATTTCCTTAGAAACCGGCTATCGGATCAATCAGGCCCGCGATAGCAAAGGGGTGTCACTGAAGCCGCAGTAACCACGGTCATGTCGAATAATCTCGCAACGATGTAATTTCCAGATTCGTCGCTAACGTTGGTGTACACAAATCAGCTTCTATACACAGAAGGCTGATCACTCAGTGTCGCCTTAAAAATTAGCTTTACTCAGTTATCCGCATTTATTTTTTACTAATAGGGTTCTCCATCAGGACTACAAAATAGATAGCGGCATTCACCACGGCAAAAACAATCCAAGAGTTTTTCCGCTAAATCTTCCAAGTTACATTGAATAAGTTTTTGCAAGGCTTGAGCATTGTCGATTTTAGAAAGATAAAGCAGGGACATAATGTTATTGATTGTATTTGGAATCAAAAATAACCATCGTTGAGGGGTCCCCAAATAACAATGAGTGACTGGATGAAATTTGATAATTTCTGTATAAAACGAGTACCCCTGTGGTGGTCGATAACGCCGTGGTTTACGATTTGCTGTTAAATGTCCAACGCTAATACCGTTGTTTAGAACAAAATATTCATCTACGAGTTGTGTTGTCATGCTATTTCTCCAAATTAAAACCGAAGAAACACAATGCTCCCGACCGGAACAGTGTGTCCCCGGTCGGGTTAAGTCAATACAGTCTAAAAGATAGGTCAATTAAGCCTGCCAGCGATTTCCTCAGAAACCGGCTATCGGATCAGTCAGGCCCGCGATAGCAAAAGGTGTTACTGAAAACGCAGTAACCACGGTCAAATCGACATCATTTCTTACACGGCTTTTTTCAATACCGGGTACTATCGACATTGGAAAAAGCCCCGCAAATGAACACGGGGCTTGAAGATTGCTTGTTACTTGATGGTGATGATTTGTCCAAACCGTGGACTACCCGGCGTAAAATCCAGGGCTTTTATCGTCGGCACAAATACATCCAGCGCTGTTCGAACTTCGCAGCACTCGCCATTGCTTTGTTCTTCCCGCTGAATACTCAGCTTTTTCTGTTTAAAGGTATCGCCTTTGATGACATAGGTCTGACGACCATCGTTGGAATGAATAGTACCCGCTACATGACCGGCGGCTAAGGCAAGTGCTAAATGCCAATCCGACAAGCGCATCAAGGGTCGACGCGGCACACCGGCATTTTTAGCCAGGTGGAGCGCAAATTGGTCCCACAATCCCGGGTATTTGGCAATTTCATTCGCCAATTGCTCGGCATCCAACGTCATGGTGTTAAATCGCATGTCACCTATGCTGGCAGGAACGCAATAAGCTTCATCCTCCCAAATGGACGGGAATTCAGGTTTCTGTTCCGTCTGACAAAAGAACTCCAACGCGGCTAACGTGGCCTGGCTTTTAGCGTCACTGACCTGAGTTCGTTTCCGGATACCGATCACCACCGTTTGTTTGAACTGCTGTTCAGGTGCTAAAAATACTTGAACCCGTTCAAAACCAGCAGCCAGCCATTTTCGAAACTCCTGATCCAGCGTGTAGTGCGGCACAATCAAAACCAGAACGCCGCCATACTGCAACAAGCGACTGGCTTGCTGGTAAAATAGCTTTTCCAAACGCTGCTTACCACGGGGTTGGCAGTCACTCAGCTGTGCCTTGTCCGTAACCAAATCACCATACGGTGGATTAAGCCATAACAAACCGACACTTCTCGGCGTAATGATCGCCTCCTGAAAATCACCGTGAATGCACCGATCGACTAAGGCTCGCGCTTGATTAGCCCGTTCCTGTTGATACTCCACCGCGAAGGCTTCAACCCTCTCAGACCCCAAGTGTTGTTTGCATTCTGCTATCGCGGCGCCTTCTCCGGCACAGGGATCGAAAATCCGCATCATGCCGGTTGGACACGGTGATAGCGCATTCAATATACAGGCCATCGTGGTGGCGTCGGTTGGAAAATACCCGTTCTTCTGAAAATTACGAGCAATTCGTTGAAACATTAAAGCCATAGTGGCCTCCTAATAAGACACCCAGAAAATCACACATCCCTTCGGGACAGCGTTTCCTCAGTGCCTCAAAACAAAAGTGAAAATTGTGAGAGTTCAATGCAAGACTTCTCAGAGTGTTAAGTCGCCCTGACCAATCAATTGCGTGATTTTGCTGTCAAACGTCAACGCCGGTAACTGGATGGACACGGCTCTGATACCCAAGCCTTCATGGCGTCTTAACCACTGCTCTCGCTGTAACACATCGAGGAGCGTTGCCTGCCAATGATCCAGCATCGGTAGATGACAGACCGATTTATACAGTTGCCAGATCTGTTCATCGAGCTCGGTGCTTGCATGCTGTTGCCGCTCATCCACCAATAAATAAGCGGTTCGATTGGCAAAATCGGGTTCCTGGACACGCTTATCGAACAGCCAAAGTTGCACGATATCACCAAAAATATTGGTTTTGGGCATGCGGCCCGTGAGTTTATCCAGGCGACCGGGATCCCCTAAACGAACCGCGGGTTGCCGTTGATCCGTAAACGTCAAATAACGGAGTCCGCCTTCCTGCGAAGACAAGGTCACTCGTGCCAACAGTTCCTGTATGGCCGTATCGCGGCCCCAAAGCGAGGTAAAAATTAAATAATCGTCTTGATCATGGACCAAGGCGTCACAAAAAATGCCGGAGACACACTCCAGGGTTAACAAGGCGTTCATCATGTGTTTGCTCCTGTTGAAAATCAGAGCAACTGCAGCCCACCTGACGGGGACTGGTTGCCCCGATCGGGTGAAAATGATTCGTTAATACCAATGAATTGAACGGATCTTTGTCATTAGCTGACTAACGTCTACAGTTGTCCGTGCTCCATCATCGAATAAATCTCAGTTCCACAAATAAAATGATCCAGTACTTTAACCTCAAACAGCGCCAGGGCTGCTATCAACTTTTCTGTAATGGCTTTATCCGCAAAACTCGGCTCCGCAAGACCCGAAGGATGGTTGTGTGCAAAAATAATGGCAGCCGCATTGTAAAATAATGCGGATTTAACCACTTCCCGGGGGTAAACACTGGCCGAATCAATCGTGCCTCGGAACAGCTCATCGCAACTGATAATGCGATGCTGATTATCCATAAACAAGGCTAAAAAAACCTCATACTCATAATGGATCAACTTGAGCTTGATATAGCTGGCCGCATCCTGTGGACTCGTTATCGCCGTGCCGCGGTCCAGATATTGGTTGTAAATGTAGGTCGCCTCAGCAATGACATCATCCTCGGCAGCCGGTTGATAATGCCCCGGTGAAACTTCGATATATAACATGGACTGTCTCCAAATTAAAACCGGCGTCACACCGTTCACCTGACGGGGAAAGTGCTTCCCCGGTCGGGTTAAATAAAGGAACGTAAAAATTGCCCGCCTCAACAGGCACAAGTAGTGATATTTAATCGTTAAAGCGTATTAAAGTTTGACCCAGCTTTGTCCAACGGGTTTAAAACTATAGCCTAAGGCCTTTAACCGATCCCGCTGTTGACGGAACCGATTTCTATCGACTGTTGGATCCAATTTGATAGGATCGCTTAACGGCCACAATAAGCCAAACAACTGCGCATCCTGATCGTCTTGATTAGCCCCGCTGTCATCCGTCTGATCTAAAGTGACATTGAGCGTGTCACTTTGCGCAGCCAATTCTGAATCCGTATCATGACCGGCAAGGTCTGCATCGGTTTTAACAACCTCGGTCCTCGCCTTGTCCTCATCCAGAGGATCTTGTTCCAGCAAGGTCTCTAGCTGCACCAGAGGATTGATAGCACTTAAGGCGATCGCACTGAGTTCAGCGCGCACTTCAACCACTAAACGGCCACCGGCGGAATAATACGAGGGGAAAATACGACGGACACCAAAATCGCCTTCGTAGTTGCCTTCATCGTACTGATCCAGAACCGCATCCTTGACGGCAAATTCACCAATATCCGTGACGAGTCGGCCCACTCGAAAGTCCCCATGACGACCGGTAATAATACGGATCGTTAAAACACCTGAGAGCTTAATCATGAGGACACCTCATGGTTTGTCTGGCCGATGGGATCCCATCGCTTAAGGTATGGTGTAACACGCTTAGACACATGACGGTGCTGTCAAAAGTCTTAACCGATTCAAAGTTAAATGGGCGGTTACGCCGCCGGTATTGAGGTGATGACATGGCAGTTCTCCAATAAAAAACCAGAGTAAAACCCATCACCTGACGGGAAAGGTTTTCCCGGTCGGGTTAAAATAACAACAGTAAAAACGCCTGCTACGATTCCCACAGGAACCGGCTATCGGATGTGCAAGCTCGCGATAGCAAAGGGTGTCACTGAATACGCAGTAACCACGGTTAAAACCCATCACTGATTTTTCTTTAAGCGCTCAATCGAGCCCTTAAAGGAAAATCAGCCCGCATAACCACTTTCTATGCAACTGATTTCCTTGTCGTTAAGCCATTGGTTAAACTAGTCTGCCACCGGTGTTAAGAATACCGATCAACAGCGGGTAAGGGGGTGATTCAACCCATCCACTCGCAACGCAGGCTTTGCCTTGGTTCCCCATTAAAAAACTCAGGCCGTAAGCTTTCGTTTGGCTATCTTTGAGTGTGTAAGCCTTATATCATCCGAGCACGGTCACTTCCGCACAAAGGGATTCGTCATTTCCCGGCGACGACGGCTGGTGTCGTAAGCATGAAGGCACAAGGCCTTCCAGGAATCACCTTAGGAAAGGTGACTACTGGAAAACCTTGCAGGTTATAGCTCTGACCTTAGGCTGATAAACAGCATAAAGGTCAGAGCTATAGTAAAATGGAATCAGCCGTTAAGCCTCGACCGTCATCCCTTCACCCGCAGCACACTGTTCAGACGCGTGATGCGCTGAATCCGAGGCTTCTGCCGGGGTATCGGATGAATGATTAGCAGGTGGTGCCAGATAAATGCAAACGCCATCCACTTTGATCCAGGCAATAAAGAGCAAGCGGGCTTTTAAACTCACGCCGGTTTCCCCTTTTTTGGAACCTTGTTCATAGGTGAATACGTCAGCATACAGATCACCCAGCTTAAAACCGATGAGAATTTTCTTGTTCTCCTGTTCGGCGTTGATCAGCTTTTTGATCCAGGTTTCAGCCACGTTGCCACTGACACGACAATCGAATTTGGTATATTGAATGGCATCCTGCGCGCCGTGCAAAGCCGATAGTTCACACGCCCAGAAAGGTTCTCCTCGTTTCACTTTGACCTCTCGAATCCGGTTAACGTAACCGAGACCGGAAACATGCAGGTTGAAATAGTGACTGGGCTCGTTGGTTTGAATGGTCATGGTGTTTCTCCAGAAAGTAATAGAAAATCTGGAAAAACACCCTGACCCGCTGGGAAAGTGTTTTCCCAGCCGGTTAAATGAAAAGTTAAAAAACGCCTGCGACGATTCCCACAGGAATCGGCTATCGAAGAGGCAGGCTGCGCGATAGCAAAGGGTGTTACTGAAAACGCAGTAACCACGGTAAAATCGTGTTCATTTCTTCGAAATGAAATTAGCATAACGGCACGCCCTACGTCAAGACTAACAGTAACAAAAACAGCATCATCACTGTTGCCTGGCTAATATGATTCGTCATGTGCAACAGCGATGACGTATCGTCGCTCCATTTTTTATACTGCCCCCAGGTTACATAGGCGGTCCAAAGCAATAACAAGGCAGCCATGACCGACTGAGCTGCCAGCTTGATCGCATCCGTAGCGAGGCCGGAACCTTGCTTAAAAGCCGTATCCGGTGTGATAGTCGAGAAGGCGTTTGGCGTCCTAACAACGGATTGATCCGTATTAACCGTGACCTCTGCGCTGACATGTCCACTGATCGGGGCGATGTCATAACCACTGAATTGACTGATATAGTCCGTCACGGCTGTTTTGTTGGCATCTTTGGGCACCTGTTGACCACCCGAGCTTAAAAAATCAAACAAGCCACCGGCCCCTACTAAATGGGCTCCGGCCAATAACCCGGATTCCGTGATCAAAATGCCGTTGATGATTTGCCCTACGTACTGATCTGCATGGTAGGAAGTAATATAGCCCCATTGCTTGGCATTGTAATCGTTGATGGCTTGGGTTTGTAGGTCAGTATTGGTTAAAAAATCGCTTAGACGGGTAATGCCGTTTTTACCGGTCCAGGTTCCTTGCCAATCATTGGTATCCGGCGTTCGGTCTTCCTGGTAATACCCGGCATCAATCAATGCCGACTCTCCCATCTGATATCGACCTATAAAGCCGTATTGATTCTGACTAGTAGGATTGCACCCGGATTCACGAAAACACAAGGCCGTCAGATAATCGTTATAGCTTAAGGCCGCCCAAGCCACTGCCGACAATCCCAGCATCAGCAAGCCTAACAGGCGTTGACTGTAATTCATGGAATGCCCCATTTATTCTGTGTCATAAAACTGCTTTCCATTGTATTTCAGCCGGCAACCGGGCTGCCAACGAATATCCCGTAGCCCATTCGTTCTAGTCGTTAGCACTTCAATGGGCCCATGGATTGGCGCAAGACACCGAAACGTAATTAGCGCTTGGTTGACAACAGCAAATAACCTACATTGCGACTGCTGATGGCCACAAAAATAGCCATTATTGACAAGCGTGCCGAGCAAATCAGGCGATCCCTTACCATCCAGATCTATTCGGGCCACACGTACGAATCCCAGTTCTAGATGGTTTGGCTTATTTGGGATTAAGTTCCACAATAACGTTCTATCCCCTACATTCGCTGATCCTGTCGTAACCGGCACTTGGTCGAATTGAATCGTCTGGAATTCAGGTTCGGTCGCAAGTGCTGTTTGAATCAATGCCAATATAAGCAGAATGACCCCAGCAGATCGGATAGTTTTATTCATGCGATGAACCTGGCACTAAATGCGGATTGGATTTAGGCACAGGTGACGGCCCGAAAATGAAAGCCGCATCGGGAAATAACAGACCATTAACGGTTGAACGTTTCTGTTTGCCGACAACCTGATATTTATAAACATTTAATCCTTTTTCATCTTTTTGATGCCAGTGCTTTTTTAGCAGCCTCTTTTGAATTAGGAGCCAGTCCTCCAGGTCATATTCTTTCGCATAGCGTTTAAAAATGCCCGGCGTCACTAATAAGACGCCTTCTACAACACGATGAATTAAGGCATGCGGTTCATTAACCGCTATTGCACGACTGTGAATTCCAGCGTGTAACCAGACCATAAAAGCATCCACCACATCGGCCAGATCATGAGGGTCATCACTGGACTCACTAAATTGATCAGTTTGCCGTGTTACCCGTTGGTTGTTAAATGGCGAGGCGGGCATTTTAAGTAGCTTGACGCTACCACTTAATAGGCGCTCCTTTTCAAGGCATTGCCCACTTCCAATAGCCGTGCCGGCATCAGATTCGTCTTGAGTCGTTGCCGGCAATGGCGGCAACATCATAGACGGTAAATAATCACTTAACGGCGAATCGGCCATAACCGAAGTCGTCAAATGATTGTCATTGCGTTGTTTCGATTCCGATATTGCTTGATGCCCCCTCTGATCGAAAATTTGTCCATCCTTTATCGAATCCTCCTTACCATCTTCCTGTGCTGGATCCCTGTCCGGTATGACCTCGCCGGTAAACACGTCGGGTTTCGACTCAGGGTTCGGCCACAATCTTGAGACCGGCATTCGTAAAACCGTTAAGGAGTTCTGCCAACCGTCACCGGATATAGTGGCTCGCCAAATTGCTTTATCGCCGCAGGGTATAAGAATGCCTTGTTCTTGCAGAACATCCAACAAGCGGCTGTTTTGTGTCGGAATACCGCTATGGCCTTCCTGCACGAGTTGGCCACGAATCGCATCCAAAGTGCGTTTACTGACAAACCAACACTCTGAACCGGTGATCCAGGCTGCTGCGCCATTGCGATTGAGCGGTAATTCCCCATTCGCTAATAGGTGACGTAATGCCGTCAGCATTTTTTCATGCAAGGCTTTGGTTTTAACGGTCGACACGGGCTGATTGCCAGCACCCAAATTTTTAGCCACTGACTGACTATCGGCTTGACTGACCATAGCACCTAAGGCATCGGCATTTTCGAGATCACCGGTAATGGCGGCCACCCACTGTGTCAAAATCTCTACCTCGCTACTAAGCCATTGCATACCGGGTGTTGGAATGATGCGACTGACCAGTAACGGCGTCACTTTTTCATGGAATCGATAAACGCGATTATGAACAAAATGATAACGATAATATCGTCCTTGTTCATCCATAGTATGTCCAAATGGATCCCATAAAACGGGCTCGGCGGTGATTCCGGAATAAATTTCGACCCGTTGATCCACGGCGGGTTTGCCAATATCATGGCACAAGGCCCCTAAAAATACCGCATAGGTCCATAAATCCTGCTTTTTGGCGATTTCTTCCGCACCGCCCTGAGAAGATAGGAGATACGAGCGCCGCAACTTTAAGGCGAATACACAAACTTCCAGCGTGTGAGCAAGCAAGCCGCCGAGGTCCGCATGGTGATGAACCTCCGAGGCTGGCAATTGTTGAACATACCGTGCGAAAGCTTCAATCGCTGCCTGATAAAACACCTGATACACGGCATCCGAGACGCCGGCCAATTCTTTCAGTTGAATCATCAAAGCGCGGTGAGGCATCAGTAATTCGGTTGCCGACTTGACGGCTAAACAGTCGTCTCTGCGGTCAAGCGGGTTAATCGTTGGGCCAATTCCCGCATCCCAAACGATAGCGTCAACCTTCTGTTTTTGACTCTTTGGCATTAAATTGAAGCAGAAATTTTCAAACATAGCCGGTCATCAATTACAGGGCTCTCTATACCGACAAACAGGATACTGGTTACAGGCCAAAAAATAGTGGCCTTTGCCAGGCCCCTTTCGAGCTTGTTTACGAACCAGGGTGCCCTTTTCACATTCAGGACAGGCTTTATCCGGTGTTACCAAAGGAAAAGATGACATCCCACGCTGTGCGGGTTTGACGGATTGGTCAAGCCTTTGAGCCCAGATCACCGTCAGGGCAGGATCACAGATCGGTGCCGGGAGAACATCACTCAATGTTCGGGCATAGGCACAACTTTGAGACCGTTTTTCACAGAGAACGAGGCGAGACATGGTAGAGATTAGCAGCAATAATCAAACATTTTCAAACCCTCTCGGTCTGATTTGCCTGATAGCCTGTCGGAACGGGCTCTGAATTAGTTTGTTCGGAATTACTTTGACGAGAACGGAACTGATACTGTATTGATTCAATGCACAAGGGATCAATAAAAAAATAATCTGCGGTTAGTTGCAGTTCGGACCTCACTTCACCCGTTTCTTTGTCGGTCCACTGATGTTCTCTGAGTTGTCCCTTCATAAAAACCCGAGCCCCTGATTTAAGGATTCTCATGGCTTGTTCTGCGCGTTTATCCCAACAACTCACCGTCAACCAAAAACCACCTTTATCCTGATAGCTCAAATCGTCCTGGCGAATGGGTCGATCAAAGTACACGCGTAGATGAGCCACAGAATGCTGCGCATCCTCGATATTCGTGATTTGTAAACTTGGCGCCAAGCCGACATTCCCGATCCCATCAAATTCATTTAACATTGAGCCTCTCCCGGAAAAAAAGACACGTTTAACAGAATCAAACCATACCAAACGGTAATTAATTTTCCAGTCAAAACCGTTATTGAATTATTGGCGGTTTATTTTCGATCAGTCCGGGCTTTAGGACTTAAGTGCGTCCTGCTCATGCAAAAAGCGCTCTATACGATGAGCCTCATAAAGGCGTAGGGAGTAAGCGAGGTTGAGTTGTAAGGCCTGGTCATTAAACTGGCGATACAGGAAACGAAGCTGATCTGACTGCTGTTGCAAAAAGGCTTTTCCTTCAATCGATGAAAAAAGCAAGTAGGCTTGCTGACCATTGACACCACGCCGACGCCAACGAACATAGACTGTACCCGATTTGATTTGTTGGATAGACAAATAAATATCCGGATTCGCGGTCATCTGACTTTTAAATTCTTGAGTTAACCGGTGCATCCAATCCAGAATCTGTTTATTCTCCTGTTGCAGATCACGAATCCGACGCCACGCCGCCGTTTTATTTTTAAAAGGCAGAAGCCCTAATAACTCAACATTCAGCATAATCAGTGCTTCTACAAAAATTAAGCAACTAGTGGGGATTTTTTTGATCGACGCATCATTCTTTGGCTTCCGATGAAGGATGTCAAGGAGGGGTGGCACTGTGCCACCCCTCCGTGACATCCAATTTCTCCAAATGGTTTTCGAAGGAATTGGATTTAAAAACAGAATTCCCTTGCACCCTTACCCTTAAAAGGTTAAAAGCCCTTTAAGTCCTCATAACTACCTTGTGCATGTCAAAGCTAAAATAAATTATCTACTTACGCCTGCTACAGATTTGAGTCTCCTCGTTTAACCCGCTATTAATATCGGCGCATCGGTTGTGGCAACACACTCTTCAGCTGTTTCATCCAAAACTCCCTGCGCTACCACTGTCGTCCCTTTCTTTATCAGGGGTGCCAGCGCTGCACGTCTTTGCTCTGTCAAAATAGCCTGTGGGCATTCGCCAAACAAGCTGAATGCGCGTTTGGCGTTCTGATTATTCTGTTCCAAATCTGTACGCGTTACACCGGTGAATTTCCAACCTGACGCTTCGTTAAATGCCCTGCGTATGGCTGTCCCGGTCTCATGCAGGATCCGATCGGTTGTCAACCGATCCAGCAAACCGATATGCCGGGCAGTAAATACGGTTCGGGCCAAAACATCATAATTGGACACCAGATACGCCCCCATGTAGCCATACGGATTTTGGAAATAGATCGACACATGAACGGGCTGTAACGACTCCGCTACCTGAATAGCAAACCCTTTCATATCCGCCATGACCGTCTGTAACCCAGAAATCTGTCGGCTGATCAGTTGTTTGGCGTTATTCAATTCGTCTTCAATGCGAACCAAGTACCAATCGGCATAGGGATCATTCGCTTCTGCCGATAACCAGATTAATTTCAATCGACGCCCAAATTCCAACACACCGATAATCGGTTCAACACCTTTGGCTTTTTTTCTGCCCTCTATCAATTTCTGTGCCTGACGGGTTTGAATAATCATCGTAGTTTCACTGCGTAGACTCCCCGGTTGCTCGCGCGGTATCGACATTTTGGTTGAATTATCGCCGGCTGAAAATGCTTCAATGGTATTAAAAGTGGTCATGATCAATTTGTCCTTTCTACTAAAAACCAGTGATCGTTGAAGGGGGTGGCACAGTGCCACCCCCCTCTGTTCGTTTCTGAGTCGCATTCAAACTTGCCCTAAGCTCAAGAATCCTGTTCTTGGCTGCCTTCGTTTGAACCGAACTGAGATCAGTTGGATCAGCGCTTGAGTCAGGTTGTGACGTTTGTTTTGCTAATTGTTGCTGTTCGATTAAGGTCTTGCGCTCTCTGTTTTCACAGTACCGGACTCCCAGACTGGTCAGTAAGGTTCGGCCCTGACCATGCTCGTGACAGAGCCAGGACAGATAGGCAATTGGATTTCGGATAGGCCTTGTCGTGTTCCGTTTGGCTTGTATTTGCCCGGCCGCCTCATCCAGAAAGGCTTGTTGCAGTTCGGGCTCAATCCGCGTGAGATAGATTTCTGCCAGCTTGATTTCGTTGTGATTAAACTCTTTGGGGAAAACCAACGGAATTTGAGGAAGGACTTTTTTTTCAATTTTTGACGTGTAGGTAGTAGTAGTTTTATTATTAATATTTATATATAAACTACTACAGGGAGCCGGGTTCATTTTTTGAACTGGGTCGTTATATAGTTGTTTTTTAATGTTTTCATCATTTTTAATTACAGGGTTCAAATAATGAACTCGGTAATGTTTGCCCAGGTTCAATAATTGAACCCGGTGAATGGTGTCATTTTTTGCCAGGTTCAAAAACTGAACCTGGCTAGTCGCTTGATTCAGTTGCCTAATAAAGTCGTTAATCGGTTGTGAAAGCGGCTGGTTCAAAAAATAATTATCATGTACCACGGATTCATGAATAGCCTTCCAGATCGATTGAGCAATTTTTCTGATCTTTTTGTTAGCGTGCGTCAGCTGAGATCTGACAAATTCCAAATAATGGCTATCCAGATAAATACCATCCTGGATGGCCAACGGGGCATCATGTATCGCATAAATCTTGTTTTTAAATTGTCCGGAATCATTGCTGCGTTGTTCGGAACAGAGTGAAATCCAGCGCGTGAGCCTTAAAACATAAATCACTTTAGAAAGGGTTGCTTTGGAATAATGTAACTGCGATTTGAGCAATTGATTTAAGGATAAGATAACCGCTGATCCTGACACCGCTTGAGTCCGAATTAGGCCCCAACACCGGATATCGACCGCATCCAGCACCGGATCAACCCAAATCGAACGTGAAATGGCATCTTGCCAATGTCCAATATAAATCAAGGCATCCGATTTTTTCTGTTCAGGTCCATTGATAGTTAAGCGATCAATTTCTGTTTTGATCTGCTGAGCAAGTTGCTCGATAGATTCGGATATAACATGCACTGACGCGACACCTTAATGTTTAATCGGCCGATTTATTACTTATGCAGCATTGGGTTCCGAGACATTTTGGGACCACGTTTGTATTAACGGCCAAATCGCATTTATTTTTAGGTCTGTCTTTTCATGTAATTCGAGCAACAGTAAGGGTAGGTCTGTCACGCGGTTACGGATTTGTTGCCAGCTATGCCATAAATCCACTTGCTGTTGATCATTGGGGATCGTTGGACGTCCGTCCGCCTTCGGTAACGCAATAAAACGGCGTAACTCAGTGGTTTCAAGAGAGGTTAAACCGAATAACTGGTTCATGATCGGTTTGGACGCGCCCGCCCGGAGCAGGGCGATGATTAACTGCTGCTGAGCCACGCGTTGATGACACAAGGTGATGGCTACATCAAGCGCTTCTGAATCAAATTGAATAGAAACAAATCGGGCCTTGGCGATTAAGGCCATTTGTTGAATTTCTTGCGTATTAAGTGCCTGCAACTTGTCTATTTGGTCATGACGAATGCCCAGTTGCCGGATAGTCGGGTAGTCGCCTTGGGCCGCCATGCGGGTGATTAATAGTAATAAATTAAGGGTAAATTCTGACTGATGCTGTGGATTCATGGGAAACTCCTTGGATTAGGGCTCCGGCCATAAAACGCCGGACGAGAAATGCTTTCGAAGGGTTCTACAATTTTCAATTAATCGAATCAGTTCATTGAGAACTGAATCATTGAGTATGTTCGAATCATTAAGGACTTGATGTGGAAATAGCTGCAGATTGGGCGGATCGCTCAGAAAGTTTCGGACATTTTCACCACCCTCTGCATCGGACGCATAAAGTTGATAAAGCTCGGTATCTTGCCAAAGCAGGATATGTTTTTCATCTGCACCCTGTTCAGAAAGCCCCAAGAGCAACCACCAAATCCCCCATTCGGTAAAATTTTGAGGAGGAATAGCCGGCTTTTCGATAACAAAGCCCATGCCCTTCGTCCTCGGCAATATCAAATGCTCCATGTTGATCGCTTGGGCTATTTGGGCGGCCATCTCAAATCCCTGTTGATGCAATGACAGCAAATCTATGCTTTCTAAAATAGCTTCGTTTGGCGCTTGATCATAATCTAATGTGGGTGATTGTTTTGAATTGGAATCGTATAAGTTTTGCGAACGAGTTTTTGGGTGAATGGTTTCGGTTGCTATAACGGGTCGGTCTTCACACCCTTTGGCTTCATGATTTTCAATGGCCTGCGGCATCAAATGCATCGGCAGCAGAAAGTGGGTCGAATCAGCTAAAGAATCCGCCCGTAAATCATTGTGTAACTCCCTGGTCTCTTGTTTCTTTGTGAACTCAAATAACAGCGCATCGATTTCAAGCGAGATCCGATTGCTCGGCACGCTAATCAGCTGACTCAGTTCGCGATCAATGGCATGACGAACTTGCTCAAAATTAAAATAGTCGCCATCATGCTCCGCCATCTGGTTGGCAAATAATGCCGGCATTTGTTCAGTTTTTCCTGAACAATACTGCTGATATGCCTTTTCAGTACTTTTGATAGTTTCCAATTGACGAAAGGTCATCCCCTCACGCAAGGCGATAGGAATAACTTGATCTAATTCCAAGGCATAATGCAGCCGATTTGCTTGTCGGAGTGATAATTTAAAGCCGCGTTCAGTAACTTGTTTAATAAAGGCTTTGTCTGATAAGGTAATACCCTGTTCGTGCTCTAATTCCGCACGTAATGCTTGAATCGCATAGGCTTTATCAATCAGAGCCATATCGCCGCGTAGTTCATTTTCAACTAAATGCGCCGTAATGACAGAAGACTCGGAAGTCCAGGGCACATAGAAGCATTGAACGGTATTAAAGACTTCATCGCTGGTTTCTGAATAGAGTTCACGTAAAATCGCCAGTCGAGTATTGCCGCCAGATTGCACCATGTATTTTTCATCACCCGGGCGACGTGTGACATTAAAGGGGTTATTAAGACCACGTTGGCTGCGAATGGATTCTTTAATGCGTTCATAGGCGGGATTTAAAGTCCGCCGTGGATTTTTGTCGTAACTTTTAATTTCGTTGAGTTTGAGTGTCAGTGCGATCTGCTCATAGCTGATCGTTACTTCACTCGGCATAAGCGGATCCGTTCTTGCGGAACCAAAATTAACTTCAAAAAGTTGTCCTCTGGAATCATTACCCGTTGCCCGGTTATGATTTATGTCCATAATGACCTCACAGCGTTAATTCAGGAAGGTTGAGAATCGGTTAAAATACGGCCTCCATTTGAAATATGACTCATTTCCATGAGCTTTTTGCGTTTATTATATATAACAAAATAATTATAAAAAATACTATCAACAATAACTTATAATTGCAATCCTTATATTTTATTTTATATTCATTTTATGAAATCAGTTTCTTCACTTACCGAACTGGATTGCTCATTTTTACGTCTCTCCTACCTGGAATGGCTGGCTATTCCTGAGCCCCTTATTTTCAGTTTTATGGAGACCACAACCACCAAGGAGGATCATTGCCTGCCCCTGCAGGCCTCATCCTGCTTGACTGCCTATTCTGTGTGGGTGGTATTAGTCAGAGTCGGTGATGAGCTATACAAGTTAAACGGAAAGCAACGCAAGGAAGCGTGGTCTATTGGCAAAGTTCAGCCACCTGAAAACCTGAGCGCCCAGGTATTCGATATCACCCAAGCCGATTTTTTGGCTTTAAATCTTGAAGCCAAAAAACTGCAATTGGAAATATTGCCGCCGAATGATTCCGTTAAGCTGGCATTCGCAGACATAGGCTTAACTTTTACGTCTGAGCGATTAAAAGGTGGTTTTATTAATGAAGCGATTAATATCGCACTTAGGGGCAAACAACGAGCCTTACAAGACAAAAGATCGGCCCGAGAGAAACAAGATATAGATATGAAAAAAGCCATAACGGTATTCAGTCAGGAATTGATGCTTATAGATCATCTAAACCCTAAACCTGAAATTTTTGTGACCGGTGTTTTGGCTGGCGCCTTAATTATGCTCGGACTGAATAAAGACATTCGTGAATTTTTAGTACGCCTTAGCGAACAACGGGGCGAAATTGTTGAGGATTCTCACGATCCTGTTTCATGCCTTCTCGGAGCCATACATAGCTATAGTTTCAGAATGACACAAAAACTGATGAAAGCACGAATGTCTATCGACCTCTGCAAAAAAACAATTCAAGCGATTCTCTTATGGGAGAAAGGCCCTGAATCACCTCGATATTGGCGAAAAAATGACTTAACGGGCGTTGACCACTTGCCCTATATTCGAGAGCTCAAACAGCTAAAAGGTATTAATGAAAATAGGGATCTTTAAACCACTGCTGGTTTGTTTTATCTTAATTGCTAGCCCTGTACATGGAAAAGACACTCGTGTAGTCATTGCTTACTCAGCGTCCGAAGCCTTCCAAAACAAAGCGTATACCCAGGTCATTGAAGCTGTAGAAAAAAAAATCAAACATGTAGAACGGTTTGAAATGACAGAAGGGACCCCTGATATTCAAACGCAGCTTGATCAACTTCATCCTGATAAGATCATAGCCCTTGGAAAACAGGTTGCCAAAGCGATCAGCCTTACCACCCGCCGCCAAGACACCGTAGTTGGTATGGCCTATTTCAAAGCCTCCGAATATAGCGGCGTAGGTTTGGCACTGGACAGCCAAGTCTTGATTACCCACTTATCTCGCTTAGTCCCTTTTGTTAAGCGGGTTTTTATCATTCAGGATTCCAGTCTCCAGACTATCGATAAATCCCCCGTCGCCGATTCAATGCCTTCTCTGGTTATACGGGAAGGTAGCGACATCATCGCGACCATTCGCCTCCTGGGCAAAGCGGTTGAGCAAGAAGCAAAGTCAACTGACGTGGTGTTCCTGCCAGCAAATCTGCCTAAGAATATCCTCTATGAAATCGCGAGGATTGCTTGGGATAAAGGCATTATTTTAATGTCAACAAACCTGGCGCATTTAGATAGCGGCGCCCTTATGGCATTTTATCCTGATGATACCGCATTGGGCGAACAACTAAGCGACCTAATGAATAAAAATAAACCGACTTACGAAAGCATTCGGGGCGTGAATGCAGCCTTGAACAAACGGGTTGCTCAGCATCTTAACATCGACTTCGATCAATCTACCCTGACTCTGTTCAAGCTAACACTCCAATGACTTTTTTCTCCCAACTGGATTTACGGCAACGCTTTAATTTGACAGTTTTTGTTTCAATTGCCGTCGCAGCGTCCCTGTTAATTATTTTAGTTTATGGCGTGACGGCTAAATACGCTGATGATTATTCCAGTCACTATTGGCAAGAACATGCCAAAACATTCGCAGACTCCGTTAAATACCCCGTTATTATGGGCTCAACCTCTGATTCAAAGGATATTGCCCAGAGCTTTACTGCCAATCAGAGCATTTTGAAAGCGTCTATATATACACCTCGCCATGAGTTGCTTACAACATCTGGCCGCGCAGCTGAATGTCAACCTATTGCAGCTGACTTTACACACCCGTTTTACAGGGAATCCGTTGATAATTGGTGCTTTTATTCACCTATTTCTCAAAATAGTAAAGTCTTAGGACATGTTGAACTCATCATTTCGAAAGTAGATTTAAAGACTGTGCTGCAGCATCTTTTGCTAGCATCGGGACTGATTATTTTGGTATTTTCGGTATTTATTTTTATTATTGTCAGACGGTTTTCGGCGATATTCACGACCACGTTAGTTGAAATTTCGGAAGTTTTGGAAAGTGCGAGCCTTGGCACACGGGGCGTCCGTGTTTCATTTTCGGGGGCTGCCGATATCGATCAGATTAGAGATACCTTTAATGATTTACTGGAAGAGATCGAATTAAACGAACGCGTTTTAGAACAGCGGGTCACAGATCGTACTCATGAATTGAAAATTGCCCTGGATAGTAGCCAGTCGGCTAATCAGTACAAATCCCAAATTATGGCGCTGGTGACCCATGAAATGAAAACACCCTTGAATGCGATTAGCTCCTTTTTGCAATTAGCATTGGAAAAAATAAAGGAGGAGTCCGATGATGACATTAAACACACTTTTTATTCAAGAGCATTGGTGCGCGCTAACGAATTAAATGAGTTAATTGACAATATATTGCTCCAGGCAAAATTAGAAACGATTCGGTATGAATTATCTTGCGCATCAATAGACCTACAACCCCTTATGCAAAAGTGTGCAGAGAAGGCGGCAGCCTTGCAACATCGTAACCAGAACCGCTTATTACTCTTGGGACAAGACCTGACGATTTGCTTGGATGCTGAAATCATCAGCCACATTGTCAATAATTTGCTCAGCAATGCGTGTAAATTTACCCGAAACGGAGACATCGAATTAAATTGGCGGCTTGAGGATTCTGATTTGGTGATTCAAGTGAGCGATACCGGCTGCGGAATCGACAAACAGTACATAGACAAGATTTTTGATGCTTTCTGTCAAGTGGATATGAGCATGACCCGCAGATATGGTGGCGTCGGCTTGGGCCTCGCGATCACCGACAAATGCGTTCAGCTACTCGGCGGCACTATTGCCGTGAAACCTAATGTGGGCAAAGGTACGATTTTTACTGTTAGAATTCCAAGCTCGATAGTTTGATCAGTTCATCTTCAGTGAACTCGCCGGGGAAAAAGGTTTTAATTTTTTCCATGACTCGTTTGGCTTTATCAAGGTTTCCTTCGCTAATGGCATTGTTTAATATGACAGTTAGATTTCTCAAGGTATGATTTTTTGATTCTGCATTTTGCTCCAGTTGAATTAGCTTTGCACGGGTAATAATGATTTGGCACTTGGCCCTTAAATCATCAAGAATGAGAGGTTTTGGCAAATATTCGCTCGCACCATTTAACAACAGGTTTTTGTTGTATTCCGCCCGATCAAATGCCGTCATAACGATTACTGGTTGGTTTTCATCAACTGCCATAATTTTTTCCAGCACGATATCACCATTGATATCTGGCAGCATAAAATCCAGCAACACAAGATCATGACGTTTGTCCTGCCATAAATCAAATCCAGCCTGTCCTTCAACCGCTATATCAATTGCATAAGTTCCACTTAGAGCGTAGCTCATGGAAAAAGCGGCGTCCTCATCATCTTCAATGATGAGTAAGGTTGGTTTTTCGGTTTGCTGGCGGCCTCGTTTGTTACCGGTTTTATATTGTGAATTTTCGACTTGCAAGGCCACACCCAAGTCATTTAAAGAAACTAATTTAAAGGCATGTTCCTTAGCTAAAAGCTCCGGAATCTCAATACTGCAGGTTTCTTTTATCACCCATAAAGGAATGCTGTGGACTGCTAATTTAGTCGAATAGACCAACTTGGACAAATGCCATATATCAGTTTGATCTATCTCAGCGTCGGTAATAAGAAGGTCATGTGAGTTCGTCATTAATTCATTGATAACTTCGTCAATGGTTTCGACAAATGTCATTTCAGCCCCAATACCGGCTACTTTCAATAGATCCTGCAATGCACTTTTGGTTGGGAAATAACTGGAGGCAACTAGTAATTTCATGGTATGTTCCTATTTTCATGGGCGCTATGACAAGGCGATTTGTCTCCAGATTTTTGTAGAGGCCAATTGGATTGTATCAAAGGTGTTAATGAGACAAAAATGTCGCTATTAGGCTTAAGCGAAACACTTACGGAAGCTTTAACATCAGATTTCGTTTTAAAGGTAAACTCCCTTAATAAACTGACGATGATAATCATCATTTCCAGTTCAGCCAAATGCCGACCAATACAATTATGTATGCCCGCACCAAACGGGAAAAAAGTATATTTCTGTCGCTCATTTAAAGTCGATGCGTTAGTAAAATGATCGGGATAATATTCACTTGGCCGCTCCCAATACGTTTTATTACGATGAGTTGCATATGTACTGATGATGATGATCGTTTCCTTTTCAAGGTTGTGATTTCCAACCGTAACATTTTCAAGCGCTTGTCTGACAAGTGCCGGAGCAGGTGGATACAATCTTAGCGTTTCATAGAGAGCGGCTTTTGTATATTTCAACTTAGCTAGATTTTCAGCAGTTAGTGGGGCATCTTTATACGCACTTACTTCTTCAGTTATTTTGTCATGTATCGCAGCATTTTTACCTAGCAGATAAAAAAACCATGAAATTGCGTTGATGGTCGTGTCTTGTCCCGCTAAGAATAAATTAACGGCCTCGTCCTCGAGCAGCTCATTGGTCATGGTTTCGTTTGTTGTTTTGTCTTTTGCTTGGCTCAGCATAACTATCAAATTTTGGCCAGATGTGTTCTGAGCCAGACTAATCTCTTGACGAACGAATTCTATAAATTTCGCGATGGCTTTTTCATACTGCCTGTTTTGATAGAGGAATAACCGCTTTAATTTCCCTTTTCCCAGTATTTCCGTCACCAACTGAGGGACTAAACCACTGGTTATCGTGTCAATGGCTTGAAATAAGCGTTCATCGTTTTGATTTCCACCGGCCCGGCCAAATAATATTTTGATGAATATGTTTTGAACGATTGTTTTTATTTCATGAGATAGATTGATTTCAGATTTTAAGTGTATTTTTAGTTTATGAACGGTATTGTCCACCTCCTCGATCATGATTGGTCGCCAGTCGGTGATAGCCTCTTTAGTGAAAAAAGGATGCATAATGCGTCGCTGCGTAGTCCAGGTCTCAACTTTACTATTTAGCAGTCCATCGCAGAAAACGGGTTTCTTGGCCTGGTATAGAAAATCTCTATTGACCAGATTTTTGGCTTCAAGAATAAATACATCCTCAATAAGTTCCGGATCACTAATAATGAGCAATGTTCTTTTAAATAATCGTGTCAATACGACATCACCATATTTACGTTGTATATTGGCTAATGCCGTAATAGGATCAAAAACAAGCGTCAACAAAGAAAATATAATGGAGCGCACTTGCAGTTGCGACTCCGATTCGGGTTTTAGAACGACCATTTTACTTGCCCTAGAATTGATCTATCTGTAACCGGAACATCGCCCGGCAAAAGCGTTGCATTTAGGCTAGGTTCTTTAGCATTTGTGCCAAAAATATTATTGACTCTCACGGTCAATTCGATTGGTTTGGCGATCTGGGTTGAAAGCGTCAGACCGGCAATAAAATAGCCGTTTAAGTTGGGCCGCGGGTCGTTGGCGGGCCGCCTTCTTTCGCCTATCCAATTTAACTGACTTCCAAGGATCCAGCCTTTGGTGAATTCCCAGTTAATTAGCGCTTTTATCATGTGTTCAGGCATCAGTCCCGTGGTATTTCGGTTTGGCAATCCATGATAGCTATAGTTGACTGAGAAGTTTAAGTTTTCGTCTGGTTTATATTGACCTTCCGCTTCCAACCCTATGCCATTGATAGTTTTGTTATTAAAAAATGCGATGGGGTTTGCAAAGTTTGCGTCTGTGGATGTAATTAAGTTCTGCAATTCAAACCAGTATAGGTTTGCCGAGGTCTTAAAGTCAGAAGACCATTTATTCTCTACCTGAAATTCAACAGTATTTGTGGTTTCCGATTTGATGGTCGTGCCTGGCATCAAGGGTTGATTTTTTTCAAAGAACGAGGGTGGCCGAAATGCACGGCTATAGAGTAGTTTGGTGGTGAGGTTTTGATTAACATTCCAAACTAGGGACGCTCTAGGACTGAATCCTGATGAGGCATCCGAATAATAATCGTATCTAAGCCCCGTTGTTAAATAAAAATCTCGTGCAAAATTCCATTCATCTTGTAGTAGTGCATAATAATTCGTCCTATTTTTTGATTTTGTCGTCGGATCATTCCCCAGTGTAGACACTTCGGAAAGATTAATTTGTTGTATAAAAGTTGGGGTAATGATGGCGTTTACTTGATTGCTGGCATCCGAAATCCAGTTATAGATAAGTCCTGTGCCGGTGGTAACGATGTGTTTTTTTATACCCGTGTAATTAAATTGCGTGGTGAGCCCTGTGGTATTTTGAAGTCCGCTGACAAGACTTTTATATCCTTGTGGCAGGAGTCCACCCATCGTACCTGGAGGTAGTAAGGTGACACCCGACATTGAATTTTGGCCTAAGTAATAGAAGTTTGTTGCATTCGTTAGATTTTCTGCGAGAGTGTCATTGAATGTTAAATCCAGATTGTATAATTCTTGATTGATGTACCCGGTGTTATCTATCGCAAGCGCAGCACCCTCTCCCGTTTGCACATGGTTAAATCGTTGATAGCCAAGCCTTAATCTCACCCTGTCCCTATAGGACAAATCAATTCTTGCATCAATGTCGTCCCGGCCATTGTTAGTAACCCCTGGTGCGTTCGATACGTGTGTTCCGAACTGACTATCCAGGACAGATTGCGCATCCCGATCAATTTTTCCTCGATTACCATTAGTCGTTCCTCCTTGCATAGAAAACGCGTATTCCCAGTCGCCCTGCTCTTGTCCATATTGGGCCCAACCTTCATAAGTATCTTGACTTCCGAAGAAACCACCAAAATTTCCACCCTTTAGTTCTTTACCAGTTTTTGTGACAACGTTGATGACTCCGGTAGTAGCATCACCGCCGTAAAGCATTGAACCAGGGCCGCGTATCACCTCGATGTGTGAAATATTCTTCACCGGCATTGTCCACTCCAAGGGTTTGCCGCCATTGAGCGTGTTTCTGAGTGGTATACCGTTTACTAGAATTAGAACTTGAGCGTTTGTTTCTGAATAAATGCCACGAAAGCCAATAACAGTATTACCTAATCGAGCACTACTGACATGTACACCAGGTAAATATTCAAGGACATCTTGTAGCCGTCTGGCACCGATTCGCTCGATGTCTTTACTGGTCATTATGGACGTAACGCTTGGACTGAGTCTTTGCGGCATTGGATGACCTGATGCAATTGACATCATTTCCTCTGAACCGTATATATAGTTCAAGTCTTCAGTATCTTGCTGTGCGTATACGTTATGTATCAATGGAAAGACTAAAACAAACCATGGCGTTATTTGGCGTATGTGGCGGATTGAATTCATCATGCTGCACCGTAGTATTGATATTAAATTCGCTTCCCTCGGTGGTTTTTATTGATCAATTATTGACATAGTGACTTATTTTTGATCAACTCGCACAAAATGTAAAATTTTCCTAATTCATATGATCAATCAGTTCCATTTATAAAGACCTTTTCATTTACATTTTGGACTAACGTTTAATATAATTCGAATACTTCTAAATTAGGTTAGATTCGATCTTTCTTTTCTCTATGAACGTGTGAACATATGGAAGAAATACTGCTGGTATCTGGATTCATCTTGACCATTGTATTTTTAATGGTCATGACGCAATTCAGCAAAAACATTAAATTGCGGCGTGATGATCTGTTCCACCCAAAACAACGATGCTCACTCGACGTCCTGGATTATAGAGGACGCTTGCTGCTCATTATCAGTTCTTTGTTTATACTGCCTTCGTTATTCCTTAGTTTTTCGGACATCCTGTCATCAAAACTGGCTGCCCATTTGATAGTCTTCGGTTCTTTGATTTTATTGCTGGCTGGACTCACTATTATTACCGCTTTAATTTGGCGAATCATTCTCTTGTATGGATTTAAATCCCTGTTAAAGTTGTTCTGTTTATTCATTAAGAATGCAATTCCGACTGGAGTTTCAGCTCGTTTTACACTATTGAGGTTGGTAAAATTTGGTATAGATAGTTTCTTAGCCATAATTAAAATATGTTTTGTGTTTGTGCAATCTGGAATTCAACAGATTCCTGAATTTACCTATGAAGAAACTGAAAAAAAACGAAATGATTTTTGGCATGGCCGTAATGAGTACCATTTTTGGCATGGTAGCGAAGATCAGCTTCATACCCATATTGATGATAAATGTTAAATATATTGATCTGACTCGCGGCCAATTGACACGAGTATAACAAAAATAGTATTCATCTTTATTTTTGAAAATCTCACTTTTTTGATAAACCTTTCCCAGCAATTGTTTTTGCTGCACCAACGCCTGATGAACCAATATTTTGTGCATACCTAAAGTTTTGGTCCGTTAAACTGGATAACTCACGACCCACTCTAACCCCAGCCCAACTCAACGCGCCGGACCAGAATACCGGTAACCCGATAAACAACAGCCCGGTCATGAAATTAATCACGGTTTCGGCAATGGTTGTGCCGCTATTATTGGCGATATCAAACTGATACCAGGTTTGAGGCTCCAGGGCTTCGAGTAAATGATTATCCAGCCAGTGCGCAACGGCCCAGAGCACGGTCCAGAACTTCACTGAAAACAGGATGATCGACATTGTCATCAGGGATTCTATCGCATAGGATGAGAAGACCATCACGAACGGTAGCGCCAGAACAATGAGCATCAAAACCGTGGCCTGAATAATTGGCGCAGCCACTTTGACCATGTACATTTTGGGATAGAAGGAAATGGATTCCAGTAACGAACCCAGCGTACCGGCCGCGGAATTGACAATATCCACACCCCGGTCATTATAATGCTGTAAATTTTGTAATCCGTTAAAATGGGTTTGTTCACGATTAATCAGGGTTTTAATGGCAATGTCTTCAATAGCGCTTTGAGACTTCCCGGTCAGTGATGCCACCGTTGTTTTAAGTTCGGTGAGCAATGTTGTATCGATCTGATTGACCAAGGCTTGCCGCAAGCCGGCATTAGGGGAATTGGCGTGAGCACCCGTCCACCATTCTAGGCAGGTCGGCTTGCCGTAAACCGGTGTTTCAATCGCAGGATCATATTCCAGATCGCGGCTTGCATCGTAAGGAAAACCTGGAATCGCCTCGCTGGCCCGTTGCCGGTCATAATACTGGCTTTGCAACAACTGAGAACCCAGCCAATAAAGATCATCGGATGGCAACGATGTGGGGTAAGGGATTTTGGTATCAAAAAACCGGGCTAGCGCATAACGATAACAATCGTTATAGAACAACTGAACCTGGTTGCGTAACTGCGGATCTTTAACCCGTGAGTTCTGCATTTGATAAGTCATCAATCGAATATCGACACTACAGGGGATCGATGCAATCACGGCATCATTAAAACCAGCCGATAAAGCTAACACACCGTACCACCAAACCGGTACCCGGGCTGTCATGTCTCCTAATGAGGTGGTGGTAAACGTCGTATCATAGGTGGTTCCGGTTGCACCGGGATTCACCGCCGGCTTTCCACTACAGGCTTTGCTATAGCTCAACCCGCCAAAGTTCAAGGCAAGAATCGGCTGCGTTGCCAACACCACCACCGTCAACATACAAAAGATATCCAGTTCAATACGGCGTAAAGATGTTTGGGAGGCTTCCTTAAGATCTTGTTGAGACATCGGCTCGACGATATTACGAAGTAACATGCCTACAAACGGAAGATACGCCAGACCCGAGTCGGTCAAAATACTCCAGATTTCATCAAATAGAATCCAGCCAAAGATACCGAGATACAGCTCCAGGTACGAGGAAACGGTCATACTGGGTCTCCGCCAAAACCTACTGACAGATTGATTTGAATGATCTCGACCAGCCAATCCTGGACCAGGATGACATCAATCAGCAATAAGAGGACGGCAAAACGCCACCGGTAATCCAGCAACCACTGTCGTTGCTTAGCTTGTAACTGCGCCCAACTTGAAAAATGATGGACCCAGTAAGGCCAACAGCCGATCAAACTCATAAATAAAAACAGGCGCCAAAACCCTAACCACGGCTTCAACATTTTCCAGTTCAGAAACACTGCATCCCCACTAAAATAGACCCATCCGGTAACGCCTACCGTGACAACCAAAGCGCTAATCACAAACCATTGAAAACACCCATTTGATGCTCGACGGCATTTCATTTGCCGTTCTTGAAGAGCCGATTGAAAACGGCTTTGGCGTTCATTCATAAAATGATTACCACTCCGATAGTTTTATCAAAATCCATCATTTTGTTGCACCGTCTTCAATTCGGTTCACATCCTGCCCGGGTTCCTGTTGTTGTACCCCGCCCCGATTTTGATGTTGTTTCGACAACGCAAGCAGCATCGTTGCTGTCGATGACACCAATTCGTGATGGATGCGTTTTTCAAATAAAATATCATCTACCGTCCGATCCAGTTCCCGGATGGCTTCTTCAATATGGGTAATGGCGGCGGTTTTTACGACATTGGGTTCACGTTTGCCGGAGAGCAGCAATCGGCGCAAATAGATGGCCTTTTCAAGATTCAAGGACATGGCCACTTCGGAAGCCAGTTTATTCATCACAATGGCTTGTTCGGTCGTCGGCAAATCCCTAATCGCTTTGATAATCGACTGTGTAAGTAACAAATCATGGCTGGAAACCGCTTGCAGATGGCTTAAATCCGGCGTCGCCGATCCGCTCACCAGATCGTTTAATTTTGAGGTAATGCGTTCTTTATCGTGCTCAATAGCCGGCAACAACCCTCGCCCTGGAATGGATTGATCGGTATGATTATCGTAAGTTGAAATCATGACATCACCGAGGACTTCAACGCCCCAATTCGCCGCATCACCTGGACTTGGCCAGATCTCAGCCAGACGCGGAAGACTTGCATCCGATCCGCTATGTGCATAGGCCGCATTGCTAGTAACCGAACGATTCAGATTGAAGTTGTAACCGGCTTTAACGACATCCTGGGTAATTCGGATCTGACTCTGGTTATTGCCGCCGGCGCGAAGTCCGCCAATCCAGGGCAAGCCGTTTTTGCCATTGTTGGTTTCAACATTTTTTTTGGCCAGCACAACATCGGAACGACCGGTCTTCATCTCCAGTTTCCAATCGAGCATTTTGGATAAATCGGTCCAGGCTTCGTAGGGATTATTGCCTTTCTTGATTTCCTGTTCCATCAGTTCACAGGAAGAATTGGCCAAGGCCAATACCGCTTCACCTTTAATGATCAAGTTTTGGAGTAAATCGTAGAGTCCGGGACTGACGCGTTGCACAATCAGTAACGGCAAGGCTGATATCGCACCTTGCACCGCGCCAGCCAGCGCATTTGTAATCTGACTGACTTGATTCACCGTGTTTTGTAAGCCGGCAATGGGATCAAACTTACCGCAACTGTAACCGAGTCCTAAGTCGATGGATCCATTTAATACTGATGGTTGCGTGTTGACATAAGCGGGTGCGGTTATCGATGTAGCACCGCCGATGTCATAATAAAAATGATCGTTCGCAGCACTACCCGTAGGGCCGAGCGCCAGTGTCGGCTGCACCGATGCTACGCTGAACAAGACCATGGCAACTTGAAGTCGGTTCTTCATCACTGTACGTCGCTGGGTGGCGGATAAGACATAAAGTCAATCGCGCCTAAAAAGGCTTCTCCCTTGATTTCACAGCAGCGGTAAGGTCGCCACAGCGTATAAAGATAGCTGCCATCCGCCGACAAGCGTCCGCCGCCCCAATCGACTGGTTTTACACTATCGTTTTCACCAAATACCACACAATGGGGCTCAAACTTCGGATAGAGTAACTGCCAGACACCTTCGCGATTCGTGTTTTCCACCAGCGCCCCCGGTTCCCAAACCAGTTTTGATCCGTTATCGGCCTCACCGACCAATGGAATATATAAATGCAATTGTGCGATCCGCGTGATAATGTCACCAACCCGCTGGGCAACCACGGCCGCCGTTTTAGGCGGTGAATTTTGAATCGTCCAGCCGGTTCGAGGATAAACTGCACCCCAGGTATTGAGCGGCCAGTGTCCCACTTCACGTAAACCGGGTACCCAGGCATACGGCGATAAGGCATCGAATAGACCCCAGCGCCATTCCGGTTGATCCAGCTCGGAGATAAAATACGGCAACAAGGGTTTGGCTTGTGAAGGACAATAAAATAGCCCCGCCAAAGGATTGCCAGTGGCCCTGGCATCCTGCGCAATTAAATTGCTGTGATTCCGGTTGTGCGAATCGGTGCGTTTAGAATCTTCGACTCGCTCCACGCCCACAGGATTGGTCACCCGCACATCCACGTCCGGATTAAAGTGTCCGATTTTGACCGAGGTTTCAAGATGGCATTCATACACCGAACACACGAGCCACAGGCACACACCGACCACTTGCAGATTCAAGCATGGTATGCCATCGGCTGCAACGGGCGTGGACTGTAAACACAATAGCAAAACCAGCATCCGGAATCTTGGCTGTGATGGCGGCACTTGATGAACCGGCACCGCTGTTTTCAGTGGAATATCAGTCATACTCATGGCGCAGCGCTTCCGCGTTGATAGAGCGCCAACGCGTCTTGCAAATCCGTGACGCCATAGATAACCGCTTGACCATGATTAAAAACAATGGCTGGGAAACGGTCCAGTTGATACGTAAGGCTCTTGGCTAACCCTTGATAGGCGATTTGAAACTGTTGCTGCAGGGACATCGAACCCTGCTGATGCAAGCGGTCTTGCAGAATTTTCTTTGCGGAAGCGGCATTGTTCGGTAAATTCTGGCTCAGCGATTGACTGAGCTGAGCGGGCGCATCCAGATTATAAACGGTTAGTGTCACACCTTGACGGATTAGGGTCGATTGAAAGCCTTCGACATTCCGGATCGGTGTCTGTTGACTCACAAAAACCTCGATCGTTTTCACTACTTCAATGTCCGCTCGTGCAGCCACGAATAAACTCGAGACCAACAGGACGATCATCCATAAAATACGGGTTTTCCTCAAGCGAATCGGATGGCAAACACGTCTGTCGCTCATGATTGACCACTTCGGTTTTTGGCAATTTCATTGGCGATACGATGCACCGCCTCCAACTCCGTACACTGATACTGGGTCATCACGTCTTTACGCCGCGCTTTTTCATCTTTTTCTGTCATGGCCAAAGCCAATGCCAAGGCCGGCGGCACATTTCGAAACAGCACGGTCAGTTCATCGGTTAAAGCAACGCCTTCGGTATAGTGGCCCGGTGATTTTTTAGCGGCCAAGAGCAAGGCTTTTTGTTCCGCATTCAAATCCTTGAACCGGGCGATCTGTTCGATTTCATCCTTGGGCATCACCAGACAGAACCACCACTCCAGCATGGATAACATTTTTCGGCTGGCATCGGGGAAATCTTCCAGACTTTGTGTGGCAATCCAGAACCAGGCACCGAGCTTGCGCCACATTTTGACGATTTTGATCACGTACGGCGCCAATAAGGGATTGGTAGTGATAATATGACCTTCATCGGTGATCACCAGCGTCGGTCGATGGTCGTGTTGCTGCTGTTCCACCAGATCATGAATATGATTCATCAAACCGATATAGGCGACCGTTAATTGATCGTCATAACCCTCTCGGGCCAAGATGCCCATATCGACAATCGTGACATCGACATCCGGCCAGCGAATGCCCGGACGGTTAAAAAAGTGCCCGGCCAAGCCGTCACAAAACAGCGCCATGCCATCGGCCATGTCCTGGGCCCGCTCCAAACGGCGATCGACCAGATTGGGTAACTGACGCAGCGCATGTACCACATCTTCAGTCAGGACCTGGGAACGTCCGGCTGCCTGCACGTGACGTGCGGCTTGGTAAATGGCATGACGAATGAGTAGCCGATCGGCACGGGTCAAGCGATTATCTTCCCGCACATCACCGCCGGTGATCATGATGCGCGCAGCAATTTCCATTTCCCCGAGCATATCCCGGCCGCTGTCATCATCCTCTTCTTCGGTATTTTGCGTTTCATCGTCAAGATCGTCGTCCAGTGCTGCCGCTAAATCCCGGAGTAAGGCCACATCGTGCTGCATTTTTCGCTGTTCATGGCGGGCCCGTTGATTGAATCGATCTAACAGTTTCAACGCATCGCCAAAGGGCGGCAGACTGACATCCGCATTCGGCGTTAAGGAGATCGGATTGACGCTCACTTGATGCGCTTTAAGATAATCACCCAATAAACCAAACGAATTCCCGGCTTCGATGATAAAGACGCGCGGTCGATAAATCGCCATGAGATGTAAAATGAAATACACTAACAGCGCCGATTTACCAGAGCCGGTGGGACCGACAATGAGGGCGTGGCCATTCTTTTTTCGATCCCTGATATTTAACGGATCAAAGGTTAACGGTTCTGCCCCCCGGTTATACAAGAGAATCCCGGGATTTCCTGTACCGGTCGAGCGGCCATACAACGGTATTAAATTGGCGGCATGCTTGCTAAACAACAGACGTGAGCGACGGCTTTCGGTTTTATCGAGCCCAAAATCATAAGCCATTGGCAAATTGCGAATATAACTGTCCAGACTGATTAAATCATCGCGTTCCAGAATCGGCTGGATGTTATTGGCGAGCAATAAGGAATTCAACCGATTGATTTTTTGTCGTAAATCAGCCTCCGATTCACCGCGCATAAAAAAGGCCATCTGCACCGGATACAACTTATTGCCTTTCGCCATTTCCATTTGTGCGGCCTCCGCATCGCGGCCAGCCAGGATGGCTTCCGGATTATCACCCACCGCCGCGTGTTGGATAGCCGCCAAATGGTTACGGATTTCATCTTGGGCACGCACCACCAGCGTCATGACAAATATCGTGTTTTCAGGCGCTCGGTCAAAGGTGGCAAAAATATGGTCACCCACCGAGCGTTCCGAACTGAGTAATCCAATCGAGGGCACCCGCCGTAAGGCTTGAACCGTCACGACTTTGTGTGGTAAGCCGTCAAACCACCAGAGTCCGGTGTCCTTATCCGAATGCGGCGTACCTAGCATGAGCATTTCGCTGAAATCATAGCCAAACGGCAAGGCCTCATGACCCGGATACGGCGTCATTTTTAATAACTGCTCAACATTACCTTCTGTGGTTGCCGGTGCCGGATTAAACCAACGAAATAACCAGTCATACAGCCCTTTGCCATCACAGCGTTTAATGCGAATACCCGCTGCATTCATTGATGCCATCAGTTTTCCGGCAACTTCATTGAGTTCCTGCTCGGGCGAGAGCCTCATTCCGCTTTGCCCAGTGACTGAGTGATTTCGACGCCGGTACAAGGTGGCTCTGATTTTTCGATCCTGGCCTCGCCAGGCACTGCCGGTAACCGCCTGATCGTTAAATAAGCCCCCCGGCTTTGAAATGGCCTGAAAATGCGCTTGTAATGTCGTAAGATACGTTGCCGTCAACTCGGATTCCCGGGCACGGTCTTTGACATAACGACTAATCGTATCTGACATGTCACTGAGCTGCGGCTCATCTTGCAAATAAAACTGTAAAATCCAGGGATTTCCGCCAGGCTCCTCCGGCAGCGAGGTCAAAACCGTTTGCAATTTATCGCGTAAATCCATTAAAAAAGCATCGGTGCGTCCTTCGGTGGCCATCGGTTCAATGGCGAACAAGGCCGCGACACTGTATCCATCATCAAGCAAAAAGCACTGCTGCTGTGGATCATAGTCCAGCCACGGCAATAACTGAGTAAACGCCTGCGGTTTCGCATACAGTTGTTGAATGCGGGCTTGAGTTGGCGGTTTATCCGTGGCACGGCGACGCTGTTGATCATGACTGATCGGTGCCGACTTTCTGGAACGTTGTAAACCTAAGCCGGTTTTTATTAGACGAAACATCACTCACCGTCCACTTCACCCGGCAACGCATAGTGAACCGTCTCATAAAAGGGAAAGACGGTACTATAACCGGGAACCGGATTGCCCTCAGGTCCGGATAAATGTGGATAAACATACATCACCAGATCCGGATTGGGTAAACGTTGAAACAGGTGTCGCGTTTCGTTAAAGGATTCCCGGGTATAGCCGCTTAAATCCGTGACGGCAGTGCCGATACGCCGATTGCCAAGCGGCGTAGCCATGGAATGGCTTGAAACAAGCGCTTTGTCATGACCGTTTCCCGCAAAATGTCGATCGTAGACGTCTTTCATGGTCGGTCCGGTTTGCGGCAAAATCGCTTCTTTAGACGTATTGACACACCCGGTTAACCCGATGAGCCCATTAATCAAGAGCACTCGTTGCTGTATTTTCAACCAATTCATACGTGGTTTTCCTGCCTTTGGGTTCATAATCGATGGGAAGTTCGCGGTCAATATGGATAGCCAGTTCCACGCCGGTGTCCACATACACCACATCAAACGATTGTGCTGCGCGCTCCTTTAAATAGTCACTGATTTCATCGGCACCACCAGCGAGGGCATTAAGTCCCGCATACTCGGCGGCATTGCCGGTGATGCCGGAAATAACGCCACCTAACGGTGTGACACTTTGCGTGATATTACTTTGCGCAAAGGCTTTGGAGGCCGATTGCGCAGCTCTGGCCAAAATCCGGCCGCTTAGGAATGTGGCGGCATTACTGATCCGTTGCCCGCTGACACACGGTATGCCGCGTTTATCGGAGATCCAGCCGATGGCATTATTCAGATTTTGTGATGCGTGGGTATTGGGATCGTTCAACATATTGTTGGCTGCTGGTGACTGAGTATTGCTCGCCGTACCTTGCGCGTTTCCTGATAATGTTCGAATTGTGCCGTCATCAAAAACGAACGTGACCGAATTGACATTGCCGCGTACACAGCCCAAGGTCCAATCACCACTGGTATGTCCACTAAACACCATGCCATCAAGCCCCGGAATATCGATGCCATTGGCCGCCAGATTGTCCCGACCGACAATAACCTTAAACGGAAAGGGATCAGAGAGCGTATCTTTGAACGGCACTTTACCAATTAAAGCGGTCATGGCCGTCGAACCGATCAGTGTGGCGTTACGTGGCACGGTAAAACGGGGTTCCGGCGGTTCGGCCACGGATGCCGAATGGTCACCGGAATGCGGGCTAAGCCCCGTCGATTCCGGATGTAAAACACTGTTATTTAAAGGACTGCTAAAAGATTCAGCCGTAGACGGGAGTTTTCCTAACGGTTCAATCCACACGACCGTCTCCGTGGCGGTGGTCGATAGTCCGGCGTTATCGTTGGGCGTTATCGACGTCGATGACGACGAGGTAGCGGATTGCGCCACCTGATCCAGTTTGGATTTCAAAGTTTCCACCTGTTCGGTCAACACATTCAGCTCGGGATTCAAACTGTTTTTGCGTTTATTGAGTTCATCGTTGAGTGTGGTTTTCAAACTGGCTGCAATATCGTTTTTTTGGCTTAAGAGTTCGCTATTTTGACGTTCAATAGTGGCGGCTTTTGTTTTTAGCTCGGCGACATGTGCCGTCAAGGTCCGCACCGTATCGGCCGGCGAATCCGCATCGGGCTGCGGTGCGACCGGGACGGCGGTTAAGGTCAGCTTGGCCGGCTTTTGTTGCGTACAGGATTTCATGCCGATAAAAAGGGCGCCCAGAATGATTAAGCCTGCCATGAGCGGTAACAGCCGATTCGATGCCATCAGTCACTCTCCGGTGTGGCAACATCCGTAATGAGATACACGACCGTTTCCGACTTGCTGCCAAATGAAGGGCCTAATTGACCGTGTTGAAACGTCGCCGCAACCCAGGAACCCCGAATCAGCCGAGGATCGAGCTCAATAGTGTGCGGCGACCGATTGATCAATTTAACCGCCGTGACCACCAGTCGTCCTTTACGCCAGGCAGCGACCGGTTCGTCGGCAATCTGTCCGCCCCGAATCAGCAGATCACCGGATTTACGGGTCAGAGGCACTGCATGAATGTCGGGATGCGCTTTGATTAACCGAGTGGGCGTATAGAGTTGTTGGGCCGCATGGCGGGTCAATACGATGAAATCCGACGAATCGATGGCTTTTTTGTGTTTTGTTGAAGCGGCCTTGGTTGTGATTACCGTTGAGTTAGGGCTGTCATACGGTGAATCAGGAAAGGCCGCCGTTTTGCTTGGGTACTCAGCTACGGTATTGCTAATTTCCACCCGCGAAGCCGGCACGGGCTGTTCCGTTGCCTGCAAATCCACCAGATAAAATTGCCCGCTCTGACTATCCTGGACTTGCACGCGGGTGGTCTCAAAAGGCTGACGAGCCAACCAATACACGGTCCCATTTTGACTTTGGCTACGTAATATCGGTGCTAAGGCATTGGGAATGCCCACCCTGACGTTGCCTGGAAAGGAAATCAAGCGTTCCACACCGACCGTCAGCGTAATGGGCAAGGGCGATTTGTCCCAAAACAACCGTTCTACGGGTAAATCTATCTCGCCGCCGCTGTTTTTAGACGCAATGATCGCCTGTCCATCCGAAGAAATGCCTAAGCCGGGTGGGATATCATTGGACGGCGACTTCGGTTTTACAGCTTGAACCGCCTCCTCGCCAGCCTGCGCTATATTCAGTAGTAAGACACTTCCCATCAGACAGCGGCTGAATATCAAGTCCAAGCGCAAGCCCGGCATCATAAGGTTTTCTCAGGATCAGCGTGATGCGCCGGTGCCGGTAAGTCAGGCACAGGCTGATGGGGTTTTAGCGTGATAGGGCCACCACTGTCATAACCATCCAAGGCCAATCCCCACGGATTACTGTCCAGATCGATCGCATAACGCACAACCCGGAGCGGATAGCGAATGTTGACATTTTTCACTTCCAGACTTTTAACATATTCACGAATGTTAAAATCCAGCCACACGAGCCAGCTCTCTTCACTTAACACCACCACCCGCCGTTCTTCAAAACTCTGGCCGGATAACGGTTGAATGGTCCGGGTCCGTCCGGCTAACTCCCCGTTTTTACCCCGTAATTCCATATCCGCCCGTAAACTATCCAGAAAAGGCGGCGTCAAATAGGGCGACACACGAAATAATTGCAAACCATAGTCGGTTTGTCCGTTTTCCCAATGGTTGGCTTGTTGAAAGACGGTATTGGCAAAGGCATAAATGGTGGCTGGCTGCACCGAATCGGCATGGATGACAGCACCCGCTCTTAAATCGGGTGGAATATGAATGCGCACGGCTTCTTTAGCATGATACCAACCAACACCGAGACCGGCCATCGTCACCGTCAGGATACCGGTCAGCCAGCGTAAGGTGGCGATATGGGCGCGAAGATTACTGTTTTCATCTCGATAACGCATAGGGAGTTACCTGATTAGAGGCGCCGAATCGGCGATCGGCCTAAAGACCAGGAGCCAGTTCGGCGAATGAGCCTTAATTTCCACAGGCCTAACTCATTAAAGGTAATCATTAAAACATGCTGGTAATAATGATCTGGCCGACCGCGCTTTATCCATTGAAATACCGTGGCGCCCCCATAGACGGTAGCTAAAATACCTAAACCGGAAAAGCCTAATCCCATTGCCACATGGCCGAAGGCCGCCGCAATCAGCAGAGACATCGGCACCCAAAACAACACGGCGCCGAACAGGACAAAACCCAGTTCGGAGCTGGAACAGCCACGAAAAATCAAAGGTTCCGAATTAACACGATCGGCTAAGGTTTCTTGTTGTTCATTGATGGTCATCAGGATTCCGCTTTTAAACGATGGTTGTTGACGCCTCGGTAAGCAAATAGCTGATAAAGACCATGACGCCGGCCGCCACCACGCCGGTTAAACCCACTTCACCCCATTCGGCACGGCCATTGCGCGCTTCATTAAATTTGGCAATGGTTATCCAGGCAATCCATAAAAAGGCGGCGGTGGCAATCACCAGCCCAATGACCAAACCGGCATCCTTGGCATAACCCTTGATCAGTTCCAACCAGTTGCCGGCCGCCGGTGCCGTACTGGGTGCAACCGGCGTCGGTAAGGCCGCCTGAACATTCAGACTCAGCAGCCCCACGGCGACTGTCAAAGCGTAATAACACGGCTTAAGGGCTTTCAACATAACGATCTCCTTGGAATCAAAACGAACTAACGGATCAAATAACCTAACAACAACAGCATGACAGCGGTTCTGACTAAGGTCAGGATGAAATCAAAAAATGAAATCTGACGGCTTTGCCAAAGCTGACAGTGCCGATAGGCCGTCCAGCCACCCCAGGTTAAAAAAAAGACGGCGCCGACACTGGCAATCACCAGTGTCAACGTCGTCGAGGGGACGCCCACTGACTGTTGGAATAAACTGTGTTGGTTTGCGGTCACAAAGTCACCGGCTGCGATAATCGCCTTTGAGCGGTGGAAAACGGCGCGGCTGCTGTCTCGAATCGATCTGGTGTTCTCGAACGCCTAATTTAATCAGTACTAAATCATCCCGAAGCCAGGGATATTCAAATCGAATCCGGGCATCGGGATCGGACTGCGCTTCGGCATCGGCAATGATCGGTGCTAACGCGTCCAGCTCATGAATCAAGCGCGCTAAAGCAGCCCGTTCACTGTCGGGATCGGCGGCTACGGGATGGGCCATGACAAGACCCGCGATTAACAAAATGTAGCGTCGCATGAATGAGCCTCTTCTCAATTCAGTTCTTGGGAAACTACTGTACGCAGAAATAATAAAAAGACGAGTGAAAACCATTTCTCCAAATTGATCGGTTTTTAGGTCCGGCAAATCGCATGAAAAAACCAACGATTAGGAAATGAATTCTTGTTAGAGATATTTTTTAAAGGTCGAAGTCATCACGGTCAAGGCGATGGCAAAAATGACCGCAAAGGGTAAGACAATCAGATTGGGATGAAGGCTGATTGGCATCGCCAAATACAGCATCCACGGCAACGTTAAAGAAGGCATGATTAATTTTTTGGCCCAATGATAGATGAAGGAACTTTCCCGGCCGCCACTCCAGCGCCGAATATCGCGCTGCACCAGCCCATCAATCACGCCGATGAGGGACAGTAAGACAAAAGCGGGTACGGATAAAACCAATACGGCTAAGCGAACCGCAAACAACGACAGGATCTGGAGTGCGGCCAGAATATAATCTGCTGCCCATTGATAGCCGTGTCGCAGCCAAGCGCGAAAACGAGGGTTGGGCGGCATGTCACCGGGATCGGCTAACCAGTGTAGACCTTTTTCAATGCCGGTTTGCCGAATCGCATAGTCATAAAAGTTATCCGAGCAGTGCTGAGCAAACTGCCTCGGTTCTTCCACCAGGGCACTACGCTTAAAATCGCTGTTTAAATAGCTTAATTCCTGCTCCAGCATCCTCGCACTGTGCCGGGAACCTTGATCGGACCAGAAAAAACTCATACCGATCCATTCAATGACGATAGCAAAGAATAAGGTCGCGGCGGCAAACACCCCAAACTGAATCACGGTCGTGAAACTGCGACTGATCAAACCTTGTTCAACCACTTGTTGAGCAGAGCGGGTTTGCTGCGGTTTGGCGGTGGCCATGGTGCGGTCGTTAATGGTAGAACGCGCTAAAATGCGGACTCAACCGTTTAACCGCTCAGCGTACTACTGTAACGGCGTTGCATTGACAGGGCGATGTCTTCAATGCTTTTAGGCATAAGGGGATCATTGGCCGGATCCGGTAACGGTAAGCGCAGTTTCCATAAATGCCCGCCTTCCAGTAGCGCAAAGGCCTGACCTTTGGGTAAGGCCATTATCGTAGCCGGTGAAATCAACGGCACTTCCGTGGTACTCAGCCGGTCTTCATTGTTGGAGGTAAAATCCACTGTTGAAAAGGGATCGGAGGAATCATTGACACCGGAAACCTCCATGAGGGCACTGACTTCACAGGTATCGATTTGTGAGGTCAGCATTTCAGCAGTGGCCAGTTCCTTGACGCGGAGCATGATCAAGGTATTAAAGTTGCCGGCTACTTGCCCGGCTTGAGCTTTGTTACCGAGCCTGGCTTCGACATCGGACCAGGTTTGGGTATAGGCGGTGACTTGAAAGCCGGCACCACCGGCTTTATTTAACAGCGGAATAAATTCAGCGCCAATCAGTTCATTAAATTCATCGGCATGCAGGGAGATCGTCGGCAGCTGATTAGTTTTAAATTTGCTCGGCAAACCGTGATCGGTGCCGTGTTTATAAATCTCACCGGCGACCGAGACTAAATCAGCAAACATTGAATTCCCCACGGCGGAAGCCACCGCCATATCGGTCAAGGCATCGAGTCCGACATAAACAATGCCTTTTCGGCGAATAATCTGGCGCCAATCGATAATCGGCCGCTCATCCTCGGGATCGGCATAGTTGGGCGATATCAATTGCGCCGTTTTGCCGGAAATGAGTTTTTCCATCAGCGGTAATAAGGAGGCGACGATTTTATCAAAATAGGTTTTATCGTATTCGAATGCCGAACGCAGGCCATCGGCGACGCCGTCATAAAAACCATTTTCCTTGACATAGCGGACCAGGGCAATGACCTCGTGTGAGCGGCCTTTGAGTGCAAAGGGCAAGTCTTTTTCTTGAATGGCCGCGGCAAGGGTTTGCACCGATTGTTCCCAGCCGATGGGGGCCACTTCAGGCAACCAGGTCCGGTAATATTCCAGCAGTAACGGTTCAATGTTGGTGATATAGCGGGTAATCTGTTGATAATCCGGCCGTCGGCCCATTTTCACCAACGCCATGGCAATCATATTGGTAAAGCGCCAGGCGAATTCCCGAAAGGCCGCCGAATTGCCTTCACTGGGCAAGGCATTGGTAACCCGGGTCGCTACTTCGGTGATTCGAGAGAAATTGCCGATGGCATTATAGCGACAGGAAAAGTCCGGATAACCCAAGTGAAACAAATAACATTCTTGCTCGCGGCCCGCACGCCGGACTTCGGCAACGACCCGTTTCATCAGTTCCGCATCGCCTTTGGGATCAAACACAATCACCACATCGCCGCGGCGAATATCCTGGGTGATTAAAATTTCAGCCAGCCGGGTTTTACCGACGCGGGTGGTGCCTAAGACCAACATATGGCCCACGCGTTCCCGGCACGCCATCCAAACCGGTTGTTCGGTCATGCCGACCGCATGAATTTGCGGTTTACCGCCAACCGGTGGCAAGGGCTTAAACGGATTCCACCAGACCGGCGTATTCAACAGCTGAATAAGGGGTTTTAACAGTAAACGGCTTTCATATTGAGCCTCAATCTGACGGGCCCAACGATAACAAAGTCCCTGTTCCAGATAATGGCGTACTTTCGGGCGTTGCGTATCGCGCAGACGTTGTGTGTGCTGTTGCGTCCATAAAAAGCCTTGTCCTAAAAACAAACGATGGGCACTGACTGGAATTTTATCTACCGTCAAGCGATAGTCCGGCAAGGTTCGAAGGCTGTGCTGATACCGAAGAATGCGGCAACCTTCCCGGCCCCGGATAAAGGCCAATAACGCTAATAAACCGGCCGTGGCCAGTCCCACCGACGGCGTCATCATCAGCGCCCAGGGCGCTATCCCTGCAATAACGGCCGCACCGGCAGCAGAAACGGCAGTGAACAGTTCAACCGGCGGTCGTAACAAGGCTTCCATCGGATAGGCTTTTTTCATTGCTCGATCCTGGACTTTGAAATCAGCGCCGGATAATGGCGAAAACCAAATTGGCTGGCGAGGCTGGCACCGGACAAGGCCACCAATTCAAGCGGCGCCCCCAGTTGCTTCAATAACGAGAATTGTGCCTCGGTTTGCACATTGACCACCAATCCTATGGCCTTCAGAGTGAGCAGCCGTTGTCGATAGCGTTGTAACCAGTCTTGTGATAATGGATCGGCACCGATCACAAAGATCGGCCGTTCCAGAAAGGGAAGCGATGCAGTTTGTGGCGCCAAAGCACCGGGTGTGAGTTCCGGTGTGGCCACCGGCAGTGCGTGAGCCATGAGGGTCAAGCGCTGCCGGGTCAGATCGTCTGTCGATAATCGGGGCAATGTGTTTTGTTGTGTCAGGGGCTTTTTTAACAACGGGTTTTGCAGAGCATTAAAATACGGCGCTATCGACTGCGTTTGTCCATTGTCGAAAATGACGTTGAGACTGGCCAAACCTCGGGTTGAAAGGTGCAGCGTCAGAAGTCCTAGTAACAAACTAGCTTGATGGACACGTGTTCTGCTGTTCATGAGCGAAGTCTAAGGCTTTCAATCTGCTGAAACACGTTATTGGCGTAGTGGATGGCCCGTTGCTTTTGATCAGCCTGCTGGCCCGGTGAATGATAGCGACCGATGGCCTGATACCAATTATGCGTTCTGTCATACTCGTTGCGTAATAACCGGGCGCCCACTTGCAAATTAAAATACGGATCCAACGCTTGCCAGGGATTTTTGAGCTTTTTTTGATGATAATGCCAATTGACTTGCATCAAGCCGATGTCGATTAGCTGTTTGCCTTGGCTCAAGTAATGGGTTAATGCCCGCCAGCAAGCTTGCCGGGTCGGATAATAATGGGCATTCCCTTCGACGTTTAACGTCCACGGCCAGGGCCGGCTAGCGAAGCGAGTCAGCTTCTTGCCACTTTCATGCAGGGCTATACCGTAAACATAGTGCGCCGGAACTTGGGTTTGACTGGCAATGGTTTGATAACCTGAAGGCACCACCGTATTCCCATGTGCGCATGGACCCAGGAACATAAATGCGATCAAACCGGATGACAATCGGAATAACATCGGCTTAACCCGAGGATGCGTTGGTTAATGAACGTTCGGCACTGGCGATGATCGCCGGCATTACCACCAACAATTCCTTGATCACCCAGTCCCGAGCGGCGTGTTCAGCCGTAAAATGAATCACTTGGCTAAATACACCCATGGCCGAATAAGGACTCAACTGCCAGGCGTCAGTGAGACCAAAAAAGACCAACAAATCCCGTGACGTACAGGAAAACGTGGCTTCCAGGACTTTAAATACCTGCTGTTGACAGTCCTCCAAGCGTTTCCCGGCCTGTAAATACCGTTGCAGTAAGTGACTGAGACAATAATCCCAGATCACCACCTGGTTCACACGCCGTTCAACAATCCGTCCCCACGGAAATTCGTAGCGGACCACGGTATCAGGGTTCTTTGCAGGCCACATCGAAACGCCCTGGATATTACAAGGCAAGCGGTTGTAATCGTTCATGGCGCATCAAAAACACCACCGGCACCTCGGCGCCGGACGGACTCACTTTAGCCAAGGTGCCTTGGTCGTGATTTAAGGTCACTGTTTTTTGCGCCAGCCGCTTCGGATCCAGGCCTTGCTGCTTGGCCCAGGCCATGATCTTCGGATTATCGTGTGGATCCTGGGTATCGGTAAAATAAATATCCACGTGTACTTTCTGCTGAACGGTGAGCGCTAACACCTGTTGTACCGTGATGAGACAGGGCGGGCAGCCATTGACTTTCAGAAACACCAGGAGCCGATCGCCGTCCTGAAGCAGCAAACTGTTGCTTAATCGGTATGCCTCGGTCGTTCCTGTTTGAGGTAATGGGCTTTTATTGATGACCGGTTGCGGGCCATAAAGGTCGAGACTGGCTTCGCTATAGGCCTGCTGGAAAGCCAGAATGCGCTCGACATCCTCACGCATCAATTGTGCCCAGCGCCGTGCATAGCGTTTACGCTCGGCGTCGGTTTCGGCATGTATGCCAAGCACTTCAATCGGTGACAACGACGACGGACTGATACTGCCGCGAATGCCTTGCATCAGACTGAGGTAACGTTGCCATTCCGGTTTACTGAGTTGCCACTGGTGCCGGTCAAAGCGTTGTATCTGCAGTTCTGACACAGCTGGGTTTAACGTCTGTGGTGTCGTGAGAGATAACGGCAGGGTCTGCGGCTGAGTAACTGTCAGACTGTGGCCTAGCGCTGGCCAAATCAGCATGGCACTGAGGATGGCTAGACTGGAAACAGGGAAACGATTTAGCAAGGGCATCGTCAATTCCGGTTTGTTAAGGTCAATAACGTTCGTTGACCCTTCGAATTCACCACAAAGACGCCATCACCGCTTTCGATGATGTGCTCGAATGTCCAATTGAGCAGCGAACTGCCTGGTCTCAGTGTGTGCAGCTGACCTTGATAACGGACAACGGCAAAAGTTTGATCGCCCCACTGGTCAATACTGACTAGTTGCAATGCCGGCGTCAAAGCCTTCAAACGTGATGAAAGCATAATCTGTTGCTCGGTGCTGTTACGCTTTAGTAAAACTTTCCGTTTAGCTAAAGGTTGGGATTCCGGTTGCATGGAGCGTTGCCTTTTCAGTGCCTGGATATCCTTCATTACGCCAGTTGTCTGCTGTTGTAAGGCGGCTACTTGCTCATGGATCGCGTCCCATTGCTTTTCAAAACGTTGCTTCTGGTTTTCAATTAGCGTCGTTATCTGCGCCCATGGCTTCTCGAGTGGCGGTATTTGTGGATCATGCGTCGACTGTTGTGTCGGAGAATCAGGTGTCTGGGTACTCGGTTTGTTATCATTGACGGCTAACGTTAAGGGAAACAATGTGCCGACAGCTTGATCGGCCGCTTTTGTATCGGCCACTGTTATCGGATGAACGGGTGTTGACGTGTAACGGTGTAGCGAAAATGACTGTTTCGGTGAAGTTGGACGGTTTTTTACAAGGGATAAAGATGGGTAAGAGGCCACCATCACGATCAACCCGATTACAGTAATGCCGGGTAGCCAGCGAAGCAGCGGTTTAACGGAAGGCTTGCTATCGGCAACGGCTTGCTTGAGCGGTTGACTCAAGTCACTTTTATCACTATCGACCGGATTTGCAGTTTCACTCATGGTGACTCCAAACCCTGGACGTTGGTGCGAGCTGGTAACTGACTGTCCGATGTACCGGATCGATCTGCAGTTGAAACGCTGAGCCAACGAGAACGGCCAAAGCATTTTGCAAGGTCATCGGACCTAATTGACGATGAACCGCCGGCAAGGGTTTGGCTAATAGTTGCTGGACGTCACGATCGGCCGTCGAGGTAACTAATTGATAACCGCTGCGCGGTAATAAATACTCGACGGCCGATCGGATGGTTTGTAGGTCCTCCGGTAAGGTGACGTGAATGATGACCTGCAGCAACTGTTGTTGAGGCTCGGTAGGCACGGCATTTAGAACACGGTAGCGACCGACTTTAACCTGTGGGTCGTGGCGCTTTAAATTTAAATCGGTAAGTATTACAACATCAGGATGCGGTGTAGTCGTCGCTTTGGAGGCGAGAGGAAGTTGTGTTTTTAGGGGGTGGTCAACGGGGGTTGTCGTGCAACCTGCCAGTTGTCCTATCACCAGCAAATACACGAGCAGCGTTAGCGTTTTTAAATAGAAAGAAGGCGACATGTTGGCTTCCGCGTGACAGTTAGATGCAGTCTGCGGAAAAATAAGTGATTCAGCAATCAAAAACCGTAAATCCAAATGAAACGGTTTTGGGGTTCTGGCGGGAGGCAAAACCTGACTGGATGTGTCCAGATGCTTAGGTATTGTTGGCGGCGGAAATGTCACCCTTTTGAAGGGGTAGGCCCTTTGCCTTTCGTAGTTCCATTCCCGTCCGCCTTTTGAATACCTTTTAGCGCTTCCTTTTTATTATTCGGGCCTTTTTTGCCGGAAAAAGGTTCGGAAGCGGCTATGACTGGCTTTCAGGAAGGCGCTCGTTTGTGCCAGCGAAAAGTAGTGCCTTTTAGGGCGGCAAGCAATGTCGCCGTTAGGCTTGGTATTTTTTCATCGCTTCCAACTGGGTGAGCGCCCGCTTTATGTGGGTTTCGATATCGGTCGTGAGTTCGTCATTTTTATACACTTTATCCAGAAAGCCTTCGGCCACCAGGGCTTCTTTGATCCAGTGTTTGGTAAAGCGGTAATTGCTATAACGGGTTGCTACTTCGCCGGTCTTAGGATCTTTTAAGCCGCGTTTGTCAGCTGTCTTTGGAACAGGTACAGGCTTAGATGAAGAAGTCGCTGCAGCTTTGGGCTTCGGCGATGCGGCCGTTTCCGGTTTTTTGGCGGGCGCTTTTGCGGGTTTGACAGCTACCGGAGCGATTGTGGCTTTAACCGGTAACGGCGACGGTTCCGGTTTGACTGGTTTGTCGGGCGGACTGGCAGCGAGTGCTTGATTTTTGCCGGTACCCAAGTAGACATAGCCAATAAATACGACGGCTAATAGAAACAAGATTTCTGTCATGACCCAATCCCCTGTTAGATAAAGTTTGCGTTAATCCAGTATAGACGTCGTTTGGTCGACCTGAAATTTAAGCTTCTGCCCCATCTTGAAGGTGACCACGCGCCGGGCAGTAATCGGTATTTCCTGGCCGGTTTTGGGGTTCCTGCCCGGGCGACCACGTTTATCCCGAAGATCAAAGCGGCCAAATCCGGATAGCTTGACAGGCTCACCTTGCGCTAAGGAGGCCTTAACGCCTTCAAAAAAGCTTTCTACCAGGTCTCCGGCTTCACGTTTGTTGAAACCCAATTCGTCAAACAAATGCTTTGCCACATCAGCTTTCGTTATAGTCATGCAATCACCAGCTCGAGTATTGGCTTATTGTATGGGTTGATGGATTTTAGGTGCTGCTATTATTGCAAAGTATAAAAAATAGGGGAATTGCCTATGCGATCCATTATTGGTTAACCGCGTCTTTCAATCCTTTACCCGCTTTAAAGGAAGGAACATTGGCGGCAGGAATACTGATTTCCCGACCGGTTTGCGGATTACGCCCGGTACGGGCCGCTCTGGCTTTGACTTCAAACGAGCCAAATCCAACCAGGGTAATGGAATCACCGGCTTTTAATGTGGTTTCGATGGTTTTAGTTAAAGCATCCAGACTGCGACCGGCGTCAGCTTTACTTAAATTGGCCTGTTCGGCAATGGCAGCAATGAGTTCAGATTTATTCATGGGGCAATTCCTTTAGGGGGTAACGGTTAGGTTCAGTGAATTTACAGGTTATTTATAGCTTATTTTTCTTAAAAAACAAAACAATGACACCGACGTCATCAACCTGAGGCGGAAATATATCTTCAATCAACAATTGAACCTGTAACACTTTGATAAAAAACCGTTAGATTTTGATGTATGGTTTTTTATTGATAATGGAATCATTTTTCCGCAAACTGATTTCAGGTTTTTATCTCAAAGAGGATTAAGAACAGTGACTCTTAAAGCCTATAAACGAAATTTATTATAGAAACTCCCTTTGGGCTTTACCTGTCAAGTAATGGCTCGTTTAGTGATATCAGATCTACTTATGCATAAATTGACATGCCGTTGTAATTACTGTATTTCAAAACTGACCCATTAAGAAAATTGCTGTTTTAACTTTTCTCAGTATGAGTTTGATATGACTAAAATTCTAGAACAAATACTTCAAGAACTTCGGTTTTCAAACGCTGATAACCGGTTGTGGTCAATTGATGATATTGCGCACTACCTTGGAACAAGTAAAAAATCTATTCAAAATAGAATTATTTGTAAACCGGGGTTTCCAGAAGCTATATCGATACCAGTAGAAAGTGGCTCAACAAACCGCAGGTGGTATCCCTCTGAAGTGAAAAAATGGATTGCATCGCATCGAAATCCATTATATTCCGTTCCAGGGCGGCCAAGGCAATCTATTGCTCGATAATAAATATTTTTAATAGAACAATCAATTTTAACTTGGGGCTTTGCATACACATCAGGGAGGAAGAATGGTTCTGTTCCTGAGACCACAGACTCCCATAGTTAACATGATTAATTGATCCATCCATATTTAAATAAGTAGATAGCGAATAGAAAATCAAGCGAAATATTTTGCAATTACTTAATATTTATAATGTGTTGTCTAGTCGAGCCTTGAAGCAATTTCTGAAGGAGTAGGATTATAGTAGATCATAAGTGATCTTGGGTCCCTATGTCCCACCATTCTGGCTAGGTCTAATACATCTAATTTTCTTGCCAATCTAGTAAGTCCTTCATGTCGCGTGTCATGAAAGGTCAAATTTTCAATTTTAGCTGAACGAGTGGCTCGACGAAACAAGGTACTGCCGACGCCAGGATCCAAGGTAAGTTTAGAATCCATAACCTTTTTAAATAGTTCAACCGCTTTTAATGAAAGGGGAACATGTCGTTTTTCCCCATTTTTTGTATCATTTAAAGTAACATATCGATTTTGTAAGTCGATATCTTCCTCAGTAAGCTGACAGATCTCTCCCAGTCTCATGGCAGTTTCAATGGCTAATAAAAAATACACCGCTAACAAGGAACTTTTTGAATCAATTATATCGTTGTAGCAAAGTGCATCGAGCACTTTTTGAATTTCAATTTCAGATATACGTCTTTCCCTCGGTCTAGGGTTTTTAGGTCTTCTAATTTCAGAAACAGGGTTCGATTGGATCCACCCCCAATCCCTCTTTGCCGTTGAAAATACTGCCGAGATCAAATTAAGCTCTCGATTGACACTTGCCGGTGACACTTTTTTCAGGCGGCTATCTCGCCAATCTGCAATATCGGTTGGAGTTAGTTCCGACAGTTTAATTCTGGCAAAATGATCTCGTGTAAATGCATTTAATTTTATCTGTTCATAACGCTTTCCCTTTTTTTCTACAGAAACCTCGTTTCCATAGCGTGCGAAAGCATCTGCTACCGTTTTTGTGTCACCTGGACTTACTAAATCAGTAACCATGTCAGTTTCTATCTTTGCTGCCCATGCTTTTGCCTGAGCCTTTGTATCAAAAGATCCTGACTTTCGCATACCATTTTTGTAAACCTCAGCCCTCCATGTGTTATTTCGCTTTCTGAAAGTAGCCATAGCAGTGAAATATTTGGCGTAATTTTGGCGTAATGAATAATACCATTTTAGGAATTATTGGGCAACCATGGGATTTTTAAGACATAAAAAAGCCACTGAATACCTTGATATTAGCGGCTTTAGGATGATTTAGGAAATACCGGGATATTCTGGTATTTTCTGTATTGGTACCGATGGCCGGATTTGAACCGGCACGACTTGCGTCACCACCCCCTCAAGATGGCGTGTCTACC
>CXWL01013842.1_pt1 | contig 49244 bp, 45 predicted proteins | sample 590931 | NCBI WGS metagenome assembly CXWL01 (sample SAMEA3498368, study PRJEB10139) | groundwater metagenome | biome: water well; material: biofilm material | place: Germany | collected 2015-04-27 | reverse complement strand
GACGATTCAACGTCAAGAGGATCAACTGGAATCGCTCGGCGATCAGCTGAAGCGAAAAGTTCGTGGGCGAGAGCAGCGCGTTGTGGATGCGAAGCGGCTCGATCCTGAGCTGGCGGTTGCCAAGTCCGTGCTCCGGCGGTTGGCGCTCCCCTGGGAGGAAGTTTTCATGGCGCTCGAGCAAGCGACATTGGCGCACCGCGACCATATTCGAGTGCTGAGTGTCCAGCCGGACGTGGACAAAGGACTGGTGATGATCAGCGGGGAGTCAAAAGACTTCGATGTGCTTATGGATTATCTCGATCAGATCGAAAAGAGCGGGATTTTCCTGCGCGTCCGTCTCGTGAATCATCAAGTGCAAGTGGATGTTGCCGGCCGGCCAATCCGATTTTATGCCGTAGGCTCGTGGAAAACTGCATCATGAACCGACCAGCGCCGGTCCAATCGCAGTCGCTCCAAGTACGCGGTGAGACATCGCCGGTTCCGACTCATTCGACCGTGCCGGTAAAACCGGCCGTCTCCCCTGTGGCCCTGGTCGAAAGCGGTCCGGTCCTCCGCGCGCTTGGCCGCACTCGGTGGGCGGTTCGATTATGGGCAGCGAGGATCGGGCCGCTTGGACGGCTCGGTCTCGGGTGCGCGGCATTGGGAGCGGTGCTGTATCTCGTAGCCGTGCTTCCCAGCCGATCGGACGTCTCGCGCGGAGATGCGGAGGTGTCTTTGTTGCAGGACAAGATTCGCGGTGAAGTCGAGAGGGCTGGTTCGATACCTGCCGGGCCGGCTGAAGAACTGGATCGGTTTTACTCGTTTATTCCCCCGGACAGCGGGGTGCCGGACGCGTTGCGGAAAGTGTATCGCATCAGTGCGGATCAGGGGCTCCAGTTGGAACAGGCGGAATATCGGGTGGCGGCGGAAGGACAGGGGCGTGTATTTCGATACGAGGTGGCGTTTCCGGTTCTGGGGACGTATCCCCAAATCAGACAGTTTCTGCGCCAGGTGTCGGACGAAATCCCTTCCGCGGTCGCGGACAAAGTGAACTTTGAATATCAGAACGGGAAGTCCGATCAGGTCCGCGCGCGGATTAGTCTCTTCCTCTATGCGAGGAAAGATTCATGATCTCGACGGTCACATCGAGGAGAATGCTGGTCGTGGCCGCCTCGGCGATCGTCGCCATGCAATGGCTGGGTCCAGGCACAGACGCGCATGCCGCCGAGGGGGGGCGGTCTGTCTCGGAGAAACGAGCCGAGACCCATTCGGCGACGGAGCGCCAGGGCCAAGCGATTCAGGTCAGCGCAGGCCTGACTCATGACATCGACCGGCTTGAGACGCGCGGGACTCGATCCAAGATTTACGATCTTTTTTCCAGACGGAATCACGGGTCGTCTGCCGGGGGGCCACAGGTGTCGTCTATCGAGGACTCACCGGATCAGGGATCGTCCGCCGGTCGCTCGAAAAACAAGACGAGCAGGAAAGCAGATAGAGCGTCCGGGCAATCTGCAAGATCGGCAGCTGAGTCGGTGGCCGTGGCGGCGGTGGCGGTGCAACCGACGATTCCGCCGCCTCCCCCTGTGCCTCCGCCTATCGTCGCAACTCCGCCGCCACCTCCAGTTCCCAAACCGCCGGCGGTACCGTTTGTCTATATGGGGAAACTCACCGAGACCGATCGTACTGTGTACTTTCTCGTCAAGGGGGACAAGCTGTATACAGTCAGACCGGGGGATGAGTTCGACGGGTCCTATGTGTTCGACGGTGAAGTCGGGAACCAAATCACGCTGACGTACAAGCCGCTCCATGTGGCGCAAACCTTAACCATGATGGGGCCATGATCATGAATGCCATTCTTATGCCTCGCTTCTCTGGTCCGATCATCGGAGCCTTGTTGGTATTTGCGCTGACCGGCTGCACCGCCAGAGGGCTTCAGGACGATGCCCGCCTCGACTTCAATGCGGGGCGCATGGAGCAAGGCATTGCCAAGTTGGAAGCAGCCACCCACCGCGATCCCGAGAATCTGGTCCTGCGCGCCGACTTGAAACGATGGAAACGCGCGTGGGTGGACAACCTGCTTACAATGGCCGATGCGGCTGGCAAATTGTCCCGGTGGCGGGAGGCCGAATCCGGCTATCGACGAGTGTTGGATCTCGATGAGGATAATGCTGGCGCCCGTCATGGTCTCGAACTGGTGGAGCAAGCTTATCAGCACGATAATGCCGTGCGCGCGGCGAAGGAACTGATCAAGCAGGGAGACCTTGCCGGAGCTCACACGCGACTCCGTCAAGTCGTGACGGCGGATCCGTCTCACAGTGAAGCGAACAAGCTCCTCGGTGAAATCGAAGAACGGCAAGCACGGGACAAAATGAACAGCAAGTCGAAGCAGGAGAAACCCATTAACCTGGAATTCCGCGATGCCAAGCTCTCGATGATCTTCGAGGCTTTGTCCCGCGCCAGTGGCCTCAATTTCGTCGTGGACAAGGATGTGAAAACGGACACAAAAACGACGATTTATCTCAAGGACCTCTCCGTGAGCTCCGCTCTCGATTTGCTGGTCGCGCAACAAACCTTACGGAGAAAAGTGCTGACCGACAATACCATCCTGGTCTATCCGAATACGCCGGAGAAACGAAAGCTCTACGATGAGCAGATTGTGAAGACGTTCTATCTGACCCATGCCGAACCGAAGCAGGCGATGAATCTCTTGAAGGTCATGCTCGATTCGAAAGTGTTGTTCATGGACGAAAAAGCGCGATTGGTTGTCATGCGCGACAGTCCAGAGGCTGTGAGCATGGCTGAAAAGCTGATGGGATCGCTCGACATGCCCGAAGCCGAAGTGATGCTGGAGATCGAAGTCATCGAGATTCAGCGCTCCAAGCTCATGGAGCTGGGAATCAAGTATCCCACGCAGTTGACGCTTTCGGCCGGCGCCTCAGCTGGAGGGGCAGCTGGCGCGGCAGCTGCGTTCACGCTCGACAAGCTGCTTAGTTTGACAAAGGATCAGATATTGGCGACACCGCTGAGCGCCACAGCCAATTTCAGGAAAGAGATCACGGTTGCCGATATCCTTTCCAGTCCCCGTATCCGGGCGCGCAATCGGGAAAAGGCCAAGGTTCTCATCGGCGATCGGGTACCGGTGATAACCAATGCCGTCACGCCGACAGTCGGCCAGCCTGTGGTCACTGGTCAGGTGCAGTATATCGAAGTAGGACTCAAACTCGACGTCGAGCCCGTCATTTATCGGGACAGCGATGTCGCGATCAAACTGACGCTGGAGGTCAGCAGCATCGTCAGGGAAATCGTGAATCCCATTTCCGGCACAACAGCCTATCAGATTGGAACTCGCACAGCCTCCACGCTACTTCAGCTTAAGGACGGAGAGACCCAGGTGCTGGCTGGATTGATCACTGATGATGAACGGCAATTGTCGAACAGAATCCCTGGTCTCGGCGATCTGCCGCTGATCGGGAGGTTGTTCTCGACTCAACGTGACGAGAAAAAGAAATCGGAGTTGGTGCTGTCGATTACCCCGCGTGTGGTCCGGACTGTCCCGCGCGCGGACCCCCGCTTTGCAGAGTTCATGTTCGGGAGTGATTCCGTGCGGGGGGGATCATTGGCGCTGAAATCGTCCGACGATTCCAAGGGGAGTTTGTCTCCACAGCCTCCGGTAGGAGAACCTTCGACAGTTACTCCTCCCGCGCGGCCTCTTGGAACACCGGACATGAACACTCCACCTGGGATCGTCGATCCCGGTGCGCTGGGGGCGCCGAAACACGAACCGACCCCACAAGAGCAGCCAGATGCAGCCGGCACAGATACAGGAGCTCCTGAGAAGTAGCGGAGTGGACTAATGATGACGTGCGGTGAACGAGGATTTACGCTGATCGAGATGGTGGTGACGGTGGCGATCGTGGGGGTGCTGGCGACCGCCGTGCTTCCCATGGCCAATCTCGTGGCGAAGCGGCAGAAGGAACAAGAGCTGCGGCTGTCCTTGCGGCAGGTTCGTGAGGCGATCGATGCGTACCGACTGGCTGTAGACGACGGCCGCATCATGAAAGGCGCCTTCGATTCAGGCTACCCCAAGAGCCTCGCGGTCTTGGTCGAGGGCATTGAAGATGCCAAGAATCCGAAAAAGACGCGCATCTATTTTCTTCGCCGGCTCCCTCGCGATCCCATGTTTACCGATGCGGAAGCCCCTGCCGCCGAGACGTGGGGCATCCGAAGCTATGAAAGCCCGCCGGATAATCCCAGCCCAGGCAATGATGTCTTCGATGTATTTTCACTGTCGCAAGATGTCGGTTCGAACGGCATTCCGTATGTACAATGGTGAATGATGGTGATGTGGCGTAAATCTCGAGTCGTGCGCACGCAAGGGTTCACACTGATCGAGCTCATCGTGGTCATGGCCATTATCGCCTTGCTTATTACCATCGTGGCTCCACGGTATATGCGGAACCTTGAGAAGTCGAAGGAAGCCGTGCTGAAGGAGGATCTCTGGGTGATGCGCGATGCGCTCGATAAATTTTACGGGGATCTTGGAAAATATCCCAACTCCCTGGACGAACTCGTCGAGCAAAAGTATCTGCGCGCGATTCCGGTCGATCCCCTGACGGACAGCCGTACGACCTGGCAGGTGGTTTCTCCCGCCGACCTGGAATTGGGCGCGATCTATAACGTGAAGAGCGGCGCTTCCGGAGCCAGTACGGTCGGGACATCGTACAGCGACTGGTAATGCGTATGTTGAAGCATGGTACGCGAGACGCCGATATATATTGTGAGCCGGGGCGGCTGGGATGCGAAGCAGGCTTGACGTATCTCGGCGTGCTCATTCTGACGGCGATGCTGACGATAAGTATCGCCGCGGCGGGCATCCTCTGGCATTTCGCTCTGCAACGGCAGAAGGAAAACGATCTGCTGTTTATCGGGAATCAATTCAGAACAGCGATCGGACGGTACTATCTCAGTCAGAACGGACTCCAGAAGGAATATCCTAAGCGCCTCACGGATCTGATCCGCGACCCACGCCAACCTGGAACGGTCCGGTACCTTCGTAAACTCTATGCCGACCCGATGACCGGCTCGACGGACTGGGGTCTGCTCAAGATGCGGGACGGCAGCATCCTTGGCGTGTACAGCAAGTCGAACCGCAAGCCCATCAAGGACGCAAAGTTTCGTCCGATTGACCGCCATTTGGAACGCAAGGCCAAGTATTCGGAATGGAAATTCGTCTATTTGCCTGGGCAGTCACTCGGGGGATCGGCGGCTGGTCTCAACGCCGGTCAGAATCTTTTCGGTACTCCCTCGCAGAATTTGGAGAGCCTCGTTGCCGCGCCTCCTCCACCAGGGAAGTTCGGCGATCCGCTTTCGGCTGCTACGGAAGGATCTCTGAATAATGCGGAAGCCCTCTATAATGGCCGATAGAGACCGAATAGGCAGCAGAGCCATCTTGTGGTCCGTGGGACTGGTTAGTTTCGTTCAACCAAGCAAGCCAAATAAACAAGAGAAACCAGCTGACTCTCGCGCTTCTCGCGCCATGGTCTGTGACGTCGGCGGCGGAATTGGGGGAACAGGGGGGTACCCTCTGTTGCTCAAGAATCTTGCAGGCTGCGGAAAAACTATGTGGGCATGTCAGAACTTCGCTGGTCCGCACGTTTAGCCCATGCATGACATGAGGCGTCTACCCATCGCGCCTTCCCACTTTTCCCGCTCGTCGTGCATCGCTCGCCTCTTGTCGTATCAGCACAGCAGCACTAGCAGCAAGGAGATCCACGATGTCATTGAATTCATTCCCAGAATGGCTCTGGGCCATCAAGCAACACCATGGTCAGCATTCGGATCGATTGTCTTGCATGCGCTCTATCGCCTACACACAGATCAGCCCCGATCCATCGCGTGCGAAACAAGAGGGCAATGGGGAGTCAGGTCTTGCGCTTTCGTTGAATATCAGTTCGACAGGGCTCTTAGTTCTGATGGATCGAGAGCCGGCGATCGATCAAGTGATGAGAATCTCCGTTCCCTCCCCCGCGCCAGAAGTCAGTATTCCGACAATGGCCGATGTCAGGTGGACGAGAAAGGTTCCGCTTATGAGCGGCAAGACTCATCCGATTTTCTTTGTGGGTCTGAGATTTTTGCTGTAAGGCAACCTCGTCCGCTTCCTCTATGGCCGAACAGCCTGGAGGTGCGCATAGATCATACGGCCAGGTCTCAGCCTTGTCGCGTGGTTTTGGCGTAAAGGCTCGACAATCGGCAGAATTTTTCCTACTCTGAGTACGAACTTCTTCTTAAAGTGCCGATCGACCACGGAGTTGAGCGTCCGCCGTGCTTTTCAAATCCTCTCTGACTCACAAACTCCGGTCCACTCCAGAGCGTCGTCTGGTCTGGATCGTTTCGTGCGTGATCGTCGCGATTATGATGGTCTATGGGGCGACATTGATTGTTAATCAACAACGCCGGATGCGGGCGGACATCGAACTTCGCGGATTGGCCTTGGCGCGCGGCATGGCTGCGATCGGAACTTCCGTGGCCCGAGAAAGTCTGTTCTTGATGCAGGATGCCTTCATGGTTCTTGGTGAACAGCATGATGTGCGGCATTCGATGGTTTTGGATCCGGACCGTATGATTGTGGCTTCAAGTCAGCCGAATCTCATCGGACAAATATTGGAGGATGCGGCGGTGGCCAAGGCGGAGTCTCTCCAGTCGGAGACGACGATGGAGGGGCTGGCTGCGGGCGTTGACGACCAGACCCTCGTGATCATGGAGCCCCTGTGGTCCAAATCTATCATCGGAACCACTCAGGGAGAACCAGGGCAGCTGCTTGGATGGGTCCGGGTCGAGCTTTCCCTGGAAGCCTCAAAGCGTGAGGCGGTTCGGCTGTTGATTCAACAACTGGTTGCGACCGCGCTGCTTTTACTCGTGGCAGTCTATGGAGTCAATACGATTATCAGGCGGCTTAATCGGAGTCTGTATGCGAGTGAGACGCGATTGCGGTCGATCGTGGAGACGGCTGCTGAGGGTATTGTCGTGGTCGATAGGGTCGGGGTGATCGAGTCGGTCAATCCAGCGGGCAACTACCTGCTGGGAGCCGATGGGCATGAACTTGTCGGCAAGGCTCTTTCTCAACTGGTGGAATTCCCTCCCGAACGCGGGGCTATTGTTCGCAATCAAGAGAGCGAAAGGGCGAAAACCGACGCCAGCCCGACTCTGCGTTGTGAAACAGCCGCAAAGCGGGTAACGGGCCAGTCCTTTCCCATTGAACTCAGTGTGACTGAGATGACGATCGAGGGAGAACGAAAGTTGATGTGCCTCATTCGCGATATCACGGAGCGCAAGCAGACTGAGGGTGAAATCAATCGTCTGGCCTATTACGATGGCCTGACGGGGTTGCCCAATCGTGTGTTGTTCCAGGACCGCGTGACGCAAGCTCTGCGTTACGCCAGGCGCCACCATCTCTATGCGGCGATGTTGCTCCTGGATTTGGATCGGTTCAAGCAGGTGAACGATTCGCTCGGCCACAAGATCGGAGATCTACTCCTGCAAGCCGTTGCCAAACGGCTGATGGACGCGATTCGCCACAGCGATTCCGTCGGCAGAAAAGTCGCTCCGGAACTCAGCCCGATCGCCTCACGGTTGGGAGGCGACGAATTTACCGTCTTTCTTACCAATTTAGCTCATGCGCAGGATGCGGGAATAGTGGGGCGACGGATTCTGGATATGCTCGCGGAACCCATTGTTTTGGAAGGGCACGAAATCTTTATGACAGGAAGTCTGGGGATCGCCTGTTTTCCAGCGGACACGGATGACGCCGATCTCCTGATGAAACACGCCGATACGGCCATGTACCACGCCAAGAGCGAAGGTCGGAACAACTTTCAGTTCTTTTCCTCCGCCATGAACGCCTCTATTCAGCAACGTGTGCAAATCGAGAGTCAGCTTCGAAAAGCGTTGGATCGGGAAGAGCTGATGGCGTACTTTCAGCCACGGATGGATGTTCGGACCAGGGGTGTTGTCGGTGCTGAGGCGGTCGTCCGATGGCGGCATCCGGAGCGGGGGATACTCCTTCCAGCGGAATTCGTTCCAGTTGCCCAGGAGTCCGGTCTCATTCAAGCGATCGATGGCTGGATGTTCCGTCAGGCTTGCCGAGAGATTCAGCTATTGAATCAACTTGGGCTGCCTCCGCTGAAGGTCTCCGTGAACGTGTCCAACTCGTTGTTCCGAGAAAAAACATTCACTGATCTGATCGCGCAAGTTCTGACCGAATCGGGTTTGCCGGCTCATCTCCTTGAGTTGGAATTGACCGAGTCGATCATTTTGCGTCATGCGGAGCCGGCGATTATCTTGTTGAAAGCCTTGAAAGCCATGGGAGTATCACTGGCCATCGACGATTTCGGGACAGGCTATTCATCGTTGAGCTATCTGCATCGACTACCGGTCGATACGCTCAAGATCGATCAATCGTTCGTTCAGGAGTTGTCGCATAGTCGTGAAAGCCAGGCCATCGTTCGAGCCATTGTTGCGATGGGGCACAGTCTTGAAATGCGAGTCGTGGCTGAAGGTGTGGAAACCGATGAGCAGATGAGTTTCCTTGTCGGTGAAGGATGCGACGAAGTCCAAGGATATCTGTTCAGCAAGCCTTTGTCTGCCGATCAGATGACCGATTTCATGAAGCAGCAACCGGCTCAGTAGAATGGTCAATGTCGGACAGGCTCCTAGCCCGCATGATTCATGAAGCTTCTGCTGCAAGCGTGGATACGCAGCTGCGACGGGCAGTCTCGCCGTTCAGCCCTTCGACATACTGCACGAGTATGCCTCGGGGCTTCACGCCTCCGAGTGCCCGTCTCGCACCGCGTCTGCACGCTTTCGCGACGAACCTTCATGAATGATGCGGGCTAAGACATATCGTGCCGCAGATTTAGCTTCAAAGCCTTCGCCCATTGTTGTTGAAACTTGCCGTAGGAAATGGAGAGTTTGGCTTGCATGGCTGCGTCGAGCGATTGCCCAGCGCGCACGGCGGTTAACACCTGCCGAACTCCCTGGATCCCATATCGCTCAGTGAGGCTGCGTGTTGCCAGGCCGGCCTCGGCGTATGCCATCGGCAGAGAGTCTGCAGGAATGTTCTTCCATCGTCCCTGTAAGGAGGCAAGGGGGATAAAAGGATGACGCTTCTTCCTCATTTCATCGAGATCGGACCACGGATCTTCGGCAAGTTGAAGGGCTAGCCCTTCCACTAACCATGTCGGCGCGACAGTGCGCTGCGAGTCCGTTCCTGCGTAGAGCAAAGCATGCACAATTTCGTGACGTACAACTTGACTGAACAGGGCCAGATCATCCAGCGCTTGACCCGCAGGGATATGGATGGTTCCTGATGCCTGATCGAACAAGGTATCAGCCCAGGCCGGCGTCCCCATCTCTCCCGAGAATCTCTGCTTCATGTGTAACACAACCTTGATCGGGGTGTCGGGAGCATATCCAAGCTTCTGACCGATCTCTTGGTAGGCATACTCCAGAATGGCTTGCATGCGCATCCAGGTGGCTCGATCTTCAGCCCCATCGAACACCACTGTGAAGTGGGATGTGTTGCGGGCCAGAGGCTGTGGACTCTGTTTTGCCGCAGGTTTCAATGCAGCGTTCACGCTGGAGGGGACAGACACAGCAATGAAACGTCGCCGGGGATCAATCTCGACGGGTGTTGATGCGACCACCTGCTTTCCGGCTGATACGCGAGACAGATCGGTGACAACCACCTGCTTTTTACCTTGCAGGGCCGGCAAGGTAATCTTCTCAGGTTGTAATTGCTGAGAGGATCGTAGATTGGAGTCGGTTGTGGCCAGCGCTTTCTTGGAAAGCTTCCGCAGGTCAGTTTCGACTTGAACATCGCGTTCTTTCTCCGGTTCGGCGTGAAGTGCATTCGAAGAGGCACTTGGCGCTTGACCGGGATCAACGAGATGAGTCTGTGGGATGCTTGCCGTGGCATTTTCCCCTCTCGCAATCAGGCTGGGTGTCAGGGGCGTTAATAGAGCTGAGTTGTGGGCAGGCTGAGTTGGCTGTTGTGGCGTCGGTCGATAGGACGGTTTCAACCAGGCTTGATAGAGGGCAAAAATGACGACCAGGGATATCCCCCAGCGAGCAAGAGGAGAAACATTAGAGCGAAAAATCGGCTGACGCACGTTCACGGCGCTTTTCGCCTGGGCGGCTCCCGGCAGAACAGACTTTTTGTCTCTTTTCCTTTTTGGAGCTACCATATCTTCTTGGGCCATTTCGATATTTTGTTCCGGCTGAATCCGTTCAGGAATTATATCCATGTGCCCAAGGCTTTTAACGGAACACTCAGGCTTCATAGGATCGACGTAACGATCTCCAAGAACGGCCTTCCCCAATCCGCCATCGTCTATCTGTGCCAAGTTACCCGTCGGTTCTGTCCGATCCGCCGATGTATGAGCGATAAACTCACGCAAACGCATGGCTGTGGACTCAGACAAGGTTGTAAATTCAAGCCCGACAGTTGGGGATATCCTCCAACGGACTGTCGCAATATCCACTATTAGAGGAGATTGCTGGTGGGGCAGGCGGACCATAAGCGCAAGCTGCGCGCCTCGAGGGGGGAGGGTTTCGCCCATGAACTTTAGTCCATTCAGCGAAATATCGAACACAACCCCTAATCCATCACGCGGTCCTTTCCACCACGGAGGTACGTTGATAGGCAACAAGGAACAGGGGAATGGGGTTGGGACCCGGACCCGTGAGTGTTGACGTAAGTCGGTGCCGATCTGTTGTTCTGTCACCGGTGACTCTTCTGCCATGGCCCTAGCCCGATGCGTCTTTTCCAGAGCTGACCGATCTGCCGTTTCACGCCCGTGCGGGCCTCGCCGAACACGAGGCCACATTTATGGTTTCGCACCCATCGAACTGATGCACGTTCGACGACGAAGGGGTCCACTTCCTCGGTTGGGAAGACGCACAGCCCCAGTTCGGTATCCATCGTGACGCCGGAGACATTCATCATTCGGCATCCTCGTGGGGAAAGGTACCTGAGTTTCCCTTCACCGGTCATCACCAGACGTCTGTTGGAAAAGTGACAACGAAACTGCATTGGTACGCGCAGGTGTCGGCGCTTGCTCATCCTCATTCCTCATACCCTTCAGCTGAACGGTTATGGGCTTCACCAAAGAGGGGCGCCGTTGCTTTCATGGTTGGACTATGCGCGGCATGTGTGTTCCTCTGGGCCTGGGTCTTTATCCTGGCGCGGTCTTCCTGACCACATTGATGGCCGAGGGGGCTATGTTAGGGTATGGGAAAAATTACCCAATTTCGTGCATAAGGCAAGCAAGAGACATGCCTTTTTAGCTTTGTGGAGGGCCGGTGATAAGCCTAGCAGGCTGTGGAAAAACCATTCCGGCAGAATGAAAATTAAATGGAATCGCTCATCTAGAACAACGGGAGAGCACTGAACAGGGTGTTTAAAAATGTCGCTCAGCAGGGCAGCAGAGAGCAAAGAGGCGAAGGCGCACGCTTCGTACGATAAGCTTCTGAGCAGTGTAAGATCGCCGTAGGCGGACTTTTCATCAGCCTGCAAGGGGACTTCGACACCATGATGAAGACAAGCGCATACTCCTGTCCAATTTCCGTACAAGATGTTTTTGAAACCATACGGTGATTAAGGTTCCCTGGCACGCGACCTCCTGACGTTGGAAGATTACGCCGAACCGCGACGCCTAACAGGCTCCAGAAAAACTATTTCGGTGCAGCAGAACTTCGATGGCCTGCATGTCCGAGACAAACCTGGTCTAACTGATTGATCTGGTCTGTTTCGTTTATCTGGTTGGTCTTGTTTGACCAAACACACGAGACAAACCAAATAACAGTCTTCTTCCGCTGGCGGAATTTTTCAACATCCTGCTACGGTTTCCGTTCCGCCGACAACGACAAAATATAGTAAACGAGCCCCCAGGCTTCTATGTCTTTTCCGGGGAACTGATTGGCGTAGGACGGCATCGGCGTTCCGTCGAGGCCGGTCATCATGCTGCGATACAGGTCGCGGGCTGTCGCCCCGTTCTTGAATGACGTCGGCACCGTCAAGTCTGCCGCTTTTATCCGCAATCCGCGAGCGTCCTTGAGATTGTCTTCCAACGACTCCTTTCCGTCCCCTTTGCCGTTCGGACCGTGGCAGTTCACGCACCCATATGTCAGATAGACTCTCCGGCCTTCCGCGATCGCCTCATCCGAGGAGGGAAAGGGAGGATAGCCGATGGTCAACGGTTCCCGTATCTCGTTTTTGAATGCGGGGTTGAAGGATTTGAGATAGACCACGACCTGCCATCGCTCTTCTTCATCCAATCCGCTGAAGGGAGGCATGTAGCCGGGAATCCCCTGCGTCACCGTGCGGAACAAGTCCTGATCGGTGGGCAAAGAACCGGATGCGGTGCTGCGCAACTTGAATCCTTCGGCCGTAAAATCTCTGGGGTGAGGAGACGAGTAGCGCCCAATGAACCATCCCGCCGGCCCGTCGCCCTTCCCCTCGACGCCGTGGCAAAAGATACAAGACCGTTCGTAAATCAGTCTGCCGTTCTCTCTCGCCGCCTGATTGTCTTCCAGCTTGACGCCAAACACGGGAGACGATCCGCCGACAAGGATCAGCAAAACCGAAAGGAAGATCCATCTTCGCATGGGTGCTCCTTAGAAGATGATGTCGATGCCGCTGAAGAAGGCATTGCGGAGGTTTCGCGCCGCAGCATCGCCTCCTTCCGACTTTCGAACGTTGAAATCGTTGCGCGCAAACAGGGCTACGTTGGTTCGCAGAAAGTGTTTGATCTGGGTCCCGACAAACGTCGACGATGTGCGTTGATCCAACATCCCGCCGGCGTCCAGATTATCGTATCGCACCGACACGAGGGTCTTGTCCGTGACATAGGTGTCTGCGCCGATCGTGAACCCGGTGGCGGTCGAGTCGAAATTGCCCGCGACCGCCACCGGTGTTGTGTCGATCTTGTCGATGGCCAATGCGGCATACAGGTCGACCATTTTATATGTGGCGCGCGCCGAGAGACCGTAGCGGTCCCAGTTCACATCGTCCTGCGATTGCACCTTCGCGTTGCTGCGGCCCAGGTAGACGAACCCTGAAAGGTTGGCCGAGAAGTTGAGCGACTTCGCATGGTCGAATCGGACCATGCCATAGAAATCTTTTCCCTTGTTCGAGTCACCGAATCCCTCGTTGGCGCCGTTCACAATGCCAACCTGGTACAGAAACCAATCGCCGAATGGACGCCCGTGGACATCCACTCCAGTCTCACCGCCTGAGTTAAAGAGTGAGGCGGCAAACGGCGAGATGGCTGTCCCATCGCGCTGGTAGAGTCCGTAAAATTTCGCGGCAAAGGCGCTGGGTGCGAGCCCGGCCCGGTTGAGCGCGCAGGGGCTGAAGGCGAGGCAGGTACTCGCGGCGCTTTCGCCCACCCCCCCCAACTGTTGACGCACTGTGGCATACGAGTAAAAGGCATTGGGATCGAACCGCCCGACGCGAACGTGAGCCAAATTGTGAAAGCCGATATTATTGAACGTCATGAATCCCCGCTCCACATCGGTGCCCCCGCTTTCGATGTCATGCCCCAGTTCGACCATGAAGCCGACGTTCTTTGTCAGGGTTCCCCCGGTGAACAGGACGAACGATTCCGGAAAGGTCAACTCGGTCTTGTTTTCGGCTGCACCCCGATCCGCACCGGGAGGATTTTGCTGCCTAAAGCTCCAGCTCCGCACCGCATTGCCGACCATGCGAAAGGCCAGGTAGTTGGTCACGTCGTCGAGCGTCATGTCGCCCAACTGCTTCTTCCCGATGATCCCGCCGTCCTCGGTGCCGGGCAATTGGTATCCGTTTTCGAGAAACCGCTGGCCGAAGGAGTTGAGGACCGGCGGCGCCGTGTGACAGGTGGTGCAGTTCACGTTGTACTTTCTGGCAAAAGCTGGAATGGCGTGGGCTTCGGGCGTGAGGAGCAAAATGGTGATGCCCGCGAGGGTGCACAGGAGCAGGCCTAAGGCACAGCGTGATTGCCCTTGGGCCTGCGGTCGGGTAACCGATGCTCTGGTGGAGTGTTCAGAAAGGGAGGGCTGTTCAGCAGAAAGACTCATCGCATTCTTCACACACGCTGACGCCGGGACTTGTCGAAAACCATTTTCCCAGAAGTCCTGATTCGCTCACTGTTTTTGTGCGCCAACGAACTTGCCTGAAGAGTTGTCCAACGATCAGAGCACATGGGCGGTTCCCTCCATGTGTTGGGCTTCTTGGGGTTGAGAAATGGCAACCAGGATTGTAGTCCCTTCTCCTGGAGCCGATTCGATGGCCAAGTGCCCTTGAAGATTCTTGACATGGGTGGCCATATTCGTGAATCCAAGGCTATTGTTTCCGACCTCGGCGGGCCTGAACCCAATCCCGTCATCCCGAATTTCCAGCCTGGTGGTTCCTTCCCATAGCCCAAACTGGATAATCCCGGAGTTGGCTCGAGCATGATGTACGGTGTTACTGACCGCTTCCCGTGCGATCGCTAGGAGATGGATTTCTTGCTCCACAGACAGCATGCCGGCGGCAACCGGGTCAACGTTGATCACGAATGGGGGGCAGGGCCAAGAGTCGTTACACTGAACCAGCAGCTGCAGCGACTGCAATAAGCTATCGTGGGGTGCTGTCCGAGGCGCAAGTCGCGCGATGAACTCACGGGTCTCTTGGATGACCCGGTGCAGGTGAGACAGTGCGCGATCAAGTTGTTTCGGAGCGCGGTCGGGGGCTTGAAGGAGTAAGAGTTTTGTAGTCTCCAGCCCCATGCTGACCGCCGACAGGGACTGCAGCAAGCTGGCGTGCAGATCATGATAGAGTTGCGCCCGCTCTTCCCCGAGTTGGTGGAGCCGCTGTGCGCTGCGCTGTTTCATTGCTTCCGTGTGCTGTCGTTCGGTCACGTCATGGACAATGATTGTGTAGTGGGAGACGCCGGCTATGTTCATTTTGCTCACGGAGAGTTCGGTTGGGAACGATGTGCCGTCTTTACGTCGTCCAACGGCTTCTTCGCTGGCTCCGATCCCGAAGTGCGGCTGCTCATAGCCGCTCTTCGGACGGTCGGAGCCGGATGGTGTTCGGAAAAGGAAAGTCTGAATCTCGTGACCGAGCAATTCGGCCACGAGATGATCGAAGAGTGTACATGCCGCGGGATTGACCGATTCAATGCGCCACTGCGCATCTGTGACCAGGATCCCATCCGCGGCATTGTCCACGAGGCTGCGCAGGCGAGCTTCCTTTTCGCGCAGGTCTTCTAGCGATTTGACTGCCTGCGCGCGCGCCTCCTCAAGGTCGTTCGTCCGTGCGATGACCTTGGTTTCAAGAGACTGCGCGAGATCCTGGAGTGCGCGTGTCTGTGTGCTCAGCGCAGTTGCTGTTTCGGTCGCCACGGCGAGGAGCCGTTCAAAATCCCCGCGAGGAGTGCTCTGAGATCCGGAGAGAGCGAGAGAAGGCTCTCCAGGCCCGAGCGGAACGCCCGTTGCTTGTAGAGTCGACACGACACCTTGCAACACCACGGATGTTTTTTTAAGTACATGCCGAGTGGCATATAAGCCGACCAACATGATAGTCAGCGTGACAGCAAGAAGTCGCCAGAGTGTTTGAACTTGCTCATATTCGATTTGGGAGAGAGAGATAACCATGCGGACCCACGCCGTGAGTTCATTTCGGTCAAACAATGGCTCGATGATGACCAGCGTGGGTCGCCCCTCGTCCAGGGAGGTTTCAATAATCATTTCGCGTTTTGTTTTTCGGGCTTCGAGCCAACTCGGATCGTCCAGAACGGTTCCGATCCGACCTGGTTGCTTTGCGGCAACGACCATGTTGTCGTTATCCACGATGTCGATTTCCAGCAGAGAGTCGTCTTGCAAGTATAACTGCAACGATTCCTGGAGCCGGTATAGATTGTCGAGTACGGCGGCGGAGCCAACGGCGGCGAATGTGCGGGCAACGGCTCGCGCCCTTTGCTCTGCCGACTGCCGGAGTGCATGATTTTGTTGAGCGACGAGCACTCCAGTTCCGATCCCCATGACGAGGAACAGAATGAGGCTGAGGCTTACTCCAAGACGAAGGCCGAAGTTGTGAACCCATGCATATCGCACACGTTTCGCGATTGAGAAGACAGTAGTCAGCATTGGTTCAACTCACTTGTTTATGCGGCGACTGTGACTGGTTCCATCTTCATGAAACTCGAACGTGGTGGTCACTTCTCCGTTTGGGGGAACTGTTACATGCGCCTGCAGTTGACCCAGGCGCTCATGCCAAACGGAAATGTCATGCTCGCCTGCCGGCACGTTCAGGATTCGGGTATCTCCACGTTCATCGGTCACGCCGAAATACGGATGCTCGGAAGCCAGAGCATATCCTCCCATGAATTTGTGGACATCGCATTGCAATCGATACAGGCCCGGCTTCTCCACTTTCTTGAAAACCGGGCGAGCACTCACCACCATGGCCACATTAATGAAGGTTCGCGTGTCGATAGTAATATGTGTATTGTGCATGACAGGATCGAGGTTGTGGATTTCAAGGGGCGAACCTGTTTGAAGAGTCATAACATGCGGCGAAAAAGAGCACCGAGAGTTCGATAGAACCGCTGGCAACATCCGTATCGGTTCTTTTCTCGGAGCATGAATTCCTTCGATCATGACCACGGCATCCTTCAGCCCGCCTGATGGGGGGTGGACAGTCAGGGACTGTATGGGCATCGTCGTGCCGCAGATCTCCGGATCGCGGGTGACCGTCATGTCTATCGGCGGCGGTATCGTGCCACGATAGAGCACATGCACGGTCACTACCCCCTGCTCCGTCTGCGCCAGGGCCGACGACAGATTTGAAACGGTCAGTGCGATGAACAGAACAACCAACAACATGGGGCACCTCCTCAGTCGATTCATGGGCAGGGCGGATTCATGCGTTCCCCTCCGACAGGAGGTCGAGCTTGAGCACACCGGCGCTTGTGACGAGTTCATGCTTAATGGCATAGGCTGTCAGAGCGGCCGTGGTTTTTAGATTGAGCTTGACCATGAGGCTCGCACGGTGTTTTTCCACGGTCCTGACACTGATGCACAGACACTCGGCGATCTCTTTGCTGGTGGCCCCTTCGGCCACCAATTTCAACACCTCTCGTTCGCGAACGGACAGTTTCTGCCAAGGAGTTCCCTCACTGAGGAACGGGGATTGTTTTCCCAGGTATCCACAGAGAACTTTGTCTGCGATCATGGGACTGAGGTAGGATTGCCCCTGCGCCACGCTGTGAATGGCCGTTCTCAGTTCCGCGTACGACGATTCCTTGACGAGGTATCCGGCAGCTCCTGCATGAAGAGTAGCCCGAATGATCGCCTCGGACATGTGAACGGTGAGAACCAGACACTTGACGGCGGGGTGGGAAATCTTAACTTGGCGAATAATCTCGCTTCCATGAATCCCCGGCATAGACAGATCGAGCAGCACGACGTCGGGTTGGAGTGTGGCGATTAGGCGGAGGGCATCGGTGCCGTTGCCGGCTTGGCCGATGACCAGAAGTTGTGAGTCAAGGGCTAACAGCGAGGCCAATGCTTCCCGAACGAGCGTATGGTCGTCCACCAAGAGAATTCGAATTCGTGAGTCTGGCCCGGGGTGCCTTTCTTCTCCTGAGAGGGCGCCATTCGACGCGCCACTCGGGCTTGAGGGCTTCTTGTCGTTCGATCGGCGGTTCATCAGGCAGAAAGTTTCCTGTATCTTCACCCTGGGGCAGCTCTGACTGAGGGGTTGGGAAATCCATCCCGAGACCATTTATTGCATGGTCGTGGCGTCCCGCAAAATATTTTCGTAAATCCAACAAGTTGAGGATTTCCCCGTTGAGGCGGTTTCTGTCGAGGGCGGGAGAGCCGCCACAAGAGTGTGAAGATGTACGATTACTGAGGGGGGTGGGTTTGCGTTCAACAGGTCTTCCTGATTGCAAGGAAGGACGGGCAACTATACCTATCAGCGTCTGGGTAGATCTCCGGCATCCGTTTTCATTGATTACGAGAACCACCGGAAGCAGATGGATCAGGATCGTGATAGTCCACAGGCGGGTGATTTTTGACTAGACAGGCGTTGAACTACTTTTTATAATCCTCCCCTAGAATTGGGAAGTAATTCCCATCTTTGTTCTGAAAAGAGTCGTTGAGATCAACCCAGTGAGTTGCACAACCGCATCGTTTTTCATCAAGGAGGCTGCTGTGAACCGAGTTGCCTGTATATCCTTGCGCCTGTTGTTCGCCTACGTTGCTTTTATGGTTGGGGTGCCAGGCCATAGTCTTTCAAAGGACCTGATCGCCGCCGAGTCGGGAACTGAAGTCGAAGGAGATGAGGGCAGGATTCTGGCCAATCTGTCGCCGGAAGTCCTAAATACATTGGAATCTGTCGCTGGGGTTGGCAGTTCCGATAGTACATCGAACCTGCGGGCTTCCCGCGTATATATGGTAGCGGGCACGGGAGAGTTGGGTTTCAAAGGGGATGGAGAACTCGCAACCAGGGCTCATCTCTGGTTTGCCGCCGCCGTTGCAGTCGATGCCGGAGGCAATATTGTCATCGCGGATTCGTTTAATAACCGTGTTCGGCGGGTCGATGCGCGGACCGGAAAGATCCAAACGGTGGCCGGGATAGGGAGGCAAGGATTCTTTGGGGATGGCGATCTTGCAACCAAGGCCCAACTGAATAGTCCCTCGGGAGTGGCCGTCGATCATCAGGGAAATATCTTTATTGCGGATACTTTTAACAATCGGATTCGAGTGATAGATGCTCAAACGGGAATCATTTCCACGCTCGCCGGGACCGGCAAGCAGGGATCAGATGGCGATGACGGGTTGGCGATTCGCGCCCAACTGTCGGGGCCCACTGGGATCTCCGTCGACCGGGCCGGGAACCTTCTGATTGCCGACACGGCGAACCATCGGATCCGGCAGGTCGAAAAGGCTACCGGTGTGATTTCCACGCTGGCCGGAACGGGCACACCGGGTTTTTCAAAGGATGGTGGCATCGGAACTACGGCGGAACTGAATGGTCCCACAGCGGTGGTAGCCGATGGCCATGGCCGGGTGTTAATCGCCGATACCTTCAATAACCGAGTCCGGCTGTTGGATACTCGCATAGGAACAATCACGACGATCGCAGGGACCGGTGCGCAGGGTTTTGGAGGCGACGGCGACTTTGCGAGCAAGGCAGAACTGATGGAGCCTTCTGGAGTGGCTGTCGATACGAAGGGCAATATTCTCATTGCCGATACATTTAACAATCGCATTCGTCAAATCGACCATCTATCGGGCATCATTACAACAGTGGTGGGCGTCGGGACGCGCGGGTCGTCTGAGGGTGGGACGAGGGCGTTATTTTCCGAACTCAATAACCCCGTGGGATTAACCCAGGACGCACTCGGCAACATCGTGGTGGCAGATGCAGGGAACCATCGCGTGCTCCGTGTCATTGCTGAAGCACCATAGCTTCCGACCGCGGCAGCGATCGGACGCGTAGGGGCTTCATTACAGCCACGTCATGTTACCGATTCCGAAAAATTCCGCTGCCGGATTTGATTGTCTTCCACAAAGAAGTATAGTGGCATCGATCACATTGGACACCTAGTCCGCCGTCGTGCTTGTCGTCCTTTCTGTGGCAGCCGATACAGGTGGTTGGGGCTAGAACTTTCTCCTCCATCGGCTTCTTATGGCAGTCGTAGCAGTCAAGCTTCATGTGCGCACCGTCCAGTAGGAATCTCGTCCTCACATTGTGATCGAAGTCCCAGAGCTTCCAGGCGCGTGCGGAATGGCAGGTCTCGCACCGTGTGCTCAACCGCCTCTTGTGCGCATCGTCTTTCTCGTGGCAACCGATACAGCTCAACGGCGCATCCTTGAACAGCAGTGTCTTATGACATTTCTTGCAGTCGATGATGTTATGCTGCCCGCGGAGGGGGAACCGACTCTTGTTATGGTCGACCGTGACGGTTTTCCAGGACGACTCAAGATGGCAGTTCTCGCACTGTTTCCCCTCCTGCCCGTTATGCTTGTCGTCTTTCTTATGGCAGGCATAACAGTCGGTCGGCGTTTTCTCTTTGTAGAGGTGGCCCTTGTGACAGCTGTTGCAGACAAGACCAATGTGTTTTCCTCGCAGGAGATATTTAGTGTGTCGGTCATGATCGAATAACAGCTCTTTCCAATTCTTTTCGACATGGCAATCCCCACAATTTTCACCGTATGTGCCAGTATGCTTGTCATCTTTCTTGTGGCAGGCATAACAGTCGGTCGGCGTTTTCTCTTTGTAGAGGTGGCCTTTGTGACAGCTGTCGCATTTTGTGGCCTTGTGCTTCCCCTTCAATGAATATTTGGTGTCGCGGTCGTGGTCGAAGGTAATCTCTTTCCACGTGCGATCCGTATGGCACGTCTGGCATTTTTCTCCATAATCCCCTTTGTGCGTGTCGTTTTTTCTGTGGCACGAGTAACAGTCGAGAGGCGTCGGTTTATAACGTTGGTCAGCATGACAGTCCTTGCACGTGACCTTTTCGTGTTTTCCGAATAATGGGAATGTCGTCTTGTTGTGATCGAAGAGGTGGACATCCTTCCACTCTTTCTCTGTATGGCATTGTTCGCAGGCGCGGCCGAGTGCTTCTTTGTGCGTATCGTCTTTTTTATGACAGGCGTAGCAGGTGGTCGGGGTTTTCTCCTTTGCCACTGGAACTGTGTGGCAGCCTTCACACTTCGCCGTTTTGTGCTTGCCCAGTAACGGATATTTGGTGTCCTTGTCGTGATTGAACGGAGAGGTCTTCCAGTCCTTTTCGCTGTGACAAGTCTCGCATTTGGGGCCAAATATGCCCTTATGGTAATCGTCCTTCTTATGACATGAATAACAATCGTCCGGTGTCGGTTTATAGCGTTGATCGGGATGGCAGTCTTTGCATTTCGTTTCGATATGCTTACCTCGGAGCAGAAACTTGGTCTTGTCATGGTTAAACGAAGGCGTATCTTTCCAGTCCTTTTCCGTATGACAGGTTTCACACGCTCGACCTAATGCTCCTTTGTGTTTGTCGTCCTTTTTATGACAGGCATAGCAGGTGGGAGGGGTTTTCTCCTTCGCTACCGGAACTGTGTGGCAGCTTTCGCACTTCGTCGTTTTGTGCTTGCCCAGTAGCGGATATTTGGTGTCCTTGTTGTGGTTGAACGGAGAGGTCTTCCAGTCCTTTTCGCTGTGACAGGTTTCGCACTTGGAGCCGAATATGCCTTTGTGATAGTCGTCTTTCTTGTGGCAGGCCAGGCAATCTGAAGGGGTGTCTCGATACTTGACCTTGGGCTTGTGGCAAGCCTTGCATTCTGCCTTCTTTGGATCGGCGTGTGCGCCGTTGAGCGGAAAATTTGTGTGCGAGTGGTCAAAGGTCGATTCGTTGACTGGGGCGATATTTTCCTCTCGCCCTTTGTGGTCCGTATGGCAGCCCTTACATTCCCGTTGCTCCGTCAACAGGCCATGAAACCTCTGCTTGCGTTCGATGTCCCCCCTGACATCTTTGTGGCAATCTTGACAGAGCCGAGTCTGTGCTGCTTTGTCGAAGCGTTTGTGGCACTTTGCGCAGTCTTCCTCCCATATCGCATGTCCCTGGATGACCTGGCCCGGCATCAGCGCCGATTCGAGGCTGTCGGCCCGTGCGTACCCGATATTCAAGGTGCAGATGAAGGCAATACCGATGATGAGGTGGAGAAAGACAGCGATAGACCTACTTCGGAGAGATGAACGGCGAGAACTGGAGGGGCGCGAACATAGAGGTTCGGCGGGAAAAGAATACCGGGTGGGAGATCGCATGCTGTCCTAGGGCTAATCGCCTCGCGAGGCCGAGGACCACATAACAGCATTTGCCTGATAGATCCCGCGGAGGGAGACTTTCTTGCTGCTTGAGAGACCGTCGAAGAAGGCACGTCTTCCGATGGTGCCATACCGCCCAAGAAAGCCGCTTTCCGGAATCGACGACGTGTCGATGGAAGCTCCAAGCAGAACGACGATGGGATCTGCGGCCGACGTGACGAAGCCCTGCACTTGAACGTTCGACTTGGGGTCGCTCCGCTCCACTTCTTTGGCCAAGACGGTATTCTCGCCACGTGGTCGCCCATGGATTTGAAGATGATCGCCGCTGCGGAGATCGTCGAGGAGGCGCGGATTCCCCTGGCCATGAAGCGATGTCTTGCTGTCGAACTGGATGACAAGGCCTGCCAAGCCAATCAGCGTCAGCGTATTGTTGCTCGAATTGATCGTGGCCACATTCGCTTGCAGTTTCGTCTCTCCTTCAAACTCCACTTTCGTCGCGTTCACAATGCCGCCGACCAACGGGCCTTCCACTTCAAGATGGGTACCAATCAGGATGTCGTTGATGGTTCCATCTTCGAAGGTTGTGCTGGCGTTCGTTTGCACATGCACGTTGCCCAGGTAGAAATCACCCAGAGCGACAACCTGGGTGACAAACCCCTGAATTTCAGCGCCCTCGCTGTCTTCGGTGCCTAGCCCTTCAGGTCTTACCTTCGTCGCGGTCATTCTGACGCCATACGGTCCTGACCCTCCCGATGACACTTGGTCTCCCCGGACGTCAACTAACAGGCTGTTCCACGAATTGTTCGTTTGATCCGGCATGTCACGCAAGTCTGCATTGCGATAGTCGACGGTGAGGGAGCCGATCTCGAAGGTTGATCGAGCAGCGTTGTGGTTTTTGACGAAGCCTTTGATCTCATAGTCGGGAACTCCGCTTTTCAAGTCGATGAGCGTTCCAACAATCGTTCCGTCTCCGGTGATGAATCCGCTTACTTCTACGAGGTCTCGACCAGGTACGAGGCTCAGAATATTCTGTCCGGGAATTGTGGCATCGATGATGGTCGTCGTCGTGATTGCCACCGTCTGACCCAGGACCACGAGGCTCAACCCATCCGGGGCCACCGATTGGACGATCCCTTCGACCGTATCTTCGTATAAGAGCGTGTGGGCCGTGCGTTGCGGAGGATCGTTTGTCCCGTAGTTGTGGGTCAACGTCGCATTGACGAGCACCACCATCCCCTTCTTGAGATCGCGTTGGCTGCTGGACGCCCCGTCCACGGTCATCACCGTCGAAGCGGTACCGTAGTCGTATCCAGATACGGCGACACTGTTGGAACTCGTATTGGTAATGGGGCCGGACACGACTGTAGCTGTGTTGCCTGTCCCGCCGATGCCCCCGCCGGCTTGTGGGTTGGGGCCGCATGATGCCAGCAATAGAAACAGAACGATGGGAGCAAGAACCTTCTGTCTCTCCTTCCGTTTCATGGTGCGGGATTTTCCTGATCTGATTCCATCTGTTCCTCAAAATGATAAATTCCAAGCCCCACACGCACACGGCCGGTCCCCTTCGAAGCTGGATTCACATCACGATCTCGATGTGAGAGCCAACGGTCGATCGCCTCCAACACTTCCTGTCCCTGGGCGGCGGCGAGGATCTGAAATTCTTTCGCAGCCTCGACCGGCACGTTGTCGTACATGACCTTGCGTTGGAAGCGGGGCTTGGTGGGTTTTTGGTACACGTTATGGTCAATGGTCGCGATGAGATCTGCCGTATCAGCACCAAGAACCTGCAATTTCTCGACCGGACCCTTCTGAGGAATGTACCCGCGAGAGAGCAAGCAAATCCGTCCATCTTTCAGTTGTTTCACCGCACCGACACGGAGCAATTCATCCAATATGGCACGCACAGGGATGTCTCCACTGTAACGTTTGACCAACTCATTGAATGACGCGCGTTTCCCTTCCATTCGAAGTGGATGAGGATGGCCTTTCCCGTCTCCAAAGTCAGGGTCCCGCACCCAGCCTGTGATGACCCGCGAAGCCCGGTGATACTCTTCCTCCACGATGGATTCGGTATCGGGCGGTTGCGCCAACAATCGTTGCACCTCTTTGCGCGTCAATCCGGTGATGATGGCAACCCTGGATGTCGTCTGTTTTTTGCCCGCGATCCCGAATTCAGCGTGTGCGACCTCCGCATAGACCAACTTGGCAAGCTCAGCGAACGTTCTATGAGAGACATTGTTCCGCAGGAGGATTCTCACCAGTGGACGCAAAAGGCGGAGAGTAGCGGAGGACAATGCTTGCAAGTGGTTGGACTGAGCCATGTTGGGAATATAGTCCCACCGTTTCATCAAAAGCAATGTGTCTAACCCGCATGATTCATGAATACTTCTGCCGAAATTGTCGATGTTCAGGCGAGAGACACGGGGCTAGAGGCTAGAGGTTGAATCGAGTGGTCTTGCCTTTGCAGATCTATGCCGGTAGTTGGCAGAAACCATAATATAGATCGAATAGTGGGGCGTTCCTCTACATAGAGAGAGGTTTGCCTGTAGCTTTTCGCATCAGAACAGCCTTGACCCCTTCCAGAGCAAAGGGCTAGCCTCTGGCGTGCGGTCGCCAGCAGAATGGGGAACGGCGATAGTGGCCTGTAAGAAATCCGATGTTTCGAATGTTTGGATCAACAGGACAGGACTACCCAGGATGCTCAAAAAGTTCTCCAGCAAGGCCGCAGGCGAGTCAAAACCGGAGGCGTACCCTTGGGGTACGTTGAGGATTTCGATGAGCCGAGAACGCTGCTGGCGGGCTTTTTCAGCATCCTGCTGGAGAAGGAGTGCGGTATGACCGAGGACTGGGGCGCGATTCTTGTTGTCGATGACGATGCAGAAATGCGGGAGCTTGTCCACGATGTGCTCAAGGATCGCGGACATCAAGTCTCGACGGCAGGGAGTGGGCAAGAGGCCTTGGAGTTGTTGGCCGAGCAAGACTGTGCCGTCGTGGTGACGGATTTGCGGATGAAAGGGATGCAGGGGACGGAGTTGCTGACGGAGATCCAGCGCCTCTATCCGAACATCGGCGTCATCCTCATGACAGGCTTTGGATCGGTGGACAACGCGGTCGAGGCTATGAAACGGGGCGCCAGCGACTACTTGACCAAGCCGGTGAAAAATGACGAGTTGGTTCGTGTCGTCGAGCGTGTGATCCGTGAAGCATCGTTACGGCGTGAGGTGAACAGGCTCCGGCGCGAAGTCCACAAGGAGTACAGCTTTCATCAGATCATCGGCAAGAGCAAACCGATGCAGGAGATATTCGACCTGATCCGGCGTGTGGCCGATAGTCCGACGAATTTGTTGATCACCGGCGAAAGCGGAACCGGCAAGGAGTTGGTGGCCAAGGCCATTCATTACAATAGCGATCGCCGAGATGCGCCATTTGTCCCAGTCAATTGCGCCGCCATTCCGGAACAGCTCCTTGAAAGCGAGCTGTTCGGCCATATGCGAGGCGCCTTCACTGATGCCAAGGTGGACAAACGGGGCCTCTTTGAAGAAGCGCAGAAGGGCACGCTGTTTCTCGACGAGATCAGCGAGTTGCCCCTGATGCTGCAGGCTAAGATCTTACGCGCGATCCAGGAGAAAGAGATCCGCCGCGTGGGGGCCAACAAGCCGATCGCCGTCGACGTGCGCATCATTGCCGCGACGAATCTCAACCTGACGGAAGAGGTCAAGGCGAAGCGCTTCCGGGAGGATTTGTACTACCGGCTCAACGTGATCGAACTCCGTTTGCCCCCCTTGCGCGAGCGCCGCGAGGATATTCCGTTGCTCGTGGACGCCTTCATGAAGAAGTGTGCGGCGTCTCGCGGGAAACAGATACAGGGGGTGAGCGAATCCGCGCTGGCGATGTTGGTGGATTACACCTGGCCCGGCAATGTACGGGAATTGGAAAATGTGATCGAGCGGGCCGTCACGCTCAGCCGAAGCGAGAAGATCGTTCCTGACGATCTTCCCTCGACGATTCAGGGAGCCCGTGGCGATAGGCGGGTGCTCGACGACGCGGCTGAACGAACCCTGCCGCTGGATGAAGTGGAAAAAGAATATATCCTCAAAATCCTCGAAAAGACGGGCGGCAACAAATATCAAGCCGCTCACGCCCTTGGTATTGACCGTAAAACGTTGTATCGTAAGCTCGCCGAGATCGAAGGCACACCTCATCCAGAGGAATGACCGCACAACTCCTTTCCCCAGCATTGCGAACCCGCGCTTGCAGCAGAAGCGCTCATGAATAATGTGGGTTAGGGTTGAACCACGACAGGCCTGTGTGGGAAGGACTCATCGGTGCAGAAACAATTTGAAAAAATTATCGAAGCATCGAGAGACGCGATCGGCTATGCCACGCTCGAAGGAGCCATACTCTATGTCAATCGGGCGTTTGCCAACCTGACCGGCTTTTCAAGAGATGAGTTGCTCAGGATGAATGCGCGGGACCTGGTCCCTGAACAGCACAGAGCACAGAGAGATCGCATTGTGGCTCAAGTCATCCAGGCAGGCGAGCCGGTCGAATATGAAATCGAATACCTCCGGAAGAATGGTTCGCTGGTTCCCGTGTGCATCACGGTGTTTGTGGTGCCGGGAGAGGATGGGAAGCCAACCGGTCTTGCGGCGATCGTACGCAACCTCACCGAGCACAAGGAGATGGAAAGCCAATTCCGTCTCCTGGTTGAATCGTCTCCGAACGGGAAGCTGATGGTGGATGAGCACGGCATCATTCTTTTGGTGAACCGGCAGATTGAGAAGCAGTTCGGCTATGAACGGGCTGATATGATCGGGCAGCCTGTGGAAATGCTCCTGCCTCAGCATATTCAGTCGAGCCATGTCGGCGACCGGAAGGAATTCTTCGCCCATCCCGATATGCGCGCCATGGGGAAAGGACGGGATCTCTATGGTGTGGGCAAAGATGGCCGGCAGTTTCCGGTGGAGATCGGCCTCAATCCAATCCAGACACAAGATGGGATAAGAGTCTTGGCGTCGGTCGTGGATATCACTGAGCGAAAACGGGCGGAACAGTTGCTCCAGAAAGAGCGGGATTTCATCGATGCCGTGTTGGAGACAGCCGGGGCGCTCGTCGTCGTGCTGGATCGGAATGGACGGATTCAGCGATTCAATCGTGCCTGTGAACAGACGACCGGCTACTCCTCTGAAGAAGTGATGGGCAGATATGTCTGGGATCTGTTTGTGATTCCCGATGAAGTCGATGGCGTGAAAGCGGTATTCGAGCGGCTCAGGGGCGGTGAGCCGCGCAACGATTATGAAAACTATTGGAAAGGAAAGGATGGGTCCCTGAGACGCATTTCCTGGTCGAATACGGTACTCACGGACTCCAACGGTATGGTCGAGTATGTCGTGGCAGCCGGCCTCGACATCACCGACCTCACACAGATCCAGGAACAGCTCCGCAAGACGGAGCAGATTGCGGAGCTCGGCACACTCGCCTCCGGCATGGCGCATGAGATCGGCACGCCGATGAATGTCATCCTCGGGCGCGCAGAATATCTCCTTCAACGCACCGCCGATGAAGGGATGAAGAAGGGGCTTGCCACCATCGTTACGCAGATCGAGCGGATTACCAAGGTGATGAACCAACTCCTTGCCTTCGCTAGGCGAAGGATGCCGGAGCGGCGGGCTGTCGATCTCGGTGCGATTGTGGACGACAGCCTGGAAATGTTCCAGGAGCGGATTGCCCACAGCCACATCACGCTGGAAAAAGCGATCGAAACGAATATACCTCCTATCCATGCCGACCGAGACCAGCTGATGCAGGTGCTGATCAATCTGGTGGTGAATAGCCTCCATGCCATGCCGGAAGGGGGGCGACTCAGATTGAGCCTCGTGCGCGAGAAGAGTCACCTGCTCCTCGGGGTGTCCGATACCGGACACGGAATGCCGGAAGAGATCCGCTCGAAGATATTCGATCCATTTTTCACGACGAAAGATTTTGGAAAGGGAACCGGCCTAGGCCTCACGGTTGTGAAGGGCATTATTGAAGAACATGGTGGGGCCATCACTGTGGAGAGTGTGGTCGACAAGGGCACAACATTTTGGATCCGCCTTCCTCTTGACAGAGTCGAAAGCGCGGCTACTTCTTTACCAACCGCAACTCCCTCTTCCTGAAAAGCCGATCGCCAGGTCGGCGTTCTTCTGTTGCAATCTGCGACAGGGAGGAAGGGGTATCTGTTGCAATTCTCATCAAGCCTTGTCGTATTCCCTCCCTTAGCCCAATTCATTCCAAGAAAATCTCAAGCAAGTTGGCTTAGTTCTGGAATCAGACACTTTCTGCCGGCGAGAAGGTGGTGTGCACGGGTTGTGCAAGGTGTCCTGCTAGCAAGATGTGGAAAACTCGGTTCATACGGAACATGCCGATGAAATGTCGCAGAACGACACTGACGTGACAATACCGCAGGATGGTCAAAAGGCCGTCCGGCAAGGCCGCAGCGAGCGAAGAGGCGAGGCGTACGCTTCGGTACATTGAGCCTCTGAGCGATGCGACCTGCCTGCGCGAAGCCGCTCCGGCGAAGGCAGGGAACGATGCCTGGTGAAAGGCGCGTCTTGGCGCGCCGGGGCTGGGCGGGTGAGAAGAGTGACTTTTTCAGCATCCTACTAGAGGCCGGGTCCAGGGGGTGAAATGGCACAGGAAAGGCAGTCTGCTGTGGTGCTCATTGCCGAAGATGATCGGGAGATGCGCAGTCTTCTCTGCGATGAGTTGTACGATCTGGGGGTGTCTATCCGAGAAGCGGCCGATGGAGACGAGGCTCTGCGAGCGGTGCTCGATATTCGCCCGGCGCTGATTCTCACGGATCTTCGTATGCCGGCGGGGGGACTGGATTATATCGCCAGGCTCCGGACGTTCGCACCGGGCGTGCCGCTCGTGCTGATCACGTCATTTGGAGATCAGCAGACGAAAGCCAAGGCCTTGGCCCTTGGGGTCGAAGCCTACTTTGATAAGCCGGTTCGCATCAGCGAGCTGAAAGACGCTGTGCGGCGCCTCTTGGGCCCAGCGTTGGATGGCGTCATCGACTAAGGGTTTGCTACAATGTGAGTCCATTGGACCTGAGTGGTGTGAGATGGCCGGATCTCTAAAAGAATCTTCTACAATCTCCGCGTTCACAGACCCCATCCTTGCCGCTCGACTGGAAGCCATCAAACAGTTAGCCGGTGGGCTCTCCGAACGAGTCGCTGTCATGGATCGCGAGTTCAACGTGATCTATGCCAATGAGTTCGCATGGCCTGAAAATACCTCCAGTCGGTCCGGCCACCAGGCGAAATGTTATGAGGCCTTTGCTCATCGGAACGACCCCTGTGGCACTTGCCCTGCGACAAAGCTATACGAATCGCCCGAAGTCCAATCCGTGGCCTGTTCTTCTGGGGGAGACGGCACAGCCTGTGGGATGCACCAGGCGTTTCCACTCACATCGAGCAGCGGCGAGGTTGAAAATGTGCTGGTGTTGTTCAAGGCGCCGTCGAAGCAGGCGAGCGGTGAGCGCGTGGATGTGAAAAATGAATCGAAGCTGGGTGAGCTGATCGGTTCGAGCGCCTCAATGCGAGAAGTTCTCGACATGATTCGGCTTGTGGCGGACAGTTCCGCGACCGTGCTGATTCAAGGGGAGAGCGGCACCGGCAAGGAATTGGTGGCGAAAACGATTCACCAGACCAGCTATCGGCGGGGTAAGCCGTTTGTCGTGGTCGATTGCGGGTCGCTGCCTGAAACGCTGTTGGAGAGTGAGTTGTTCGGCCATGTGAAGGGGGCCTTCACCGGAGCCCATGCCTCCAAACGTGGACTCTTCGAAGAGGCGGATGGCGGAACGATTTTCCTGGACGAAATTGCCGATACGACTCCGGTCTTTCAAGCCAAGCTGCTGCGGGTGCTCCAGGAAGGAGAGATTAAGCGGGTTGGGGGAAACCAACCGATCAAGATCGATGCGCGGGTCATTTCGGCGACGAACAAGGATCTGACTGAACTTGTGAAGGCCAAAGCCTTTCGGCAAGATCTATATTACCGGCTTGCGGTGCTGCCGTTGTCTCTTCCTCCGCTCCGTGACCGGAGGGAAGATATTCCGCTCCTGGTGCAACATTTCGTCGCGGCCTCCTGTAAGCGCCACAGACAGCCGATTCGGCAGGTGTCGCCGGATGTGATACAGGCGCTCACCCAGGCCTCATGGCCTGGCAATGTCCGGGAGTTGCAGCACTATCTTGAGCGGGCAGTTGTCACCACCACAGGTCCCGAGCTCAGCTGCAAGGATATCGTAGCGATGGGATCGGAACCGGCAGCGCACGATCTCCGTTCCGTTGCGCGCGGAGCCACCCGTCAGGCAGAACGTGCGCGAATTCTTCAGGCACTCCAGCAAACTGGGAGCAATCGTGTCAAGGCTGCCAAGCTTCTCAAGATCAGCCGGGCGAGCCTGTACAATAAAATCCGCGACTATCAGATTGACTAGCCCTCCGAATGCCCCTCTCTTCCCCACTTCTCTCATCCGACCGACCAGAAAATTGGACAACGCAACTTATTGTGTTTACATGCCGTGATTCTGGCGAGTCCTTGGTCTGTCATATTCTGTAGAGAAACGCGCCAGAATGACAACAGTACACCTTCTTCTTTCCCTCAGGCTAACCTCTGTACTTGTCAATGAAATATCTGAGGAGAGCGTTGTGTGCAAGCCGGGCATGGCCGTTGCGAGAGTTTAGCACTCTTGGTTGAGGTCTGGAGACCGCGGGTCAAGTGCCAGGATCGGACAAGGTTTTGATGCGAGATAATGTATCGCCTTCAGCCTGAACACCTGAATGAGCGGCCAGTCATGAAACCAAAGCCCTGTTTCACCGAGAATTGCGGCACCTGCTCGTTTCGCGCGAAGGCGGTGTTGTGCGATCTCGAAGGTGACCACCTTGTCGAATTTCAGAACATCAAACACTCCCTCGATTACGAGCCTCACCAGACCGTCTTCTATGAAGGCCACTCGTGTTTGGGTCTCTACTTATTATGCAGGGGCAAGGTCAAGCTGACTCGTTCTTCAGCGCGAGGCCAGCGGCAGATCGTCCGGATCTTGGGCGCTGGTGAGCTGATCGAGAAACAGGGATTCGGCGAACGGGCGCTTCACGAGGTGACGTGCGAGACGTTGGAGCCTGCTCAAGTCTGCATCATCGATAAGGAGCGCTACCTCGCGGTCATCCACCGGAATCCCCAACTGGCGATCAAGCTGATCCAACTCCTCAGTAATGAGCATGGGGTGAACATGGATCAGCTCGATCAGTTCACGTTCAAGGCTGCCCGCGAACGGTTGGCCGGCCTGCTCTTGGAGCTCAGCGACCGATTCGGCAAGAAAAGTGCCGACCGAGTCCAGGTTGGACTCACGCTTAAACGGGAAGAAATAGCTGAGATGGCCGGGATCACGGTTGAAACTGCCATCCGTCTGCTCAGTGTGTTTCGGAATGAGGGGTTGCTCATCATCGATGGAAGGGCCATCACGCTGCTGAATCCTGACCGTCTCGCCAGAATTGCCCGGCACTAGAAGAAGCTTTCAGCGCTCAGCTTTCAGCCATCAGCCTGGAAAGGCATTCCTCTTCGACTCCCCGTCGTTGTCAGTGTCGGATCATCGTACCACCCCTCCAGCATGCAACCATCAGCCTTTTACTTGGGGCTCCACAGCTGACAGCTGATCGCTGACGGCTGATTGCGACTCCTGTTATAGGTCCAATGGCCTACCAAGAATGTTGACATAAATCATAGATCGGACTGACCAATCTCAGTGTGGGTTCGCCTTCCTTTTCGATAGGGTGCATGTGAGGAAGGAGGGCACCGTGCTTGTACCTTCGAGCTGCCGTAAAGGGGATGCGTGAACGGTGTGCCTCCCACGGGCGACCTCCCTGAGGGGATGGTCGCCCCTGTTGTTTCTTTTGTGAACGAGCCGAACGATCTTAGGAAGCTGGGTGACATGGCAGTTGAATAAGATCAACGATGCAACAGGAATGAACCACATGCTTACGCTGCTCATGTCTCAGGCCGGTGAGTGCAAGGCGGCAAGCCGGCAGGAGAGCCGGCCAGGTTCTCCTGGCACAAACCAAGGAGAGGGAGGGGGATATGGTACAGGGGTGGATGAGAAGCAGGAACATTGGAGCGTGGTGTGTCGCAGTTGCGGTCACAGCGGGGCTTGCTGTCTGTGGTGTGTTGCCGGCCTCGGCTGAAGACAGCACGCCGACCGGGAACCGCGTGTTCTTTCGAGGGGGTTTCGTGGCACTGAACAGTGACCGAGCGGGAGAGGTCTTCACGGATGTTTTTGGTGCAAGCGGTCGTAATGATGGAAATACTGGCTACTACGTCGGCGCGGGGGAGGATATCATGCTGACAAGAGACTTGTGGGGCATGATGAAGGGAATTGCGGTCGTCGGGGAAATCGGCGTTGAGTATAAGCGGTTTAACTCACAGACTGTCCTTGAGGCGGTGCCATCAACTTGTGCCGCTGCGGGGGTCCCGACGTGTTCGTTAAGGACAAACACGGTACAAGTGACAATGCTGACTGTGGATGTGGCCCCGAAGATTAAGTTTATGCAAGGCAGCGATTTCCAGCCCTGGCTCATTCCAGTTGGGCTCGACTTTCATGTCATTAGCCCGCCGTCCAATGCATCTAACTACCTGGATATCGGTGTCCAGTTCGGGACCGGGGCAGAATATCGAATTTGGAAAGAGCTGTGGCTTGGCGTGGATGGCCGATACCACGTGGCTTCCAATCAAACCAACACCGTGAACAATTACGGCACGGTCGGCGCCTATGTAGCAATCGGATTCTGAAACGGAATGATGGAGCGGGACATGTTCCGTCGTCGGACTTGTCGCAGTGGGGTCTCGGCGGTTGCAGTAGAAGTTTGCGTGAATAATGCGAGGTAAGCGCAAAGGGGGCGGGTCATCATGATCACGGAACTGCGCGCCATGTTTTTCCTCGTGGTGTCTTTCGTCTTTTTCTTGATCATTATCAGTGTGCTTGGGCTCAGCACAATCATGAGTGCTGGCCGATGGAGTGAGCGAACGAAGGCAGTTGGCTAGCGGGACGGGGTAACGGAAGACAGTTCTAAGTTTCTGGTTCAACGACGCTTCACGCGCAAGCGCTTTAGAGAGGAGTTTCGATGCCCATCCCTGAACCAACCCCAGCGCCTAAACGCCAATATGTGAACTTCGCCTTCTATAAAGTCGATCCGGCCTGGCGACGTCTGCCCGAGAGCGAGCGCACCAAGGGGAAGCAGGAATTCCTGCGGGCGGTCGAGGATTATCCCGGCAAGGTGCTCGTGGTGGCCTACTCTACGGTCGGCATCCGGGGCGATTGCGACCTCATGCTCTGGCGGATCAGCTATGATATGGAACTCTTCCAGGACATGACCACGAAAATCTTGGCCTCGGGGTTGGGCCAGTACCTGACCACCCCCTACTCCTATCTTGCGATGACCAAGCGGTCGGTCTACGTGGATCACCACACCCACGACAATCAAGAGAGCAAGCGGCTGACCGTCGTGCCGGGCAAAGCCAAGTATATTTTCGTGTACCCGTTCCTGAAGACGCGCGAGTGGTTCCTGCTCACCAAGGCGGCGCGGCAAGGCATGCTGGACGAGCATATCGAAGTAGGCCATCGGTTCCCCTCGGTGAAGCTGAACACAACCTATTCCTTCGGCTTGGACGACCAGGAGTGGGTCGTCGCGTTTGAAAGCGATAAACCGGAAGACTTCCTGGATCTCGTGATGGCACTGCGCGAAACCGAGGGCTCCCGCTACACGCTGCGCGACACGCCGATTTTCACCTGTATTCGCAAGAGCCTCAAGGAAACGCTCGACACGCTCGGCGGCTGATGCAGCGTCGAAGCGGCACGCGACAAGCGTGAGGAGCGAGACTCGCGTGACGTGTGAGCCCTGTCCCTGCCAGTCGCGCTTTTCCCGCCAGTCTCGCCAGGCTCGCTTCTTTATCTACCCGCAATGCCCCATTTCAATCGAGCGTCTGCCCAATACATTAGACGGCGCAACTCATGGTGTTTCTTCGTATCGATTCTCGCGACTCCCTGGCCCGTCTAATCCTGTCGAAGAATGCCACAGCAGCCTGTCGCGCCCCGTATGCTTTCCCGTGGCGATCTTCCATGCCGGCGATGAAATGGAGAGCGAACATCGTGTATGCGATCAGGCACGGTTGTTGCGGATGCTTATGCGATCTTGCAGTGGAGCGCCAAGTGATTGTAGGCTGGTTTACGAACGGCTCTCCCCACGAGAAGGAGAGAGTCGCCAACGCTTCAGAAGGGAAGGGACAAAGCTTTCAGGGATCAGCCACAATCGAGAACCGGAAAAATCGAAGGAGAGTGTTATGCGCAGGATGTATCCGTTGATAGCAGTGTTGGTGTGTGCGCTCTTAGGCCTGGTGGGGGATGTTGGCCAATCGCGAGCGGAGGAGAAGACGAATCCCATGCGTGTGGCGGAGATGCAGAAGACCCTTCGCGACCTCTGGCTCGGGCACATCTTTATGATTCAGCACGTCGTATTGATCAACGTGATCAACGATTCGGCGGCGCGGGAGGCCGCCGATAAGCAAGTCTTGGCCAACGCAAAACAGATCGCCGACGCGTTTAAGCCGTTCTACGGGGAAGCGAGGGCCGGGAAGCTCTTTGCTCTGCTGGCCGATCATTATGCGGCGGTCAAAGAATACTCCGAGGCCACCATCGCGGAGAATACGCAACAACAGGACGCCGCTCTTGCCCACGTGGCGTCCAACGCCGACGACATCGACGGGTACTTCAACGGAGTCAACCCTCACAACCTGCCGAAAGGCATCGTTCGCGGTCTGATTGCGGCGCATGGAGCCCACCATGTGCTTCAAATCAATCAGTACAAGAAGAAAGAGTATGCGAAGCTGGAGGAAACGTGGTTGACGATGCGGCAACACGTCTATGTCATTGCAGATACGCTCGTGACAGCATTGGCGAAGCAGTTTCCGGATAGGTTCTCGTGATTTGCGAGTGATGCCGTCGCCTGTGCCAATGTATCCGCGCCTCTTGGAGGGTCGGTACATCGCGTTCTCAGTCTGTAGGCTTGATCCTGCGGACGATGGCCTATAGAGTAGGTGCCGCATCAACGATCAAAAGGTTACGATGGTGATCTTTCTCTCGTTGCCGATAGGACTGCAATCGACGGTTCAGTTCGCGGGCGAAACATTCCGATTCTCCCCACCCTGGGTCAGAACCAACTCCAAACCCGTTTCAAACGCAACCCCGCTCCGGCAGCGTCCCCACTGTTCTCGTGAGCTGGGCTCGCCGGGTAGCAAGCGGCTTTGCCAGAAACAATCGGCGTGCGTCACTATCCTGATGGAATGTGACGCATCTCGACGTGTCCATCCGAGCGGTGGCGGTGTCTGCGGCGGTCCCGCTCTCAACCTTGACCTGAGCCTGAACCTTTCAGACGGCTGACGGATTTTCTTCAGCGTTCTGTCAAAAATAAGGAGGCTGCGGCAATGGGCTATCACCTGGATACAGGCGCAGGAGATAGTCGAAGAACATGGGATGTTCCAACCATCGGGCTGTTTTCTCTGGTCACATCGACAGGTCTCATCGGGGTGCCGCTCTTTGGCTACGTCTACGGATACACGAAGCTGGACTGGGCCTTGGCCGGAGCGCTCTATCTCATCAGTGGGCTGGGCATTACCGTGGGATATCACCGGTTGGCTTCTCATCGTAGTTTCCGGTGCCCAGATTGGGTCAAGGCGGCGTTCCTGGTCGCGGGCAGCTTGGCGATGGAGAACTCGGCGTTGAAATGGTCTGCCAATCATGCCCGGCACCACGCGCGCGTAGACCAGGAAGAGGACCCCTACAATGCGACGAAAGGGTTTTGGTACAGCCACTGCGTCTGGTTCTTCATGAAGAGCCCGCATAAGACCGAACGATACGCGCCCTGGCTTCGGAAAGACCCAATCGTGATGTGGCAACACCGCTGGTATGTGCCCCTTCTTCTGTCCGGGATGGCGCTGCCGTTTCTCGTCGGCTACACCTATCATGGCTGGATCGGCGGCGTGGGCTGTTTTTTACTGGCTGGCGTCGGGCGAATCTTTCTGGTGCTGAATTCCACGTTCTGCATCAATTCCGTCTGTCACCTATGGGGAAGTCAGCCTTACAGCCGGTCCAATTCCAGTCGGGACAGTTGGTGGGTCTCGCTCATTACGCTGGGAGAGGGGTACCATAACTACCATCACACGTTTCCGCGGGACTATCGGAATGGACACCAGTGGTACAATGTCGACCCTTCGAAATGGCTTATCTATGCGCTCTACAAGCTGGGGCTTGCCGAAGGGTTGGTCAGATGCGATTCGCGTCATCGTTCCAGGAGAAAGCCGGAGAGCCCAACGCCGCCGGATAGCGGGATTAGTGTGGGCGAATGTGTCGCAGCTGTGGATCCGCCGTTGCAGCAGAACTGTTCATGACTGGTCCGGGGTCGCCGTTTCTGCCGGCGGTTGAGCAGATGGAAAAACGTTCATGAAGGGACTGACGCGCGAGCAGAAAACTTTCCTGAAGGTCGCCCATGCCTATGTCGAGGAAGAGCGACCGGATATGAGTTTCCGGTTTTCGTTCGATGGCGAGCCGCAGCCTGTGATCGGCGGCGGATCGAGAATCGTGGATGTGAAGTTTCACAATGCAGAGCGCCTCTTTCAAAGAATATTTCTGGAAGGCAATATGGGGTTGGGCGAAGGGTATTCTGAAGGACTCATCGAGGTGCAGGATACAGACTATAAAGAGTTTTTGTGTATCTGTGTCTATGCCACTTCTCCGCGCATTCTCCGGCATCTTTCGATTTTCGATATGATCGCAGCGGTTCGAGCTAGAGCCGGCGGGTATTTTACGAAGCCTCGGCAGCATGCGACGATGGACAACCATTACTCGCTCAGCGATTGGTTCGATCGCGACGACGACTCGAACGCGTTCTTCCACTACTGGCTCGATCGGGATCATCGTATGTATTCGTGCGGGAAATGGGACCCGGAGACCAAGACGCTTGAGGAATCTGAAACGAACAAGCTGGAGTTGTATGCCAAGCGAATGGGGATCGATGAACGTAGCCGGGGGAAAACCCTACTTGATTTAGGCTGCGGGTGGGGAGGGGCCTTGTTTTTCATGGCGGAGAAATTTGGAATCCGGGCCAAAGGGCTCACCTTGTCCTCCGCGCAGCATCGTTACATTTCACAAGAAATTCAGCGTAGGCAAGTGCACGATCGTGTCTCGGTGGAATTGAGAAACGTCCATGACATGGAAGGACGATACGACTACATCATGTCCATGGGCATGTTGGAGCACATCAGCGACTTCGACGACCTGTATGAGAAAACCGCCAGGGCGTTGAATCCGGGAGGGCAGGCGCTGATGCATTCGATCTATTCGGAGTCGTGGTTCTACAAAGCGGATCGCTGGTTTATGAAATACATTTTCCCGTACGGAGCCTGCCCAAACTTTTCTTCCAATATGAAATGCTTCAGAAGGTATTTCAATGTCGTCGAGCCGAACAAGATGCCGTATTTGTCCTATCCGAAGACGCTCGACGCCTGGTTCGCAAATTTCTGTCGAGCTGAGCCGCAGATTCGGGAGCTATTGCGCAAGAGCAGCAAAGTCAAAGATGTGGATTTTGCGATACGGACATTCAAACACTACCTCGCGATCGCGTCTGTCAGTCTAACATTCTCCGGGTTCGTGGGACACACGCTTGTCAAAGATCCCAGAGTTCACTCTTAGCTCACACGATTCTGCTACAATCGCCGATCCATCACTCAAGCGAGATATGCGAGCATGGCGGGAAAAGCGGGACACGCAGTTCGAAGCCCTGAGAACTGCAGCCATAAGATTGCCTCGCAGGTCACGCGAGTCTCGCTCTTCTGGCTTGTCGCGCGTTCTATGGGCTCATCGATGGATCGGCAGTGGGGATGATGGTTTTCCTGGTCTGGCTCCATGTGCTTGCGGCGGTCAGCTGGATCGGCGGAGCGATCTTTCTGTCAGTTGTATTGGTGCCGGTCCTGAGACGGGAACAATTTGCGTCGCAGAAGGCGGTGCTGATTCGGACCACAGCCTTGCGGTTCCGCGCAGTCGTCTGGGTCTCAATCGCCACGCTGTTACTCACCGGCCCCATGTTGCTGCATCAGCGGGGGATTCCAATCGCGGACCCAGCGAGATGGCCGACGATTCTGAGCATCAAGCTGGGATTTGTCGCGATTCTGCTTCTCGTCACCGTGACGCACGATCTCATCATCGGGCCTCGTGTCAGTCGGATATTACAAATACCCACAGAGAGCCGAACAGGCTCCGATCGCGCTTTAGTTGCCTGGTCTCCCTGGATCGCCCGCAGCTCGCTCATATTGACGTTGGCTGTTCTGTTTGCCGCAGTCGTACTGGTGCGGACTTAGCAGGATGCTGAAAAAGTCCGCCAGCATCGTTCTCGCATCGTTCAGATCTTCAACGTACCCCAGAGGGTACGCCTCCGGTCTTCACTCGCTGCGGCCTTGCTGAACGGCCTTTTTGAGCATCCTGAGGTAATTGAGACCTTCGCTTCATCTGAAGTATGTCAACGGTGTTGTCTGTGTAAACCGAGTTTTTCCGACGTCTGTTAGCACCCGGTTCGGTTGGTCTATTGGGTTTATCTGGTTTGTTTGGTTCATTTGGTTATTCTGGTTCAACGAAACAAACAAAATAAACCAGAGGAACCAAATAAACCAGTTGAAGTGCCTCATCCTGTCGCCTTCTGCGACAGCAATTGCTCATCGCGTTGTTGCCAGAATCCCCACGTGTATTCGCTTGCCTCCTCGGATTTGCCTCTCAGATGGTTAATTTCTTATCAGAATTCCCCCGACCATGCCTTTTCCCAGGAGAGGCACCTTTCCTGCGAGGGCTCCGTGATGTATCCGATGTGTGGGGACTGGTGAGAGCTAGCCTAAGACTACGGCGCCGGGGTTACGTTGTGAAGGTGAAGAAGGCAACTTTCCACAAGGACTGAGATGAAACAAAGTCTGTGCATCGTGGCCATTGCACTGTGGATTGTGACAGTCGCTGCTGCCGGATGGTTCTTTGTGAAGGGATGGACGACCAAAGGGACTGACGGTCGTACGGAGATCATGCTGGCGCCGGTAGAACGCGATCAAATACTCGCGGAGATGCGGCAGCTCTTGAAAGCCGTGGATGGCGTGGTCAGAGGGCTTGGGAAGCCGCAGCCGGATCTGAAATCGATGGAAGAAGCTGCCAGGGCGGTCGGGATGAAGATGGCGGCAGATACGGAGCCAGCCATCATGGCCAAGTTACCGCTGCCGTTCAAGCAAATGGGCATGTCGATCCATCGAGATATGGATGCGTTGGCGGACGCGATCGTGAACAAAGAGACGCCGCAACAGATTCTGCAACGTTTGTCCAACATGACCGCCCGTTGCACGGCCTGTCATGACATGTATCGATTCGGAGTGGGCAAGTAGCGGTCAGCCGTCAGCATTCAGCTAACAGCATGAGAGTGATATTCGAGACAATCATAATCGGAAATGAAGAAGCCCGAACAAGGCTGAATCCATTGTGCCTGCGATGACTCATACGGAATGTGATCGTTATGGCCGGATGGTGAGCGCAATGAAGCAGATCGATCGCTGTTTCCGCCGCGAGCAATGTCGCTCACGGCCATGTGCACATTGTGCACGAGGAGGTGCCCGATGAAGTCCAGAATAATGCTTTCCATCGCAGTGGCAGCAGCCATGTTGTTGTCGGTCGGTATGGTGACCATCGTGTCCGCGCAGGATCGTGACCGCGATCAGCTGAGGACGGATCAGCTGCAAGACAAGGACAAACTCCAGACCAGAGACCGGTTGAAAGACCAGGATCAATTGAAAGACAAGGATCAGCTCAAGGAGCAGGAGCGGACGCGGGAGCGGACCCGTGAACAGACCCGCACGGAGCGCCCTGAGAGACCGCAGCACGAGAGGGCAGAGCGGAGCGGACAGGGTCATTAAGTTCTGTCAGGGGACGTCATGAACGTTCACTGCGATCTCACGTATCGCTTGTCGGTAGGCAGGCGGTGCTCGTGCGGCTGAACCGCAATGAGGATAAGTCCGATGAACTCAATAGCCGATCGGTCGAAAGGCGAACCCTTTCCACGCGTGAGGCGTGTAAACCATCAGAGCAGAGTGGGGATTGTGCTCGTTGTTGTTCTCGTTCTCATCGGAATGGGAAGGACGGGGTGGGCGACTGCTGCTGAAGCAGAGGGGCCGCCTCGTCCGCCACCGCAATGGCGAGTCAGCGCGACCGTGAATTATTCGAGCGGTTCGTACGGGACGGATTCCACGACGAACATTCTCTATGCGCCCATGACCGTCCGGAGGATCTTTCGGGATGGAGATATCAGCCTGACGATTCCTTTTGTCAGCATCTCCGGCACGGGCGCCGTTCGACTGGTGGGCGGTGCGCCCACACGAACCAGCAGCGCCACGGCCACCCCCGTGGGGGCGCTCGCCGCGGGACCCGGAGGCGGCAAGGGGCCTGGAGCCAGTCCCTTGTCTTCCAGCACAACCGACAGCGGGCTCGGCGATATCATTTTGCGTGGCCGCTACTATCTGATTGAAGAGAGTTCCTTCATGCCGCTCGTGGCAATTACCGGGCGAGTCAAAGTACCGACTGCGGATGCCGATCGCGGGCTCGGCACAGGCGAGTTCGATGAGGGGGCGGGAGTGGAGCTGACGAAAAGTCTTGCTGATCGCTGGCTGGCCTATATGGCCGGCGGCTACAACATCATCGGCGATGCGCCGGGCACCAACTTCCATAACCAGTGGTGGTATGACGTCGGGATCGGGCATGACGTGACGGACAATCTCCACATGAGTGTCTTTTATGAAGAATATCGCGCATTGGTGGATACTGTGAATAATGCTCGGGACCTATTGACCTTGGCGAACTATGCCGTGGATGACACAGTTCACCTTACCGGTTCGCTGCTTGTTGGATTGTCGAACGGCGCGCCGAATTACGGGTTCGGCGGTGGAGTCAGGTTCCGGTTTTAGCCAGGGAGCAGCATAGCCCGTATTATTCATGAAGCTTCTGCTGTAAGCGCGGATACGCGGCTGCGACGGACAGTTCCCAGCTGAGAGCCAATCCAGACTGGATCATGCTCTGGTTGTCTGGTCTCCCTGGATCGCCCGCAGTTCGTTCCTTCTGACGCTGGCTGTCTTGTTAGCCGCGGTCGTACTTGTGAGGACTTAGAACCCGGTTTATTTGGTCTATCTCGTCTATCTGGTCTGTCTGGTTCAACCAAACAAACGAGACAAACCAAATAGACGATGAACCGCCTCGTTGTAGCCTTCCGCCACAGTGCGAGTTTTCTCTGCTGTAGCAAGACTCCCCATAAGTGCGGCATCTTTTCGTTTGATTGGTTCAACCGCTGAATAACTTTAGAAAAACTTGTGCGATCCTCTGAGGGACGAACGGTCTTGGGTTTGCAAAGATTTGTTCGCGACGTGGCCGCTTACCCTCGCTTGGCGAGAGGGATATATCAGTTGTCTCTAGCCTCTGCTCAACCTGCATAGGTGCCGGCTATGCCAGTGAATAAAAAGATTTCCTTTTCGATCTGGTATGTCTTTCTTGCGATTTTCGCGATTATCCTCCTGCACGATTTCATCGTCGCCACGCAGAAGCTTGAAGAGATTCCGTACAGCGAATTCAAATCGCTCCTGGCGGCCGGCAAAGTGGCGGAAGTCACGATGACTCAACAGAGAGTGACCGGGAAGCTGAAGTTGGAAGAAGGGGCTAAGGAGCAGAAATCGTTTACGACGGTTCGAGTCGAAGACCCCGATCTGGTCAAGGATCTCAATGCGCGCAATGTCACGTTTAGCGGCGTGATTGAAAGCACCTTCTTGAAGGATATCTTTTCGTGGGTCATTCCTGCGCTGATCTTTGGCGGCATCTGGTTCTTTGTGATTCGGCGCCTCGGTCAGGGACTCGGTTCAGGCCAAAGCGGATTCATGACAGTGGGGCAGTCTAAGGCGAAGATCTATGCCGAAAAGGACACGAAAGTCACCTTTGCAGATGTGGCCGGGGTGGAGGAGGCAAAGGAAGAACTGCGCGAGGTCATCGAGTTTCTCAAGACGCCGGAAAAGTTCACCCGTCTTGGAGGAAAGATTCCGAAAGGGATCTTACTCGTCGGTCCGCCAGGAACCGGCAAGACACTCCTGGCCCGCGCAGTGGCAGGAGAAGCTGGGGTGACCTTCTTCAGCATCAGCGGGTCCGAGTTCGTGGAAATGTTTGTCGGAGTGGGGGCTGCCCGCGTGCGAGACCTATTCGAACAGGCGAAGAGCAAAGCGCCTTGCATCATCTTCATCGACGAACTGGATGCGTTGGGGAAAGCCCGTGGGATGGGACCTGTATCGCATGAGGAGCGCGAGCAGACCCTGAATCAATTGCTGGTCGAGATGGACGGCTTCGATCCCCGCATCGCCGTCATCCTGATGGCGGCGACGAATCGGCCTGAGATCCTTGACCCGGCACTCTTGCGGGCTGGCCGGTTCGATCGTCAGGTATTGGTCGATCGGCCGGATAAGATCGGCCGGCTGGCGATCTTACGCGTCCATGCAAAGAAAGTGGCTCTGGGGCCCGATGCGGATCTCGAGGTGATTGCCGGAATGACCCCAGGTTTCTCCGGTGCCGACCTCGCCAATATCATCAATGAAGCGACGCTTCTGACCGTGCGTCGGAATAAGGAGCAGGTCGGCCTCCCGGAATTGCAAGAAGCGGTGGAGCGGGTCGTCGCTGGATTAGAGAAGAAGAACCGGGTCCTCAACAAGATGGAGAAAGAGCGGGTCGCCCACCATGAAGTGGGCCATGCCTTGGTGGCGCTGTCGGTTCCTGGATCGGATCCGATCCAGAAGATCTCCATCATTCCCCGCGGGATCGCTGCATTGGGCTATACCCTTCAGCTTCCGACGGAGGATCGTTTCCTCATGACCAAGACGGAGTTGGAGAACAAGATCGCCGTCTTGCTCGGAGGGCGGATCGCGGAAGAACTCATCTTTGGGGAAGCGTCTACAGGAGCGCAGAACGATCTGGTCAAGGCCACGGACATCGCCAAGAGCATGGTCAAATCCTACGGGATGAGCGACAAGCTGGGGACCATCACGCTCGATCGTGAACGCCAGCCCCTCATGATGCAGATCCAGGCGCCTCAGGAGAAAGGCGACTATTCGGAGGAGACCGCCCGCGAGATCGACTGCGAAGTGCGCCGCATCGTCGATGAGCAATATGAGCGTGTGAATCGGCTGTTGACGGAACGCAAGGCCGCGCTTCTCGCAGGAGCGAAGAGCTTACTCGATCAAGAGGTGATCAGCGGCAGTGATCTCAAAGCCATCATGGACAAGTATTAGGCGCGCGGCGAGCACGATCATCCGAAGGCTGAAGGCCAGAGGCCGGAGATCCGAACACCTCGGCCTTCAGTCTTCAGCCTGCCTTACCCGTTGCGTTTTTCCAGCCAGTCTCGCTCACCTTTGCATCTGGTGCGAAACTCCCCACAGAAGCTGCCTGTTCTGTTGCGCAAAGGGCCAGATTGATTGCCTGGACAGGGCTCGCAGGAAGATTTCAAGGGGCCTGTCTCTTGCAGAATCAATGTGGGCAACGTAGGCGAGTCCGTGATCGTCACGAACGACCGTGGGGCGCAATCACACTATATAAGGAGGTTCGTATGAAGCAGCTAGTAGGAGTAATGGCCCTGGCGATCGGCGTGGTGTTGGTGCTGAACGGCCCCGCGTGGAGCGATCAGAAAGGGAAGGGGAAGAAGGATGAAGTGAAGGAGACGGTTGAAATGGCTGCTACGGCCAAGGTGACGATCGACCAGGCGATCAAAACGGCCTCGGAGAAAGTGGCGGGCAAAGTGGTCGAAGCCGAACTGGAGATGAAACAGGATAAACTCGTGTGGGAAGTCGAAGTTGTCACGGCGGACAACAAGGTGATGGAGGTTCACATCGATGCGGAGTCTGGAGCCGTGATCGACGTGGAGGAAGAGAAACCGGAAAAAGACATGAAGAAGGAACAGAAGCAGGAACGCAAACAGCAACACAAGCCCTAACCTGTATAGTTTCATGAACGTTCTGCTGTAATCGTCACCCCGCTCTACAACAAGCCTCCGGCTGGTAGGCTGCCCGTTATACTCTCAACATAATGTCGGGGATTGGCGTCTTTCTTTTTGGCGCCTGCCCCCGACCGAGGGCGATCCGTCTTAACCGCTGCTGGCCCCGGTAGCGTGGAAGATCGCCCGGTTTCTCCTCATCCCTAGCCCGCATTATTCACGAAGGTTTCTACTGCAATCGCCGACATGCTGCTCTGACAGGCCTGATGGCGGGCGGGCTCGCCGCTCAGCCGGTCAACATACTGTTCTGGGGACCGGCTCCGTCGTCCTCGACGGTGCCTGTCCTGGTTCGGACGGGGACAGACACCACACGCGGACGCGGGGAAAGGTGTCAGTCCCCAGGCTCCGCGCGCCCGTCCTTCGATTTAGCTCAGGACGGTGAGCCTGTGAACCGTCTCGCGTGGCGTCTCGGCGGTTTCGGCACGAACCCTCGTGAATCATGCGAGCTAGGCCAAAACGAGCGATCTGAAGCTGAAAACCAGGTGTATGAACCGGCTGAATGAGGTTGTCTGAATGGCCCTGAAGTAGATACTGCCACAGCCTTGTGGTACTTTACCCCCTTCCGGCGCAACACAGGGCATGGAAGGAGAAATGCGGAGGGGCATGTAGAGCGCACTGAACACGGAACCCAATAGCTTGGTTAGACGGAAAGAAGCACAATCTGCCTATTCGACAGGAGATGCATTCATCTCCAAGTCCAGCCGTTTTGCACCAACTCGGATCATAAAATCTGGCTGTTCTAATACGGCTGATCAGACCGATGCATCATGACAGCAGTAACTCAAATACAACTTCTATGATGTTCAGAATCAAAAAAGGCTTGGATCTGCCGATCAGCGGGAAACCGGAGCAGCGTGTCCATGTTGCCAAAGCGGTCCGCCACGTTGCCGTTCTAGGCGTGGATCATATAGATCTCAAACCCGCGATGCTGGTAGCCGAAGGGGACAAGGTTAAGCTCGGCCAAGCGCTGTTCGAGCACAAGAAGTTACCAGGCGTGCGCTTCACGGCTCCGGGCGCCGGCGAGGTGATTGCCATCAAGCGTGGAGCTGAACGCATACTCCAGTCAGTCATCATCCGGCTTGACGAAACCGAAGACGAAGAGCCTTTTACTGCGTACGGTGCCAGCCAACTGGCCAGCTTGACCGAAACGCAGGTTGTGGACAATCTTTTAGCATCGGGTCTGTGGGTGACGTTACGCACGCGGCCCTATAGCAAGATACCCGACCCGGCCACCCGTCCGGCTGCCATCTTCGTGACGGCTATGGACAGCAACCCGCTGGCCGCCGATCCCGTTCCGATTATTGTTGCAGAGGCTGAGTCGTTCGGCCATGGCCTGACGGTACTTTCGCGCCTTGGCCCCATGCCGCTGTGGGTGTGCAAGTCACCCGCAGCCGAACTGCCGCTGCCCCAGGGTTTAGACCACGTGCGCCCGGCGAGTTTCGACGGCCCTCACCCAGCCGGTCTTCCGGGAACACACATTCATTTTCTCGAACCGGTAGACGTCAACAAGACTGTCTGGCACCTTAACTACCAAGAGGTGATTGCGATCGGCAAGCTGTTTACCAGCGGCCGGTTATGGACCGGACGCATCGTCGCGCTAGGCGGGCCTCAAGCCAAACAGCCACGCCTGTTGCAGACCAGGCTCGGCGCCTGTATCGAAGAGTTGACCGAGGGTGAGCTTCAGGCCGGTGAGAGCCGCGTCATCTCCGGCTCGATCTGGTCGGGGCGTCATGCAGCCGACTGGTCGTCCTATCTGGGGCGCCATCATTTACAAATATGTGTGCTTCAGGAAGGGGTAGAACGAACGTTCATGGGCTGGTTCGCACCCGGGCGGAGAACATTTTCCCAGAGCAACGTCATGCTGTCGAGTCTCTTCCGTTACCGCAAGGAGGAGTTTGGGTTGACCACCGGGCTGAACGGAAGCCTGCGCGCCATGGTGCCATTCGGTAACTTCGAGGATATCATGCCCCTGGACATCCTCCCGACGCAGCTGCTGCGCTATCTGGTTGTGGGCGATACCGACATGGCGCAAAAGCTGGGCTGCATGGAACTGGACGAGGAAGACCTCGCATTGTGCTCCTTCGTGTGCGTGGGCAAGAACGACTACGGTCCGGTGCTGCGGAGTGTGCTGAGCCAGATTGAGAGAGAAGGCTGATGGCAGGCATGAAACGCTATCTTGATCGTCTCAGGCCCCTGTTTGCCAAGGGCGGCCGCTTTGAAAAGTACTATCCTGTGTTCGAGATGGTCGATGTGTTTCTGTATTCCTCTCCGGAAACCACGCACATCGCGCCCCATGTGCGGGATGGAATCGATCTGAAACGATTGATGGTGTACGTGGTGGTGGCGCTGATTCCCTGCATCCTGTGGAGCTGGTTCAACACCGGCTATCAGGCCAATCTGGCACTCGCCAAGATGGGCATAGCCAAGGTTGGCTGGCGTTATGATCTGCTGGCAACGCTCAATATCGGTTTTGATGCCGGCAGTATTCTTGCCAATACGGTACATGGCTTCTTATATTTTCTGCCAATCTATCTGACGACCTTGATAGTCGGCGGTGTCTGGGAAACGGTCTTTGCCACGGTGCGTCAGAAAGAGATCAATGAAGGATTTCTGGTCACCTCCATGCTCTTCACGCTGACGCTGCCACCCAATATGCCTCTCTGGATGGTCGCAATCGGGATTAGCTTCGGCGTGGTACTCGGCAAAGAGATCTTCGGCGGGACCGGCAAGAATTTTCTCAATCCAGCCCTGACCGGGCGGGCGTTCCTCTTTTTTGCCTATCCCGCCGAAATTTCCGGTGACCGGGTGTGGGTGGCGGTGGATGGCTATTCCGGCGCGACCGCGCTCAGCCTTGGTAAAGTGGGCGGTGTAGAGGAGATTATCCGCGGAGGCACGACCTGGTGGAATGCCTTTATCGGCCTGATGCCAGGCTCCCTGGGGGAAACCTCCACCCTCGCCTGCCTGCTCGGCGCGGCGTTCCTGATCTATACTAGGGTCGGTTCCTGGCGCATTATTGTCGGGGTCTTTCTGGGGATGGTCGGAGCCTCGCTCCTGTTCAATGTGGTCGGCAGCGACACCAATCCCATGGTGGCGATGCCCTGGTACTGGCACCTGGTTCTGGGCGGGTTTGCCTTCGGCATGGTCTTCATGGCCACCGATCCGGTGTCAGCCGCGATGACGAGTACCGGGCGCTGGGTCTTCGGCATTTTGATCGGAGCCATGGCCGTGCTGATCCGCGTGGTGAACCCGGCTTTTCCTGAAGGCGTGATGCTCACGATTTTGTTTGCCAATGTGTTCGCGCCCCTGATCGATTATGCGGTCGTCCAGCTGAACATCCGACGGAGGCTACGCCGCCATGTCCGCGCCTGAACCAGATTCCGCCGTATCCGCTGCGCCAGTCGAAAGTGCGAGCAGAACGCTGCTGGTGACCTTTGTCGTCTGTCTGGTATGCTCGGTTGTGGTCGCTGGCGCGGCGGTGCTCCTTCGACCGATGCAGGAATCGAATCAGAAGGCCGACCTCATACGGAATGTGATTGAGGTCTCCGGCCTCCTCAAGGAGGGGCTGACGGAAGCACAAGCGCTGAAACGGATTGACGCGAGCATGATCGAACTGGCAACTGGTGACGAGGTGAAGGGGATGGATCCTGACACCTTTAATATCGTCAAGGCTGGAAAGGATCCCGCGATCTCCACCGAACTCACCCGCCGAGAGGATGTGGCAGGGATCAGGCGCGAACCACGCTATTTGCCGGTCTATCGAATTGTCGGTGCCAACGGCGACTTGAAGAAACTGATTCTGCCGGTGTACGGCTACGGGCTCTGGTCCACGATGTACGGGTTTCTCGCGCTTGAGGGGGATTTGCGAACGGTTCAGGGCCTCCGCTTCTATCAGCACGCCGAGACTCCGGGGCTCGGAGGGGAGATCGACAATCCCAAGTGGCGAGCACAATGGACGGGCAAAGTCCTCTTCGACGAGAACTGGAAGGTTCAGGTTGAAGTGACGAAGGTCGCGATTGACAGTTCTGCACCCGACGCTCAACATCAAGTTGACGCACTCGCCGGCGCCACCATCACCTCGCGAGGCGTGGAGAATTTGCTGAAATTCTGGCTGAGCGACAAAGGGTATGGGCCGTACCTTTCCCGTTTGCGTCACGAAAGGAGCTAACGATCATGGCGTACCAGCACCGCAAAATTCTTTTCGACCCGATCCTCGACAATAACCCGATCATCCTGCAGGTCCTGGGGATTTGCTCGGCACTGGCCGTGACGTCGAAGCTCTCAACCACGATCACGATGTGCATCGCGCTGACCGTCGTCACAGCTTTCTCCAATGCCGCCATCAGTGTGGTCCGCAATCATATCCCGAGCAGCATCCGCATCATCGTGCAGATGACCATTATTTCGTCGTTGGTCATCGTCACCGATCAGTTCATCAAAGCCTATGCGTTCACCATCAGCAAGGACCTGTCGGTCTTCGTCGGGTTGATTATCACCAATTGTATCGTGATGGGACGCGCTGAAGCCTATGCGATGAAACATCCACCGCTCCCAAGCCTCCTCGATGGACTCGGCAATGGCCTTGGCTATAGCGCACTGTTACTGGTCATCGGGACTATACGCGAGCTCTTGGGGTCCGGTTCCCTGCTCGGGTACCCGATTCTCCTTCTTGAACGGGATGGCGGGTGGTATGTGCCAAACGGCTTGTTGCTCCTGCCCCCGAGCGCGTTTTTCCTGATCGGCATGATCATTTGGGTGGTGCGCTCTTGGAAGCCGGCGCAAGTGGAGGAACCTGAATATCGGATCCATCACGCGCCTCGTCCCGAGGTGGCCTCATGATTGACCTGATCAATCTGTTTATCAAAGCGGTTTTCGTCGAGAATCTTGCGCTGACATTTTTTCTCGGCATGTGCACGTTTCTTGCCGTCTCGAAACAAATCGGCACGGCGCTCGGACTCGGCATCGCGGTGGTCGTCGTCCAAAGTCTGACCATCCCGATCAATAATCTGATCTACCAGTTTCTGATACGTGATGGCGCGCTGGCGTGGACGGGGCTATCCGGTATGAATCTGAGTTTCCTTGGGCTCATCACCTACATCAGCGTCATTGCGGCGGTCGTACAGGTGCTGGAAATGTTTCTCGACCGATACGTCCCCTCACTGTACAACTCACTGGGGATCTTTTTGCCGCTGATTACCGTCAACTGCGCCATTCTCGGAGGCTGTCTGTTTATGGTCGAACGTGACTATACCTTT
>CXWL01002262.1_pt1 | contig 49280 bp, 43 predicted proteins | sample 590931 | NCBI WGS metagenome assembly CXWL01 (sample SAMEA3498368, study PRJEB10139) | groundwater metagenome | biome: water well; material: biofilm material | place: Germany | collected 2015-04-27 | reverse complement strand
AACTGACCACTGAAAACTGATAACTGAGAAAGCCGTGAGCAGCGCCTCTCCCAAAACGCTACTCACGGCCCTCGGCTTCTTCCCCTGGTGGGGAAAGGTTTCCCGGAACATCCGGGACTGCTTGGCTAGACAGGCTCCTCCTTCCTCAACTCCTCCCGGCTTCCTTCTAGCGCGCCGTCACTCGACGGCGCAGGAACGCCGGCAACTCCCGATTGTTGGGGTCCGCCTCCGCCTCTGCCTCGATGGATTCCATCGACGGCGGGCCTGACGGCGAGGATGGCTCGTGGATGCTCACGATGTCGTCGCCGACAGCCTTCTTGAACTGTTCTGGCACCCGGTCGATTGCGTGTAGCCGCGAGAATCCCGTCGCGATCAGCGTGATCCGCACCTCGTCGCCCATCTCCGGGTCGATCGCCGTCCCGAAGAAGATCTCCGCGTCCGCATCCACCACCTCGCGGATCACTTCCGCCGCCGCGTTGATCTCGTGCAGCCCCAGCGTCTTCCCGCCGACGATGTTGTAGAGCACCGCCCGCGCCCCATCGATCGACACCTCCAGCATCGGGCTCTCGATCGCCATCCGCGCCGCGTCTTCCGCGCGCGATGGCCCGGTGCCGTGACCAATCGCCATCAGCGCCTGCCCGGCCTCCGACATCACATTGCGCACGTCGGCGAAGTCGAGATTGATCTCGCCCGCCAGCGTGATGATCTCGCTGATCCCGCGGATGCCCTGCAGCAGCACATCGTCCGCCGTCCGGAAGGCCTCCTCGTACGTCACCTTCTCGTCGCAGATCGCCAGCAGCCGGTCGTTCGGGATCACGATCAGCGTATCCACCTGGTCCTGCAGCCGCTGGATGCCTTCCTCGGCCTTCGCCCGCCGCTTCGTCCCCTCGAACGAGAACGGCTTCGTAACGACGCCGATGGTCAGCGCCCCCGCGTCCTTCGCCACCTTCGCCACGATCGGCGAGGCCCCCGTCCCCGTGCCCCCACCCATGCCCGCCGTCACGAACACCATCTCCGCGCCGCGCACGGCCTCCAGCAGGTCGTCTTCGCTCTCCTCCGCCGCCCGCAGTCCGCGCGATGGATCCCCGCCGACGCCCAGCCCCTTCGTCAGCTTGTCCCCGATCCGGATCTTCACGTCCGCCGGCGAACCCTGCAGCGCCTGTCCGTCGGTGTTCACCGCCACGAACTGCACGCCCGGGATGTGCTCGGCGATCATTCGGTTCACGGCGTTGCATCCGCCTCCACCCACCCCAATGACCTTGATCGGCGGCAGTCCGTCTGAGTACGCTCGTGCCATCTTCTTCGTCTCCCTCCGCGGCTCACTCGGCCGCACTCCATCTCGTTCGTGTTCGTGCCCACGCTCGTCTGCTTGCGTTGTCGGCTCTCGCGCCGTCGGCGTCTCCGTCTGCTGTAGGGACGAAGCTTTAGCTCCGTCCCAATCATCGCCCGTTACCGACTGCCTGACCTCGTCCACAATCTGCGTGGCTGTGGGCGCCCGATGCACCCGCGTCCGCGTCACCTCCACCGCCTCTACCTCGATCGCCGCGTCCGCCCGCTCCTCCAGCCGCCGCACCTCCCGCATCTCATCCTCAAACATCGCCGTCTGCTCGTACCGAGGCGGCGCCTGTTTCCGCGAAGCCTTCGGTGTGCGCGGCGCATTCGATGCCGCCGCAATGCCGCCCCCGCCGCCCTGCGCCGGGTAGTACAGCCCATCGGCGATCGCCGCAGGCCCGGCGCCCGATGCCTCCGCCCCTCCCGCCACCCCATCCCCCATATCGCTGAACATTCCGCTCAAATCACGCCTCCTTGCTTGTCCTGCACTTACCGCGATAGCCGCCTGCGTCAGCGCCACCGCGACCTCTGCCACCCCAAAGAAAACCTCTGTGCCTCTGTGCCTCTGTGTTTAACCGTCTTCTGCGACCTGCGGTGAATCCTCACGTCGGCAACCGCACTCCTGCGTCATGCGTCAGCGCCACCGAGACCTCTATCACTCCAGAAAGAACCTCTGTGTCTCTGTGCCTCTGTGTTTAACCGTTCATTCGGGAAGCAAAACCTTCGCCCAGTTACCCAGCCGCTTCCACACCCCACCGAAATCCATCGACGCGCGCGCTGGCCGGTGCCAGGTGCTCGCTTCCGCCTCGTGTACCGCCCACTGCAGCAGCCCCACGCTCGTCGAATACGCGGGGTCGAGCAGCATGTCCGTCAGTCCGTGCAGGTCGCGCGGCGCTCCGATGCGGGCCGGCCAGCCTGTCACCTGCTCCGCCAGCAGGTCCAGCCCCGCCAGCTTCGAGCCGCCGCCCGTCAGCACGATCCCCGCCGAGATGATGTCGTCGTTGCAGGCGCGCTTCACCTCCGCCGTCACCATCTCGAGGATCTCTTCCATCCGCGCCTGCACGATCTCGCACAGCCGCCGCCGCGGTTCCGTCTTGCTGCCTTCCGAGCCGAACGCCTCCATCGTGATCTCTTCCGAAGCGTCGACCATGCTCGGGATCGCATGTCCCCACTTCCGCTTCGCGTCCTCCGCCGCCTGGTAGGGTGCCCGCAGGCCGATCACGATGTCGCGCGTCACATGGTTGCCGCCCACCGGCAGCACCGCCGTGTGATATACGCTGCCGTCCAGGAACAGCGCGATGTCCGTCGTCCCCCCGCCGATGTCGGCGAGGACGACGCCTTGCTCCTTCTCTTCCTCGTCCAGCACCGCCTCTGCGCTCGCCAGTGGCTCCAGGATCAGGCCATCCACCTCTACGCCTGCATCCTGCACGCAGCGCTTCAGATTCTGGATCGCGCTGTCCACGCCAGTGATGATGTGCGTCTCCACATCCAGTCGCGTCCCGAACATGCCGACGGGGTCCGAGATGTGGTCTTGTCCGTCGACGACGTAATAGCGCGGGATCACATGCAGGATCTCGCGGTTGGTGGGGATGCTCACCACGCGTGCGCCGTCCAGCACCCGCACCACATCGTCCGGCATGATCGGCCGCTGCCGGTCGGGGATGGCGATAATCCCGCGGTTGTTCAGGCAGTCGATGTGCGAACCGGCAATGCCCACGTGGGCCGAGAGTATGCGCGTTCCGCTCGACTTCTCCGCCTTATCGACGGACGTGCGGATCGCCTCCGTCGCGTCGCGGATGTTCTCCACCATCCCCCGCGAGAGCCCCTCCGCCGGCGCGATGCCGACGCCGAGTATGCGCGTATCGTTCTCGTTGGTCACCTCGCCGACTACGGTGACGATCTTCGTCGTCCCCACATCGATCGAAGCAAAAGTCCCACCCCTACTCATACTGCCTCCTTGCATCCGTCACGCTGCCGCGCCTACTCCTCGTTCCGGATTCGCCGGTTCCTGGTTCTCGATTCTCCCCTGACGCCTACTCGCTGCTGCCTAACTAAGAACCTCTGGGCCCTCTGCGCCTCTGCGGTGAACCCTGACGACTGACCACTGACGACTGACCACTGACGACTGACCACTGACGACTGACCACTGACGACTGACCACTGACGACTCAGTTGAAGCTCAATCGATCCCCAAACCGCAGATCCACCACATTGAGCGCCACGTCCGAATCTCTCGCCTGTTGAATCAGCACATACAGCGCCGCCACCTTGTAGTCGTAGTCACGCGAATCCCCGAATGTCACCCACAGCGCTGCCCCATCCACATCCGGCGCCGCCAGGATCACCGTCAGCCCCGCGCTCTGCCGGTACAACAGCGCCTGCACCGGCCGCCCGAACGCCGTGTCCGACTCCCGCAGCAGCCGATCCGCCAGCGTGATCGCCCCGGCATCCAACCGATCGCCTGCCTTGATCGCGCGCTGTGGCTCGACCTCGACGATCACCGGCGACCCTTCCGGCGCCGGCGGGCCATCCAGCACGTACCCGTCGATGTCGATGGGCACGTTCACGCCGTTCATCTGCCACGAACCCCACACCACCCGCTCTTCCACCGTGATGCGCACGCTGTTCCAGTCCACCTTCACCACGGTTGCGTCCCGTACCTCCGGCAGCGCCTCAACACGTTCCTCCGCCCCCGCCAGATCCAGCCCGAACGTGCTGTCGTCGAGCAACGCCGCCGCCTGCCGGATGTCGTCCGCCGGTACGCTCGTCACTCCCACCACCGTCACCTGCTGCACCGTCAGATACGTCGAGTGGTATGCCCACCACCCGAACGACACACCCATCGATATCACCGCTGCCAGCAGCACGAACCGCGCCTGCATCGGCGTGATCCACGGCCGCGGCGCCGTCTCCTCCCGCCGCAGTACCCCGCGAGGCGTCTCTTCCTTCACCTTCCGCACGCGCTTCCCGCGCGACGGCGCTCCCGCCCGGTACGGCCACTTGCCCGGTGTCTTGGGGCTAGGCATGACCTGCCCCCTCCCGCATCCGCGCTGGATCTTTCCGCATGTCGCGCTCGTGCCGCGCCAGCCCTAGATCCACGATGCGGCTAATCAGACTGCTGTAGCTCACACCGGCCAACTCCCACAGCCGTGGGAACATGCTGATCGGGGTGAATCCCGGCAGCGTGTTGATCTCGTTGATCACCGGCTCGCCATCCTCCTGCAGAAAGAAGTCGACCCGCGCGAATCCCTCGCCGTCGATCGCCTTGAACGCCCCTACCGCCTGCTCGCGCACCCGATCCGCTGCGTCCCGCGGCAGCTCCGCCGGCGCCACCAGCCGCGCGCTGTCCTCGAGATACTTCGCCCGGTAGTCGTAGAACTCCCCCGCCGGGATCACCTCGCCGACTGGCGACGCCTCGACAACCTCGTTGCCCAGCACGCCGCACTCCACCTCGCGCCCCACCAGCGTCTCCTCGACAACCACTTTGCGGTCCATCTCGAACGCGACCCGCATCGCCTCGCCCAGATCCTCCCGCGACCGCACCTTGTTCACGCCGACGCTGCTCCCGCCGTTCGACGGCTTCACGAAGGCCGGATATCCCAGCCGCTCGATCGCCGCCCCCACCGCCCCCGCATCTGCAACCCACTCGTCCTCAAACACCACCAGGTACTTCGCGACCCTGATCCCCGCTCCCGCGAACAGCGTTTTCTGCAATCCTTTGTCCATCCCGATCGCGCTCCCTGCCACCCCACACCCGGCGTACGGAATCCCCCACATCTCCAGCATCCCCTGCAACGTCCCGTCCTCGCCGTTCACCCCGTGTACCAGCGGAAACACCACATCCACTGCCCGAAGCTCGTCCAACACCTCCGGCCGCCCCAACAGCGGCGCCACGTCGCCCGACATCCGGTTCTGGAACGGAGCCAGATCGCGGTTGAGCTGTATTTGTGACTCTTCGGGCGTCAGCCACCGCCCCTCGCCCGTCACCCCAAACGGCACCGCCTCGAACCGCGCGCTGTCTGCCTCGCGCAGCACCGCCATCGCCGACACGACCGACACCTCGTGTTCCGTCGAACGGCCGCCGTACACCACGCCCAGGCGCATCCGGTCGCTCATGCGAACCCCTCGCCCACCAGCTCCACCTCGGGCTCCAGCTCGATCCCGAACCGCTCGCGCACCCGCGTCTGCGCCTCCCGCATCAACGCCGCCACGTCGGCCGCGCTCGCGCCACCCAGGTTCTCGAAGAAGTTGCAGTGCTTCTCGCTGATCCGCGCGTTGCCGATCCGATGCCCGCGCAGACCCACCGCGTCGATCACCCGCCACGCGTGATCGTCCGCCGGATTCTTGAACGTGCTCCCGCTGTTCCGCCCCCGTGGCTGCGCTGCCAGCCGCCTCCGGTCGTACTCCGCGACCGTCGCCGTCAGCGCCGCCGCATCCCCCCGCACGAGGGCCATCTCCACCGACAGCACCACGCACCCTGCGCACTCGCCCCGCGTGAAGATGCTGCTGCGGTAGGAGAACCGCAGCTCTGCGTTCGTCAGTGTCTTTGTCGCGTTGCCGCCGTTCAGTACCGTCGCTGACACCAGCACATCCGCCAGCGAGCCGTCGTACGCCCCGGCGTTGTAGACCACTGCCCCGCCCAGCGTCCCCGGAATCCCCGCTGCCCACTCGATCCCGCCGACCCCCTCTCGTGCCATCTGCCGCGCCAGCGCCGCGAACGACACCCCCGACTCCGCCCGCACAACAACGCCGCCTGGTGCCGCCGCGCTCCCTTCCTGTGGCGAAACCGTGATCGTCTTCGCCTGGTTGTCGATCACCACCCCGCGGATGCCCCCATCGCCCACCAGCACGTTGCTGCCCGCCCCGAGAATGAACACCGGCGCCGCGAACTCGCGCGCCAGCATCACCGCGCGCGACAACTCCTGCGCGCTCCGCACAGTCACGAAGGCGTCCGCCGGTCCGCCGATGCCGAACGTCGTGTGACGCGACAGAAGCTCATCCGTCTTCGTCGGCGCAACCGCCCGCAGCTCGTTGATCAAGCGCTCATCCATGATGTCTGTCGTTGCGGCCTCCTGCCACACGTTGCTCATCCTCTCCCCAGCCGTTCCAGCACCATCGGCCCCACGCTGTCGACATCCCCCGCTCCCACCGTGAAGAACACATCGCCCTCACGCAGATCCCCCGCGATCCGATCCGCCGCCTCTTCAAACGAATCCACGTACGCCACCGACTTCAAGCTCCCCCTCTCCACGCAGTGGAGAGGGGGTCGGGGGGTGAGGTCCCCGGCCGGCTCGGAAGTCGTTTCCGCCACTGCTGCCGCCAGATCCCGCCCCGACAGGCCCTCAGCCGCCTCCTCGCGCGCCGCGTACGTGTGCGTGATGTACAGCACATCCGCCCCCGCGAAACATCGCGTCCACTCCTCCAGCAGGTACGCCGTGCGCGTAAACGTATGCGGCTGGAACAGCAACACCAGCCGCCGTCCCGGAAACCGCTGCTTCGCCGCCGCGATCGTCCCCTCGCGCACCTCCGTCGGGTGGTGCGCGTAATCGTCCATCACCGTGATGCCGCGCTCCTCCCCCACATACTCGAACCGCCGCCGCGCCCCCCGGTACGTCGCCAGCGCCGCCCGCATCACCTCCGGCTCGATGCCGATCGTCGCGCCCGCCGCGATCCCCGCCAGCGCGTTGCTCACGTTGTGCTTCCCCGCCAGCGAGATCGTGAAGATGCCCAGATCGTTTCCCATGTGCGACACAGAGAACGTCTGCCCGCTTTCTGCGGTCGAAGACCCGCCGTGGCGGGGCACGATTCCCGTCGCCTTCCATGTCGCCGCTTGCTCCAGCGCGTACGTTGAGATGTCGCGCGCGACGATCTTCGTCGCCTCCAGCGTCGCCGTCACCCGCGGGCTGTCCGCGCTCGCGATCACGTGGCCGTCCGCCGGCACTGCCGCCATAAACTGCCCGAACGCCGACTGTAGTTCCTCCACCGTCCCGTAAATGTCCAGGTGGTCCGGTTCGATGTTCGTCACCACCGCCACATCCGGCGTGTAGCTCAGGAACGCTCGGTCGTACTCGTCCGCTTCCACGACGATGTACTTCCCTGTACCCGGTGCCGCGTTCGTCCCCAGCGACCGCACCTCGCCGCCGATCAGGTACGTCGGCGAGAGCTTTGCCTCCACCAGCATGTGTGCGATCAGCCCGCTCGTCGTCGTCTTCCCGTGCGTTCCCGCCACCGCGATGCTGTAGCGACCCTGCATCAGCCGCGCCACCATCTCCGCCCGCTTGATCACCGCGATCCCGCGCCGCTGCGCCTCCACGATCTCCGGATTGTCTCCGTGCGCTGCCGACGTCATCACCACCAGGTCCACCTCACCCACGTTCTCCGCCGCGTGCCCGATCGTCACCGCAATCCCCAGGCCGGCCAGCTTCTCCGTCATTGCGCTCGCCTTCTGATCCGATCCCGTGATCGTGTGCCCCCACGCATGCAGGATCTGCGCGATCGCCGACATGTGCGCCCCGCCCACGCCGATCAGATGCACGCGCTTAGGAATCGCCGCTGTGGTGGTGGCCGTCGTCATGCCGCCACCTCCATGAGCACCCGCGCCAGATCACGCGCCGCATCAGGGCGCGCCAGCTTCTGCGCCGCCGCCCGCATCGCCGCCAGCCTGTTCTCATCCGCGAGCAGTTCGACTACTACCTCACCCACCCGTGGCAGATCCGCGTTCCGCAACACCACCGCCGCGCCTTCCGCCGCCAAAAACTCCGCATTCGGCGCCTGCGACCACCCCTCGTACTCGCCCGGCACGAGCACCGCTGGCAGTCCCGCCGCCGGCAGCTCCCCCAGCGTCGACGCTCCCGCCCGGCACACCGCCAGGTCCGCCGCGATCATCGCCGCCGGCATGGCGTCCAGGTATCCCCGCACGACGTATCGCTGCTGCTGTGCTGCCGGCAGTCGCGCCCGTTGCTCCATCGCCCATGCTTCGTCGTCTGCGCCCGTCACATGCAGCACCACGCAGCGCTCCAGCAGCCGCGGTAGCGCTGACACGATCGCCTCGTTGATGCTCCGCGCTCCCAGGCTAGCCCCCGTTACCAGCAACACCTTCTCGTCGAACGGCAGGCCCAGCGCTCGCCGCGCCTCCTCGCGCCGCGCCGCCGCGCGCGTCATCGTCCAGAAGTCGCCGCGCACCGGATAGCCGCACACCACCGTCTTCTTCGCCGGCAGGTAGGCCAGCGCCCGCTCCGACGTCGTCGTCATCCGCGTCGCCAGGCGCGAGAGCAGCCGCACCGCCCACCCCGGCGTCACGTCCGGCAGGAACACCACCAGTGGCTTCCGCAGCAGCCGCGCTGCCACCCCCACCGGCACGCTCGCGTACCCGCCCGTCGCAAACACCGCATCCGGCTTGAACCGACGCAGCGTCCGCACCGACTGCACGACGCCGAGCGCCAGTCGCATCGCGTTGCGTACGAAGCTGATCGGCGACGATACCCGCAGCGGTCCCGCCGACACCGCCCGGAAGGCGATGCCCTCACGTGGGACGATCGTCTCATCGATCCGTCCCCGCACGCCGATGTACAACAGCTCCAGCGGCTCGCCCTTCGCCTGCATCTCGGCGCCCAGAGCGCGGGCGACGGCGAGGCCCGGATACACATGCCCGCCGGTGCCGCCTCCCGCCAGTACCACTCTCACCGCGCTCCCTTCGCACCAACGGCGCGCTGTGCCGAGGTCGTGGCGGCGGCTCTGGCCGAACCCTCGATCCGGCGCTTTTGCCTGTGTACGATCTTGTCCGTCCCGTCGACCGGCTGTGGCGTGCCCCCGACCGCTTTCCCGTCGACGCCGTATCGCGACACGCTCAGCAAGATGCCGATTCCCGCCATCATCGCCAGCAGCGCCGAACCGCCGTAGCTCACGAACGGCAACGGAATGCCCGTCAGCGGCAGCGCCCGCGTGATGCCTCCGATGTTGATCACCGCCTGGTACCCGATCCACGACACGATCCCCACCGCCAGCAGCGATCCGAAATCATCGCGCGCCCGGAAGATCACCCGGAATCCGCGCGCCATCAACACCGCGAACAGCCCGATCACCACCGCGCACCCGATGAACCCCATCTCCTCGCCGATAATCGCGAAGATGCCGTCTGTGTGCGCCCCCGGTACGTAGAAGAACTTCTGTCGGCTCGCCCCCAGCCCGATCCCGTCCACGCCGCCGCTCCCCAGCGCGATCAGCAACTGCAGCGTGTGAAAACCGCGCCCGCTCGGATCATCCTCGGCGCTGGTGAAGGCGAAGATGCGGTCCGCCCGATACCCGCCGCTAAACACCAACATCGTCGCTACCACACCGGCGATGCCCGCGAACGCCGCCAGGTGCCGCAGGGATGCCCCCGCCACGAACACCATCGTCATCGTCGTCAGGACGATCACGACCGTCGTCCCAAAGTCCGGCTCCATCAGAATCAGTCCGGCCACAAAGCCCACCAGCACCACGCACGGCGCGAAGCCCAACCACAACGTCTTTACGTTGTCCCCCCGTCCCGCCAGCCACGCCGCCATGTAGACAACCAGCGCCAGCTTCGCGAACTCGCTCGGCTGCAACGGCGGGATCGGCCCACCCAGCGCGATCCAGCGCGTCGCCCCATTCCGTTCCACTCCGATCCCCGGCACCAGCACCGCAAACAACCCGACCATCGCCGCCAGCATCAGCAGCGGGCTCAACCACCGCAGCCGCCGGTAGTCCGTCTTCATCAGCACCCACATCGCCGTCGCGCCCAGCACTGCGAACATCGTCTGCCGCACCACGAAGTAGTTCTCGTCGCCGAACTCCAGCAGCCCCAGCGCAAAGCTGCTGCTGTACACCGCCAGCACCCCCATGATCACGAGCACGCCCACGGCGATGATGATCAAGTAGTCGGGGTTCGACGTGCGCAGGCGGGAGGGGTGCGCGGTAACGGCCATCAGCGTCCCTCCCCTGCCATCGCCCGCACGAGACGCCGGAACTCCTCGCCCCGCGCTTCAAAGTTCGCGTAGGCGTCAAAGCTCGTGCAGGCCGGCGACAGCAGCACCACATCTCCGTCGCTCGCCATGTCCCGCGCCGCGCCGACCGCCTGCGCCAGCGTCGGCACGCGCGTTGTCTGCGGTCGATCCGTCACGAAGGCCGCGTTGGCTTCCACGGCTGCTTCCAGCAGAGCCCCATCCTCGCCGAAGAAGACAATGCCCACGCAACGCTGCAGCGCTTCCTGCGCCAGTTCGTCCTTAGGAAGGTCTTTATCGCGTCCGCCCAGGAGCAGCACCAGCGGCTCCTCGAACGACCGTATGCCCGCCAGCGTCCGCTCTGGCGTCGTGGCGATGCTGTCGTTCACCCATCGCACGCCGTCAATCTCGGCCACGTCCTCCAGCCGATGCGGCACCGGCTTGAACGCCCGGATCGCCTCTGCGATGTGCGCGACCGACACGCCCGCCGCCGCCGCGATCGCCGTCGCCGCCAGCACGTTCGCCACGTTGTGTTCGCCCCGCAGCGGAATCTCGCCCACTGGCAACACCACCTCATCACCGCGGTCGCCGCGCAGCATCACCGCCCCACCACGCACGTACGCTCCCCGCTCCGGCGCCTCGTCTCTCATCGTGAAGCGCCACTGCCGCGCCGGCGTCAGCCCCGCCGTTGCCTCGCACAACGGTTCGTCGGCGTTCAGGACGACGATGTCGTCCGCCGTCTGGAATCGCACGATGTTCTGCTTCAGCGTCACGTACTCGTCCCACGAGAACTGGTCGAGATGGTTCGGCGTAATATTCAGGATCGCCGCGATGTGCGGGCTGCGGTCCGTCATCTGGAGCTGCGTGTGGCTCATCTCCAGCACCGTCCACGTCTGCTCGTCCATTCCGTCGAGCAGCCCCAACAGCCCCGTCCCGATGTTCCCGCCGACCCGGTACGGCCGCCCGTCCGCCGCCAGCATCGCCGCCACCAGGCTCGTCGTCGTCGTCTTGCCGCTGCTGCCCGTAATGCCGATCGTCGGGCCTGGACAGTGCTCCAGGAAGTAGCGGGTCATCGAGGTCAGAGGAATCCCGCGCTCGGCGGCTTCGGAGAAGAGGGGGAGGTTCAGGGGTACGCTCTGGGAGACGAAAACCAGGTCGCCCGAAGCGATGTCGTCGATGGTCTGGGGCCGCTCAAGCACGTATGTAATAGGAAGGCCCTCGAGTTCGTCGAGGCGGGAGATGAGCGCCGCTTTCGCCTTTGAATCGAGAACCGTCACGCTCGCGCCATGCTGGGAGGCGTAGCGAGCAGCGTCGACGCCCTCAATCCCGAGACCGATAACGGTCACCCGTTTCCCCACCAGGTTGTCTCGTTCACCTGTCATATCACGTTATCATTTCCCTGTCAATACCCAGCTTCAACGTCATGCCAGGAGCGCGGGCGCCCCCGCCCGCTACCGTCGCCGTTTGCGGCATGCCCGACTGCGTCCAACCCCGATGCGCCAGCCTCATATCTGCATAAGCAATATGTTTCACGTGAAACATATTGCTGAGGACCAGAACAATTGTTCGACCCGAGCTTGGCGCCTCTTCCCGCGTCCGCCGCCACGATATGGTCATTCTGAACGCAGTGAAGAATCTTGCCCCTGACATCTCCAGGCCTCCGCTTCCGGCGCCCGTCGCCCACTCGCCGCCGGCCACAATGTTTCACGTGAAACATGCCCTCTGCCCCCGAAACAACCTCTGCGGCCCTCTGCGCCTCCGCGGTGACCCCCCCGCGTCCTCACCACCCCGCCAGCGCCACTCCCACCAGCGCCCCCACCACCCCCAGCCCCACGAACCGCACCGTCACCGTCACCTCGTGCCAGCCCAGCTTCTCAAAGTGGTGGTGAATCGGCGCCATCCGGAACACCCGCTTCCCCCCGCGCAGCCGGTACGATCCGATCTGGATCACGACCGACAGGATCTCGATCACGAAGACGATCCCGATCACCGGAACCAGCACCCACCACCCCGTCATCAGCGCCAGCACCGCCAGCCCCGCCCCCAGAGGCAGCGAGCCCGCGTCACCCATGAACAGGCGCGCCGGGTAGGCGTTCCAGTACAGGTATCCCACCAGCGACCCCACCATGGCGAAGGCGAACGTCGCCACCGCCGCCTGGTGCTGCATCAGCGCGATCGCCCCGAAGGCGGTATAGGCCACTGCCGAGGTCCCTCCCGCAAGCCCATCGATCCCGTCCGTCACGCCAACCGCGCTAGTCACCGAGATGATCACCGCCATCGCCACGACGATGTAGAAGGGACCGATGTCGTAGGCGCCCTTGGTCGGGATCAAGAGCCGCGGCGCCTCGATCTGGTCGTACAGCACCCAGGCGGCCACCGCCGCCACGCCGGCGAATCCCACCAGCTTCATGATCATCCCTGTGCGGTCGTGCGCCTCGCGCTGGCCGCGGTTGATCAGCGTCCCCAGGTCGTCGTACACCCCGATCGCGCACACCACCGCCGCCACGATGATCGGCAGCAGGATGTCGCCGTCCTTCGGCACCCCCGCGACCAGTGCTGCCCCCAACCCCACACCGAAGATCAGCAGCCCGCCCATCGTCGGCGTCCCCGCCTTCGACAGGTGCGACTCCGGACCGTCGGCGCTGATCGACTTCGCCAGTCCCTGCGCGCGCAGGAAGCTGATCAGCGGCCCACCGAGGAGCGCGGCGATGACCGCTGCGACGGCGCCAGTGACCAGCGCGTACGTCATGCCGGCGTCTCCCGCAGCTCATCCAGCACCGTCTCCAACGCCAGCGCACGCGAGGCTTTCAGGAGCACGACATCACCGGGAGCGAGTTCTGCCAACAGTGCGCGTGCGATCTCGCTCTTGCTGTGTACGACCCGCACGTCCTTGTGTCCCGCGTCCGTCGCCGCCTCGCCGATCCACCGCCCCAATTCGCCGACGCAGAAGATCGTGTCCGCAACTTCCGCGGCGAATCTGCCGACCTCAACATGCCCTTCGCGCTCCGCGGATCCCAGCTCTCGCATGTCGCCGAGGACAGCGATCTTCCGGCCGGGCACTTCGCCCAACAGTTCCAGCGCGGCGCGTGTTGACGCCGGGCTGGCGTTGTAGGTGTCGTCGATGATCGTCGAGCCGTTGGGTCCCGGATGTGCTGCCAGTCGCGTCGGGATCTGCGCCTCGCTCAGTGCGCCGGCGATGTCCAGCAGATCGATCCCGTCGACAATGCCCGCTGCCGCTGCCGCCAGCGCGTTGTGTACCATCGCCCGTCCGGGCAGCCGCGAGTACACGGCCGCTCGATCGTCGCCGTGTGCCAGCGTGAAGTGGACCCCGCTCAGCCCCCGGCTCTCGATGTCGATCGCCCGCACGTCCGCATCCGGCGACAGGCCGTACGTTACGACGTGCGCGCGAGTGCGCGTAGCCATGGCAGCGACGCGATCATCATCCGCGTTCAAGATCGCCGTGCCATGTTCGGGCAGCGCCTCCACCAGCTCGGCCTTTGCGTCGGCGATCGCCTCGATCGTGCCCATCCGCTCCAGGTGCGAAGGCCCAACGTTGGTCACGATGCCAACTTCCGGCTGGGCGATGTTGCACAGCAAAGCGATCTCGCCCGGCGCCCACATCCCCATCTCCAGCACCGCGCGCCGGTGCCTGTGGGTCAGCTCCAACAACATCAGCGGCAGGCCGATCTCGCTGTTCAGGTTGCCTTCGCTCTTCAGCAGCGCGTACTTCGTCGCCAGAACGGCCGCCGTCAGTTCCTTCGTCGTCGTCTTGCCGACGCTGCCAGTCACCGCCGTCACCTTCAGGTTTGTGCGAGACAACCGCCGCGCCCGGGCGATGCTTTGCAGCGCCGTCAGCGCGTCCGGCACTACATACTGTGCCACCTCAACGTCCACCGGCCGTTCGACCAGCACACCTGTCGCCCCTCGCATCACCGCCTCCTCCACATAGTCATGACCGTCCACACGCTCGCCCTTTAGCGCCACAAACAGATCGCCGCGGCCCACCTTGCGCGAATCGATGGCGGCCCGGCGGAACTTCAACGGCCCCACCTCTGGGGCCTTGAGGAGCGTTGGCTGTAGCGCCTCCGCGATCTCGATAGCTGTGATCATCTGCCGGTCCGCCTGCCTTCGGGCGTCAGCGCCGCGTCAATCGCGGAACAGGACGCCGCTACTACTGCCCGGTGACCAGTTGCGGGCCTTCCGGCTGCACTCCCAGATACGCCAGGATGCTCGGCGCGAGATGCGCGAACACGGGCGCCGAATACTGGCCCCCCAGCCGGTCCTCCTTGAAGTCCAGCTTCACCAGCATGATCATTTTGGGGGCGTTGGTCGGCGCGAACCCGACAAAGGAGGCGACGTTGCCGTTCTTCACGGCGCCATCGGCCAGGGTGGCCTCGGTGGTTGTGCCCGTCTTGCCGGCCACGTGGTAGCCCTTGATCGCCGCCAGATGCCCCGGCGCTCCTTCGACGACCTGGTTCATGATATCGGCGACCGTCGCCGCCGTTTGCTCGCTGACCACCTGCCGCACCACGACTGGACTGAACTGGCGCAGGCCCTCCGGTGTGTCCATCGACTCGACGATGTAGGGCCGCATCAGCTTGCCGCCGTTCGCGAAGGAACCTATCGCCGTGATCACCTGCAGCGGTGTCAGCGCGATGCCCTGGCCGAAGCTGTTGGTGGCCAGATCCACTTCCGACCAGTTCGGGTCGTTGTTGTCGCGCACCAGGCCACCCTGCTCGCCATCCAGCCCGATACCCGTTGTGGTTCCGATGCCGAACTTCGCGACGTAAGCGTAGAAGTCCTCCTCGCCGATCTGCCGGCTCATCCACACCGCGCCGGTGTTCAGGCTGCGCTGCAGGATCTGCGTGACCGAAATGACGCCGTTGGTACTGAAGTCCCAGTTCCGGATCGTCGAGTTGCCGATGTACTCCGCGCCCTGGTCGTCGTATGTCGTCTCCGCCGTCACCAGCCCGAGGTCAATCGCCATCGAGGCGGTGAGGGTCTTGAATACGGAGCCGGGCTCGTACACGTCAGTGACCGCGCGATTGCGGAACAGCGCCTGGTCGGCAGGCTTGTTCAGGTCGAGGTGCGACATACGGAACCCCGGCAGGCTGGCCATGCCGAGCACCTCCCCCGTCGCCGGATCCATGACGATGATGCTGCCCCCCAGCGCGCCTGTTTGCGCGACCTGCGTCTCCAGCTCACCCTCGATCAGTCGCTGGATGTAGCGGTCGATGGTCAGGCGGATATCGCCGCCCGCTTCGGGCTTCTGGCCCACGCGCTCGCTGCCCAGCTGCAGGCGGTTGCCGATGCTGTCGCGCTCGAAATAGATGGTGCCAGGGATGCCGCCCAGTTCGCTGTCGAAGTCGCGCTCGATGCCGGTCAGGCCGATGTGGTCGCGTCCGACGAACCCCAGCAGCGTGGAGGCGAGATCGCCCTCCGGGTACGAGCGCTTGGTGGTCAGCACCACGCGAAGTCCCGGCGCATCCGCATCGTGCAGCCCCGAACCTTTGCTGAAGTCGAGACCGCCGAAAGCCAGGTACAGGCCGTCCTTCTCTTTGCGTACTTCCGACATGAGCTCGCCCGGATCGCGCCCGATCACCGGCCCGATAAGGGTGGCGGCGCGGATGGCGGCGGCGTTGTCCTGCCAGTCCTCGCGATTGATCCAGATGTCGTAGGCATCGACGGTCGTCGCCAGGGGGTAGCCGTTCCGGTCGAGGATCGCGCCCCGCGGCGCGCGAATCTCCTGCTGGCCGAAGTGCTCGTTGCGGGCCTCACTCTTGTAGTGTTCCTCGCGCAGTAGCTGCACGTAGGCGACGCGCCCGGTCAAGCCGATCCCGCCCAGCGCGAACACCGCGGCAAGAATCAACAGACGTGCGTGCATGCGGCCGCGTTGTCGGAACATCTACCTTGACCCTCAATCGCCCGGGCGCTCGCGACGCGAATGCCCACCCTGTTGCCCACCACACGAAGATGACCGGCGCCGCTAGAACAGCGGCAGAATGTGCACCAGTCGCTTCCAAAGCGGCTCCTGCGCCGGCACATCAGCATCAACATCAACCGGCAGGAAGCGCGTCGGCAACGTCTGCCTCTGGGGCAACGGCTGATTTACTTCCACATAGAGTTTTCGCTCTGCGGGGATCAGCCCCAACCGCAAGCGCGCATCGAGATCGACACGCGCGAGCGAGGACAGCCCGGCCACTTCGGCGGCGATCTCGTGGTTCGCCGCCTGCTTCGCCGCCCGTTCGCGGTTCAGCTCGTTGATCTCGTAGCTGGTGACCGTCGCCGAGCTAAGTTGGCTGACCTGAAACGCCGCCGCTCCGACGAGAATGGCGACCGCCGCGGCGATCGCCAGCCAGCCCTGTCGCTGCTTGAGAAAGACGCGAGGCGCAGGAAGCGCGGGCCGTTGCAGCGCTACCATCGGCTTCTCCTACGCGGCGTCAGCGATGCGTTCGGCGGCCCGTAAGCGTGCGCTTCGCGCGCGAGGATTCGCCGCCACTTCGGCGAGGGTCGGTTTCAGCGCGCCCTTTGTGACGGCCCGCAGCGTGGCTTTATGGCCGCAGGTACACACCGGAGGACCGGGAGGGCAGATGCAGTCGCGCGATTCCTGCCGGATGTATTCCTTCACGATGCGGTCCTCCAGCGAGTGATAGCTGAGGACAGCGAGGCGAGATCCAAAGCCGAGCAGGCTGTAGGCCTGAGGAAGTGCGGCGGCCAGCGTTGCCAGCTCTTGATTGACCGCAATGCGAAGGGCCTGAAACGTCCTGGTGGCGGGGTGGGATTTCAGATAGGCCCTTTTACCCACAGCCTGCTCGACGGCTTTGGCGAGTTGTGCGGCCGTCCCGATCGGTCGGCTCGCGATAATGCGACGGGCGATCTTTCTGCTCGCCGGGTCTTCTCCATACTTGAAGATGAGGTCGGCCAGTTCGGCCTCGCTCCATTGATTGACGATCTCCGAAGCGGTGATACCTTCACCGCTAAACCGCATATCGAGAGGGGCGTCATCCCGGAAGCTGAAGCCGCGTTCTTCGGCAAGCTGGAAGGACGACAGGCCGAGATCCATCAGCACTCCGTTCACTGGCGCGAACTCCATCTGGCGGCAGATGTCGCCGAGGTCGCGAAAGTTGCCCTGCACGAGCTTCACGTCGTTTCCAAAGCGGGCCAGCCGTTCGCGCCCGCGCTCGATAGCCGCGGCATCAGCATCGATGCCGACGAGGGTGCCGCCGGGCTGGGCGCGCTCGAGGATGGCTTCGGCATGGCCGCCGCCGCCGAGCGTGCAGTCCACATAACGGCCACCCGGTTGGACATCGAGGGCGTCGAGGACTTCGCGCATCATCACGGGAACATGCGTCACACTGGACATAATCACAGATTCCGCCGCTCGCTCGCCGCTTCCATCGTTGCCGCGATTGTAGACATAAGTCTTTCCGATTCGGCTTCCCAGCGCGCTGGCTCCCAAATCTCGAGCGATTCCCCGGCTCCGATCACCAGCACCTGCCGCTCCAGGCCTGCGTACAGGCGCATCGGCGGCGGGATCAGGATGCGGTTCTGCTTGTCCAGCTCCTGGTGTCGCGCCGCCGGAAAGAACACCCGCCGAAGGTCGCGGCCTCGCTGGACCATCGGTGAATCCGCCGAGAACTCGGACGCCAGCGTCTCGAAGGCGCTCCACGTATAGACCCGCAAGCAAAGGTCCGGGGTACCCTGGCTGAGCATCACCCCTTCTCGAAAGGCGTCGCGATATACCGGGGGGAGGGGCACTCTCCCGCGTTCGTCCATTGCGTAGTCGAACGTTCCCGTGAAGCGCAAAGGGTGTCGTATCCTGCCGGTTGCTCAATTGGGCTCCATCCCGAGCCGAGGGTCTCCCACAGACTCCCATATCCTACCACCGAGTTGCGGCATGTCAATGGGCTTATGCAGTTATTTTTTCCATTTCTTACCACATGGATGCCGAAGGGCCCATCTCACGCCCCGAGGAGCCTTTTCGGACAGGTCTGAAGACCTGTCCTTACGGTGGCTGGTCGACGCACCACTTCGTGATGGTTGATACGCTGCGGCGATGGTGATACGTGTGGCGATTCTGACGGTGAGTGACGGCGCCAGCCGGGGTGAGCGTGACGATACGAGCGGGGCGGCCATCCGCGAACTTATTGTGGGGAGTGGTGGGGAAGTCACCCACGCCGCCGTTATCCCCGATGAACGGCAGGAGATCGCCGCTACGCTTGCGCTCTGGTGTGACGGAGGCGAAGTCGACCTCATCGTGACGACCGGAGGTACCGGCCTTTCGGCCCGTGATGTCACACCCGAGGCAACGATGGACATCGCCGAGCGCGTGGTGCCCGGGCTTGCCGAGGCGATGCGCACTGCCGGCCTCCGGAAAACCCGCCGTGCCATGCTCAGCCGGGCGGTGGTTGTCGTCCGCAAGCGGACCCTCATCGTGAATCTACCGGGCAGCGAGAAGGGGGTCCGCGAGAACCTCGCGGCCATCCTGGAGGTGCTGCCGCACGCGGTGGAGCTGCTGCAGGGCCAGACGGAACACCCGTAACATCTCCGCAACGCTCCTTTTCGCTCGCACGAACGCGGTGGGTTATACTCGGTGCGGCTCGCACCCTGACCATTCGGCACAGCATGGAGTCACGTGCGACGCGGATCACGTCGGCCAAACGTCGGCGCCTACGGGGGTGGGACATCCGCGCACACATCACCATCGCGGCAGCGTGAAACCCGGCTTCGCCAGCAGGTGAGGCGGGACGTTGCGGCAGGAGACGCTGCGTATGACCGCGCGAACGCTGGCCTGGACCAGCTTCATCGCGATTGCGGCCTTTGTGTTTATGGCGGCCAGCCGCCTGACCGTTCTCGACCCCGTCGAGAACGTGACGCTGAACGTCACCTCGCCCTTGCAGAATGTACTCAGCGGGGTCACTCGTCCGATCGCCGACTGGGTGAACAACATCACCGATGCCGGCGCCCTCTCGGACGACAACCGCCGCCTGCGCGAAGAGAACGAGCGCTTGACAGCCGAACTTGCCCGCGCGCGCGAAGAGGCGATCCAGCAGCAGACCGCCCAGGACCTCGAAGCGGTGCGCCGCGATTTTCCGGAGGACACCTTCCTCGCGACAGACGTGGTCTCACGCGACTCGTCCAACGTACGCGCGATCATCGCCATCAACTCCGGCACATCCGACGGGGTTCGTGAGGGCATGATCGTCGTGTCGGAGGGGCGAAGCCTCGTCGGTACGGTGACGAAGACGTTCGATGACTACGCGTGGATCACGCTGATCACCGATCCGAAGAGCGCGGTCAGCTCGATTGTGCAGGAGTCGCGAGCGGACGGCGTGGTGAGCGGCAACTACGACGGTTCGCTGGTGATGGAGTTCGTCGGGCAGGGGGCGGCCGTCAAGGAGGGCGACTTCGTCACGACGTCTGGCGTCGGCGGGCGCTACCCCACCGGCATCGTCATCGGTCGCATCGCCGATGTACAGACGACGGATCAGGATTTGTTCCAGCAGGTACACGTCGATCATCTCGCCAGCCTCTCGAAGTTGGAGCGGGTGATGGTGTTGACCAGCTTTGTGCCACGGACGCTGGAGAGCCCGGAATGAGATACTGGACCGGCGCCCTCATTGCCTGCTTCCTGGCGATCGTGCAGGCGTCGTCGGTCGAGCAGTTCAAGATCCTCGGCGTTTCGCCGAACCTGATGCTGGTCTTTCTCGTCGCCTGGCTGGTCATCCGCGGGCTCGATGACGTGCTGCCGATGGTCTTCGTGGCCGGCGTTACGTTCGGGCTTGTCGGCCTCCAATCGCCGGGCGTGGTGCTGCTGGCGCTGCTGCCGATTGCCGGTCTCGGCGCATTTCGCGAGATGCACGTTATCCACAGCGATTTGATCCTCGTGCTGGCGCTCGTGTTCGGCGCCTCGCTGGCGTATGAGGTGGTGACGCTGGCGAGCGTCATGGCGACCGGTGGGGGGTTCGATGTCGCTGCGGCGTTGCGGGCGACGGTTATTCCGGCCGCCATCGTCAATGTTGTGATCGCCGGACCGGTGTACTTCATCATGCGCTTCGCCAGGCCGTCGCAGCGCCGAGGCCAGCTTTCGTTCTAGCCTCTGAGGCGAGACGCTGGCGCCCGCATTTCGAGAGCAGATTCGGAACATCATGGGAATCCTTCGCGGCAACAGGCGCAAGCGATGGCGGACGGAGCCACAGGAGGCGTCCGACCCGAAGCGCGATCTGCAGCTCAAGCTGTGGCTGTTGCGGTTCGGCATCATCGCCGCCTTTGCCGTGCTGACGGTGCAGCTCGCGCGCCTGCAGCTGGTGCGGGGCGATCAGTACCAGCAGCGGGCCGAGTTCAACCAACTCCGTATTGAGCCGGTGATCCCCTCCCGCGGCTTGATCTATGACCGGAACGGCGTGCTCGTTGTCGAGAACGTGCCCGGCTTTTCCGCCGCCGTCGTCGCCGCGGACGTGCCCAAGGATCGGCAGCTCGAGATCGTCGGGGCGCTGGAGCGGATGCTGGGGCTGAACGCCCTCGAGACATCACTGAAGATCGACGCGGCGCGCGCTTCGAATGACCCGTTCACGCCGCTGATCCTGAAGGACGGCCTGGACCGCGACACGGCCTTCTTCATGCGCGAACAGCTTGGCCGGCTGCCCGGGGTGCAGGTGATGGTAGAGCCGGTGCGCCGCTATACGGGCGGGCCCGAGCTCTCGCACATCCTCGGCTATATCGGGCGGGTGGACGGCGAGGAGTTCGCGACGCTGGAGGGCGAGGGATACCTCAACAGCGACCGCGTCGGCAAAGCGGGCGTGGAAGCCACGTACGAAAAATATCTGCGCGGCAGCGTCGGCGAGAAGGAGATCGAAAAGGACGCGATCGGTCGCGAGCTGCGCACGCTGGGTGAGACGCCGTCGAAGCCCGGGTACGACCTCGTGCTTTCGATCGATCTCGATCTGCAGAAGAAGGCGACCGAACTCGCGCGCGCCGCCGCGAATGGTGGGCAGGCCGCCGTCGTGATCATGGATGTTCACACGGGCGAGGTGCTTTCGCTCGTGTCCCTGCCGGACTACGACAACAATGTGCTGGCCGGCAAGACGGATGAGGTGCGTCTGCAGGAGTACCTCGACGACCCGAAGAAGCCGCTCGTCAACCACGCGCTGGCCGAGCAGTACGCGCCGGGATCGATCTTCAAGCAGATCACCGGATCGGCGGCGCTCGAAGAGGGCGTGGCCAGCCCGTCGACGACGATCACCAGCAATGGCTTCATCAACGTGCCCAACCAGTACGATCCCTCCATCGTGTACACCTTCCGTGACTGGCGAACGCTGGGGACGCTGGACTTTTACGGCGGCGTGGCGATGTCGTCCGATGTCTACTTCTACTATCTCGCCGGCGGTTACCACGAATATGGCCAGAACTTCGATGGGCTCGGTATTGAGCGGCTCGCTCGCTATACACGACAGTTTGGGCTGGGCCGCAAGACGGGCATCGACATCGCTGGAGAAGCGGCGGGGATCGTCCCGGACGCGGCCTGGAAAGAGGAGACCTTTCCGGGCGACGTGTGGGTGTTGGGTGACACCTACAACATGGGTATCGGCCAGGGGTTCCTCGCGGCGACGCCAATCCAGATGGCGCGGGTCGTGGCGGCCGTGGCCAACGGAGGCAGCCTGCTGACGCCGCGCGTCGTGCGCGAGGTGCGGGACGCGCAAGGCCGCGTCATCGTGCCGAATGACGCCAAGATCGAAGGTTCAGTTGGTGTAAGTCCGGAGAATCTTGCGATTATCCGCGAGGCGATGCGGCAGGCGGTCACCTGGGGCAGTGCGAACCCGGCGCTGTCCAACGTGATCACGATCGGCGGCAAGACGGGCACGGCCGAGTTCGGTCCGCGCTTCGCCGACGGCAGCTACGAGACGCATGCCTGGTTCAGCGGATTCACGCCCGCCGACAATCCCGAAGTGGCGATCACCGTCTTCCTCGAGCGCGGCATTGGGGCGACGAATGCCGCCCCCCTGGCGTCGGAGATTCTCGAGTACTACTACACCCGCGATAGCCAGCGCGTAGATGTCGAGGACGCGCCGTCCGAAGGGCTGCCACCGTCAGGGGTGACGCCATGAACCTCCGCAACATGCCGACGCGCGAGTTCGATCCGCTGATGCTGGTCGCTGCCGCCGGTCTGGTGGCTTATGGCGCGGCGCTGATTTACAGCGGCAGCCTGGCGAACTACGGCTCGCCTGCGCAGGCCCTGTCGCACCCGGTATCGCGGCAGATCGCCTTCGCCGTGCTGGGGTTGTTGGCGATGGTGATCGTCTCGCGGATGGACTACCGCCTGCTCGCGCCGCTCAGCCTGTCGATGTACATCATCTCGCTCGCCATGCTGGCATACGTGCTCGTCGCCGGCGAGACGGAGTACGGCGCCAGTCGGTGGATCACCGTCGCGGGCACGCAGATCCAGCCGTCGGAGATCGCCAAAGTGACGACGGTGATCCTCCTGGCGAAGTTCCTCTCGGACAACGACGAGAATGCGGCAACATGGCGGGTGTTTCTCACCTCGATGGCCATCGCGGCGGTACCGGCCGTCCTCGTGTTGCTTGAACCAGACCTCGGATCGTCGCTCGTGTTTGCGATCCTCTGGCTTGGGATGGTGGTCATCGCCGGGGCCAGTGCGCTGCAGATCGGGACGATCGTGGGCGCGGCGGCGACGCTTGGGCCGCTGGCCATCTGGCAGCTCGCCCACGGGTACCAACTCGAGCGCTTCAAGGTCTGGATCGACCCTGAGAGCGACCCGACGGGGGCGGGCTTCAACATCATTCAGGCCGAGGTCAGCGTCGGCTCGGGTGGGTTCTGGGGGAAAGGCTTCACGCACGGCTCGCAGACGCAACTGGACTACCTGCGGACGCAGACCACGGACTATGTCTTCAGCGTCGGTGCCGAGGAGCTTGGCTTCGTGGGCGCGATGGTCCTCTTCGGCCTGTTTATTCTGCTTCTGTTCCGCTGCGTGCGGGTGGCCGGGCTGGCGGATGACGCGTTCGGCAGGCTGATTGCAGTAGGGGTGGCGGCGTTTGTGCTGTTTCAGGTGTTTGTGAACATCGGCGTGAACATTAGACTGTTGCCAGTGACGGGGGTGCCGCTGCCGCTGGTGAGCCAGGGCGGCAGCTCGCTGGTCACGATCATGGCGGCGCTAGGCATCTTGCAGAGTATCCTTGGACATCGACGCAAACGCAGCCGAACCTAACGCGCCAGCAGGCGGCTTCTTCTCCAGCCGGCTGTTCTCCATCGTGCGCGTCATCGCCACGGCGGCTATCGTCGCCGGGTTGATCTTCAAGCTCTCACCGGGCGAACTGTCCTCCACGATCCGCGATGCTGATCCGTGGCTGCTGCTCGCGGTCGTCGGGATGATGTTCGTCGTGCAGGGGCTGGTCATCGTGAAGTGGATGGTGCTGCTCCGCGCCCGCGATGTCGATGCCCCTCCGCTCCAGATCGTGCGCGCCTACTGCGTCGGCAACCTGCTCAGCAACGTGCTGCCGTCGGCGGTCGGTGGCGATGTCTACCGCGTGTACCGCATCCAGCGCGAAGCGAGCGCCCGGGCCGCTGACGTGACGATGAGCGTGCTGTACGAGCGGGCAACCGGGTACGGCGCGATGTCTTGCCTCGGTGCGCTCGGGGCGGCGTTCTACTACGGCAATGCCGCGATCGGCCTGCTTGCGCTCGGCGTGGCGGCGATGGCGGCGGTGGCGCTGGCCGTGGTGTTGCCGCGGCTGCCGTTCCCGGCGGTGCGGCAGGATCACTTTCTGCGGAATCTGCTGGCCCACCGCCGGGAGCTGATGGCGGTGTACCAGATGGCGGTGTTCTCGCTGGCGATCCAGGCGTTGTACATCTCGACCATCGCCCTGACCGGGCGGGCCTTCGGGGCCCACATCTCCTGGTGGTACTGGGCCTTCGCGACGTGGGTGGTGGCGCTGGCCGTGCTGCTTCCGATCACGCTTGGCGGACTGGGTGTGCGCGAGTCAGGCTTCGGGGCGATGATCGAGCGGGCGGGCGGGACGGCGGCGCAGGGCGCATCGACGGGCTTCGTGCTGGCGCTGGCGCTGATTCTTGTGAACGCGGTGGGGTTGGCCGGCGTTGAGGTGGCGGAACGGCTGGGCTATGGCGTGCGGCCGGAGCCGGAGTCAGTGGTGGCGCAGGCGCGCGAGCAGGTTGGGGCTGGGCGGTCATAAGTCTGCCAGAATTGGTGGATAGTGCATGGCTGGGCTCCGCCAATATGCATCAAGGCCGCACGAAATACCCCACCCCTCCCCCGTGACGGGCGTCAGGTCTTCGACGCGGGCGGGGAGGGAGTCACAAGCGTTCCGGCGTCTCACATTTCGCCGACTCGCGCTTGCGCGGCCGCTGACAGTGCCGCTGGCTCGCCGGGGGAGGCTTCGACGGCGGGGCTGGCGAAGACGTAGGTGATCCTGGTGACGGTGCGGCCGGTGGCGGCTTCGAGGCCGAGGACGTAGAGGCCGGCCTGGAGCTCGTACTGTTGGAGGCGGGCTGGCACTTCGCTCTCGGCGATCTGGTCGGTCTTCCAGTCGACGATCTCGAGGCCATCGTCGGTCTCGATCACCATGTCGATGAAGCCTTCGACGATCGTGCCATCTTGCTGCACCGCAAAGGGGACCTCGCGCAAGGCGCGTTTGGCAGTGCGAGCGCGGGTCGCGGCGTCGGACGCGAGCGCGCGCGTCACCAGCCGCGCGACATCGCTGGCCCGTTGGGGGATGGCTTCGGCGACGGCCTGCGCGCGGGCGTACGCCTCGATCTGGTCGGCCTCGGCATCGAGCGGGAGGCTTTGAATCGTTGCGTGGACGGCGCGGCCGAGGTTGGTGGCGCCGCGGCCGTGCTTCCATGGCTCCGTCTCGTCGGTGCGGCGGGCTTCGTGAGCGAGCTCTTCTGAGTGCGGCTCGCCGGCGTGAGCGGCATCGGACGAGGTCGCGAGGGCAGTGGCGCTGGTGTACCGCTGCTTGCGGGCCTGTTGCACGAGAGCTTCGCGGGCCTCGGTGAAGGAGTCGGTTGTGATGTCGCCGGGAAGCTCGACTGTGAGGTCGGCGAACGGAGGCTTGCGTTCCGGCTCGGCAGCGGTCAACTCGGGCAGCGCGATCGCTCCCTCTTGCGCCCCCGCCGCGAGCAGGATACGCGCGCCACACTCCTTGGCCCTCTCGGTGTGGTACAGCGACACGATGAGGTGATCGCGGGCGCGTGTCGCTGCGACATACAACAGCCGCTGGAACTCCGCCCGAATGTGGTCCTGCTCGGCGGCGTGAAGGCCCGTCGTGTCGCCGAGATCGAACACGCTATTGCGCGACTTCGTGCCGATATGCACAGCCACGTTGCCGCCGATCCTGTCCACCGCGTAGGTCGGCATGAAGTTCACCATCGGTGCCGCGCTGAGGCCGGCGACGAAGACGATCGGAAATTCCAGCCCCTTGGCCCCATGCACGGTCAGAATGCGCACCGCATCCTCGTCGTCATCGAGGCCCGCGCCTTCGCGGTCGAGGATGGTGCTGGTGGCGCGTTGCTCCATCCAGGCAACGAAGGCGCGCAGGCTCTCCGGACCGTTCGCTTCGAAAGAGCGGGCCTGCTCGACGACGAAGCGCATCCGCCGGAAGCTATCGCGGTTTGTGCCGATGAGGATGCCCGTTTCGTCCTGCCCGCGTTCGGCGACGAACTTCTCGACGAGCGTCGCCAGCGCCAGCTCGTGACGCCGCCCATGAAACGCCTTCAGCACCCGCAGCGCATCGGCAACCGGCCCTTCGCGGGTGGCGGTATCGCGTCCCAGGTAGTTGAACCGGCCACCGGCGCGCTTGTGGCGCGCCAGTTCCACGTCTGAGCACCCGAAGGCCAGCCCGCGTAGCGCTCCGACGACGGCCACTTCGTCCGCCGGATCGTCGATGGCGGCGAGGCAGTTCAGCAGGTCGCGCACTTCCTGGGTCGCGTAGATCAGGCTGCCGCCTTCGACGCGATAGGGAATCCTCTCCCGTCGGAACGCGCGCTCCAGCGGCGCCAGCACCGCGCGCGTCGGGATCAACACGGCGATATCGCGATACTGCGCCGGCCGTACTTCGCCGCCGCTTCTGTTGGCCACTCCCCAGTGGTCGCACAGCACGGCCGCACACCGCAGGGCGATCTGCTCTGCTTCCACCTGCCGCGTTCGGCGCGCATTTAGATCGCCCGCATCGCCCATGACGGCGACGCCCGGCCCGTGCAGCGCGCCGGCGCGCGCGGCATGGATCGGCGCGTAACGCGGTTGAATGTGCGGCTGATCGCCCTCACCGATGATGCCGCCAGGGGCGGTGCCGCCGAAGACGGTGTTGACCCAGTCGATGATGGCTGGCTGCGAACGATGATTGAGAGCGAGCGCCGGGAAGAGCGCGCCTGCTGCTTCCACGAGCCTACGCGTCCGCTCGTAGACCGCCATATCGGCGCGGCGAAAGCGGTAGATCGACTGTTTGGGGTCGCCGACGAGGAACAGACGGCCCGGCTCCAGAGCACCGGTGTCCGGATCGCACGCGAACGCCGTCGCGATGTCCACCTGCAGCGGATCGGTGTCCTGAAACTCGTCGATCAGCATCACGTCGTATCGCAAACGAAGGATGCGGGCGGTGTCGGCCGTCTGCAGCACGTCGCGCGGGCCGACGATCACGTCGTCGAACACCAGGAGGCCCTCACGCCGCCGCGCCGCCGCGTCCTGGACGACAAAGCGCACGATGTACGGCAGCACCTGGGCGAGCGCCTGCGATCTCGTGCGGGCCAGGGCGTCGGTCAGCCTCGCGCAAATCTCCCCTAACGTGGTCCGGACATCATCGATGACGGTTGGTTGCCACGCGCCCTTCGTGCCAATTCTGAGGTTCTTCCCGAGCAGCGACGCGCCGTTGGCGAGCGCCGGTTCTTGATCGCTCCCTGCGCTGCGGATGCGCTCGACCAGCGAGCGAAGTTCATCCACGAAGATCCGAAGCCGATCGCCGGGAGCGACGCTCTCCGCCCCGAGCCCGTCGATTTCTTCGATGATGGCGCCCAGGCCGGGCCAGGCGAGGTCTTCCGCGACCAGCGGTTGCTCGTCGAGCTGTGTCGCCAGCCCGGGCAGCCGCGAGAGTTCCTTCGCCAGCTTCTGCAGATCCTTCGTCGTCATCCCCAGGCCGAGCGCACGCCCGATCGCCGTTTTCGCCTCCGCATCCTCGTGCAAGGTCGAGAGATAGAGGCGCCACTGCTCCTCAAAGCGCCGCTCCGATCGCATCTCGTCCTGCATCACAAATGCCGGATCGGTTGCCGCCTCCGCCGCGAAGGACTTCATCATCAAGAGGCCAAAGGCGTGAATCGTCGAGATCGGCGCCCGATCGAGGCCGTCCAGCGCCGCCCGAGCCCAGGCTTCGCCGGCGAACTCTTCGAGCTTCGCCCGCACCCGATCGCGCAGTTCCGCCGCCGCCTTCTCCGTGAAAGTGATGGCGACGATGCGCTCGATGGCGATGCCGCTCTCCACCAGCGCCACGACCCGATCGACGAGGGCGCTGGTCTTGCCGGTCCCGGCGCCCGCTTCGACAAACAACGTCGACCGCAGCTCGTCGCGGACGATGCGCCGCGCCTCGTCGTACTCCGATCGATGCTGCTCGCGGTTGTCGCTCATTGTTCGACCCCCGCTGCTTCGCTCACGCGCAGCCAGGCGATCGCATTGTCGCCGCCAGCCTTGTCGGCGAAGGCATCGTCGCGGCGGCGGGCGCAGATCCGGTCGAACTCACAGTAGCCGCAGTTTTCGAAGTTGTTGTTGAAATCTTTCCACTCACCCGGCACGGCGGGAAACGCCCCGGCGCCGATGCCCTCAACGATCGCCTGCAACGTGGCGCGGAACCGCTTGTCGCGCTCCGGGTTGCGTTCGTAGCCGATGTGCTCGAAGCCGCCCTTCTGTGAGATGAACCAGTAGAAGGCTTCTGCCTCCTCCGCATCCGGTACGGCGAGGAGATATGCAGGCAATTGGAGCTTCTTACCCGACTGCAGCGGATCCTTCTTCATGTCGCCAAAGCCGAAGGTACTTCCGGTCTTGTAGTCGATCACCCAGGCCTGCTTGCCGTCGGGCGTCATGTCGATCCGGTCGGCGAAGCCTCGCAGCGTCACGCCGGCGATGTCCGTCTCCGGGATCGGCACCTCGAATCCGTGCGGTACCGCCCTCGTTTCGGCGCGGAACTCGCTGTCCTGCGCGAGGAACTCAGCGAGATCGGCGCGCAGCACCTGGCGCTCGTGCCCGGCGAAGATATCGAGCCCGAGCAACCCGCGCTCGGCGGCCTCCTCCAGCTCTTGATCCAGAATGCCGAACACGTGCTCGCGGTCGGCGTCGGTCCAGGCCTCGGCGACACCAGGTCTGCTCGCCGCCTGCTGCTCGCGGAAGAAGGCCTCGATCACGCGGTGAACGAGCGAGCCCTTGGCGGCTGGATCCATCAGTTCGCGCTCTTCCGGCGAGTCGACGACGTTGAGTCGAAGTGCCGACCTGGCGAAATACTTGAAGCCGCAGCCTCCATAGGTCTCCATCGAGGTCGGGGAGACTTTGCCGTCGGGGTGCAGGCGTGTCTCCGCCGCAACCTCCGCCAGGTTCCCGTCCCACGCGGTGAATTCGTTGCTCGTCCGCGCGTGCGACATCTGGACCATGCGCCAACGGGGGTGTTGGTCGTCCGCGTGCTCGCCTCGCTGGCGCAGCGCTACTGCTTCTCGCAGCCGCAGTTCGGCCGCGTCGATCGGTGATCCAGCGAGCCGCAGCGACAGTGGGGAGGCCCCTCGCCGCAGCCAGGCGGTCGGAGGATGCTCGCGCAACGTGGTCCCACTGGTAACGGAAGCGTCGTGGGTGCGTGCCGCCGCCACCATTAGTGGCGACGGGTAGAACTCGCGGGTGCCCGACCCTTCGTACAGCGGCGCGCACCAGACGATCGTCTCCGAGGATGCGGCGATCGCCCGTTGGGCCGCGTCACGCTCGCGCTCGATCCGGAGCGGCGCGTCTTCGATGAACGGAAACTGCTGACGCAACCGCGTCCACACGTTGTCCTCGACGAGCGACTCTGGGCCGGCCCCGGCGGGAAACGCGCCCTCGCGCGCGCCGCATAGCACGACGTGTCGAAACTGCATGCCGTCGGCGGCGCCGTACGCTGCCACCAACGCGCCGTCGCCGAGCCGTCCCGTACGGGTGGTCTGCGCCTCGAGATTGGCCCGCAGCGCGCGTACGAACTGCGGCAGCGTGAAGGTGCCGCCCACCGCTGCTACCGTGCCGAGCTGATCGATCTGTCCCAGCACGTCGTCCAGCGCCGCTGCCGCCGGATCGAAGTACTCGACGACGAAGGCCCGCAGCGTCGCGACGAACTGCTCGGCAGATTGCGGCGGCGCCAGCGGTTCGAGCCGCGCCGCCAGCCCTTCGATGACCGCCCGCAGCCCGTCCGCCCGCTCGACCTCACGCTCGATCATCGTACGCATGCCCTCGGATTCCCGGGCCGCGTCGCTATCCAGCCGGACGCGTTGATCCGTCGTGTATGCGTGTATGCTCACGCTCCAGCGGGCGAGCCCTCGCGTCACGCCGGCCTCGCGCGAGAGCCGATCCCACGCCGACTCTTGCACCCGAACGCGCTCGCCGTCGGTGCCTGGCACGGAGCGCCGCAGGGGGGCGATGCTCAGCGCGTCCATCGTCGCCGTGCGCGCGTACTCCCGCGCTGGCAATTCGAGCAGCCCCAGGACGCCGCGCGCCGTCGGCGTCTCGATCAACGGCCGCCCGGGCAAGGTGCTCGCCGGAATATCGGCCGCCACGAATGCCTGCTCCAGCATCGCGCCGTACGCAGGATCGGCTCCGTGGAGCACGGCGACCTCATCGATCGCCACACCTTCTTGGAGGGCGCGGATGACCTCGCGCACCGCTTCGCGCACTTCGGTCGATGGGTCCGGCGCCAGCACGAAACGCGACGTCGCGGCGGGCGCGGATGCTTCGGGCATGACGAGGCCCGCGCGTTCTGTGAGTGCGTTCAGCAGTGCGTCTGCCCCGGCGGACCGTCGCGTCGAAGGGAAGGCGTATACCTTGCCGAGCTCAGAGAGCAGGCCGGGCCGGTCGGCGCGCACGGCGTCGGCGGCCGCGTCGAGCAGGTCTTCGTCGTCGTAGAAAGCCGTCGTGATCTTACGGAAGCGGTCGTAGAGGCGCAGGACCTCCGGAAGGTGGCCGCTCTCGATGGCCTGCACATCGGCGGAGGAGCGGATGCCGCCCCGGCGCAGGCGGCGGAACAACCCCCGCACCACGCGCGCGTATCCGGGCAGATCGGAAACCGCCGACAACAGCCCCTGCGATTCGCGCGCCACCTGCTCAGCCACGTAGTCGCCGATCGGCCGGGCGAGCGGTGTCCGCCCCTGCGCCGCCAGTTCGCCCGCCCCCAGCAGCTCGGCGATGCGGGCCAGCGGCTCGAATCGCACAGCGGCGAACGGCCCGTGCTCGGCCAGCCGCCGCCGCAGCTGCAGGGCGGCGGCGTGCGACGGCGCGATCACGGTCACCGGGGCGAGCGGATCGGCGGCCCGCCCACGGGCGATGAGGTCGAGCAGCTGGTCAGTTGTCGGCAGGGCATCCTCCCGTGGCGCGGGGCCACGCCGCTACTGTACCCACCCCCGGCGACAATCGCTGTCGCATTCGAGAGCAAAGGGCGAAGGGCAAAGGGCAAAGAGCAAAGAGCAAAGAAAAGGTTGCGGGCGCCGGACAAATGCGTGGGTTTGGAAGTTGCCAGGAACACGGGGTGCCGTCGACATGGGTGGTGCCGGTAACATGTCGCTATGCGTCAAAGCCCCGCTTCGCGTCCGATCGAACTGCACTGGTTTCTGCCGACCACCGGCGATGGCCGCTCCGTGCTCGATTTCTTCCCCGATCCCGACCGCAAGCCCGGCATGTCGCGGGCGCGCATGGCCGATATCGGCTACCTGAAGCAGATCGCCCAGGCGGCCGACCGCCTCGGCTTTGCCGGCGTGCTGACACCGACCGGCCTCCAATGCGAGGATGCCTGGCTGATCTGCGCCGCCCTCGCCGCGGAAACGGAACGGCTGCGCTTTCTCGTCGCCTTTCGGCCGGGCTTCGTCTTGCCCACGCTGGCCGCGCAGATGACGGCAACGCTGCAGCGCATCAGCGGCGGCCGCACCCTCATCAACATCGTCACCGGAGGTGATCCGGTCGAGCAGCGCAGCTACGGCGACTTCCTCGACCACGCCGCCCGCTACGAACGCACGAACGAGTTCCTCGATGTCTTCCGCCACTGCTGGGATGCGGTGCCGTTCGACTTCGCCGGAAAGCACTACCAGGTCGAGCGCGGCGGCCTGCACCGTCCGCCCGGGCGCGAGCCGGACGCGTCGTCGATCGCGCCGACGATCTACTTCGGCGGAGCCTCCCCGGCAGCCGAGCAGGTCGCCGCGAAGTACGTCGACGTGTACCTGCTCTGGGGCGAACCGCCGGAATGGGTCGCCGAGCGCATCAACCGCATGCGGACGCTCGCCGCCGAGCAGGCCCGCACGCTTCGTTTCGGCATCCGCCTGCACGTGATCGCGCGTGAGACCGAGGAGGCGGCCTGGGCCGAGGCCGAACGCCTGCTCAGCGCCATGAAGCCGGAACACATCGAAGCGGCGCAGCAGCGGTTCTCGAAGCAGGAGTCGGTCGGACAGCAGCGCATGGTCTCGTTGCACAGCGGCAAGCTCGACATGCAGGCCCTCACCGTCGCCCCGAACCTCTGGTCGGGTATCGGGCTGGTCCGCGGCGGCGCCGGTACCGCCCTCGTCGGCAGCTACGACCAGGTGGCCGACCGCGTCCGCGAGTACGCCGCCCTCGGCCTCGATACGTTCATCTTCTCCGGCTATCCGCATCTCGAAGAGGCGTATACGGTCGGCGAGGAGATCCTGCCGCGGGTGCGCGATGTTATCGCGGGCGGCGGTTGATCATGCGCCCCGATGCCTGACTCCACACCGACATCCGCTCCTGCGAAAGATATGGTCTGGATCCCCGGCGGTGAGTTCCTTATGGGCAGCGAGGAGTTCTATCCGGAGGAACGCCCCGTGCATGCTGCCAGCGTCGGCGAGTTCTGGATGGACGAGCATCCCGTCACCAACGCCGAGTTCCGCCGCTTCGTCAAGGCCACCGGCTACACCACCTTCGCCGAGAAGCCCCCGAACGCCGCCGACTATCCCAACGCCGATCCGTCACTGCTCGTCCCCGGATCGCTGGTTTTCGAGAAGACGCGCGGGCCGGTGAGCCTGGACGACTACCACGCCTGGTGGTCGTACCAGCCGGGTGCGGACTGGCGTCATCCGCACGGCCCGCAGAGCAGTCTGAACGGCCTCGATCGCCACCCCGTCGTGCAGGTGGCGTACGAGGACGTGCTGGCCTACGCCGCCTGGGCCGGTAAGAGTCTGCCGTCGGAGGCGGAGTGGGAGTTCGCGGCGCGTGGCGGTCTGATGCAATCACGATTCGCCTGGGGCGACGATTTCACGCCGAAAGGCAAGCAGATGGCGAACACCTGGCAGGGCGAGTTCCCCTGGCAGAACCTTGCCCTCGACGGATACGAAGGCACGTCACCAGTGAAGACCTTCCCCCCGAACGGCTACGGCCTGTACGACGTGGCCGGCAACGTCTGGGAGTGGACGAGCGACGTCTTCGCGCCGTACGAAGCCGGCAGCGAGGGCGAGCACGCCTGCTGCGCCCCGTCGCGCTCGCAGGTAGAGGATGGATCAATACCGCGGCACGTGATCAAAGGCGGCTCGCACCTCTGCGCGCCGAACTACTGTCTGCGCTACCGCCCGGCAGCGAGGCAGGGGGAGACGGTGGACACGTCGACGTCGCACATCGGCTTTCGCTGCGTTGTGCGTGCGTAACCAACGAACTACAAACTACAAACTCCCCAAGAACTCCACCATCGCCGGAAACGCCGCCCGATCCTGCACCATGAACAGATGCCCGCCCTCGAACATCTGGAGCTGTGCTCCGGGGATCCGCCCCGCCAGCGCCTCCGAGTTCGCTGGCGGCGCGATCAGGTCAAACGTCCCGCCACACACCAACACCGGCATAGACAGCGATGGTAGTCGCGACCACGTATCGTGCCCGCGCCGCGCCTCAAGCTGCAGCCGCGCTCCCTCCTCGACCGAGACATTGTCGTCACCCGGTGATTCATCCGGCCACGCTGCCGCCGCCGTCATCCCGTCGGCCGTCATCTGCAGGATCCGCGCATACCGCTCCGGATTCTCTTGCTCCATCGCCGCGAACCGGCTGTCGTTTAGGGCGATCATCCGTCGTGCTCAGTCATCGATCGCCAATCCCACCAACTCATGCAACGGATACGACGCTCCGCCCTCCCCTCCCGATGACGTACACGCCAGCACCAGCCGCTCCACCCGCTCCGGATGGCGGAGAGCAAATTCCTGCGCCACCATCCCCCCGAACGACACCCCCAGCACCAGACACCGCTCCCACTCCACCGCATCCAGCAGCTCCGCCGCATCACCGGCATAGTCCGCCATCGAGTACGGCCCCGGCGGCCGTTCGGTGCGTCCGAGGCCGCGCTGGTCGTAGGCGAGGAGGTCGAAGTGCCGCGGCAGGATGCTGTCGAAGACGTTGGGCTTGGCGCGCAAGTCGCCGCCGGTGCCGGAGATGTACACCATCGGCGGCCCATTGCCCGCGCGTTCGTGGTACATGCGGAGGTGTGGAGTGTGCCTGTACACGAGGAGAATTCTCTTCTGCCACGCTAGACTATTGAGTAAGACAACAATGCGCTTAGAGCCGGGAGCACTGCCTAGTCCGGCTCACCCCTCACTCGCGGACAACCAGCGTCGCCTTCATGCTCGGATGTATCGAACAGTAGTAGTTGTACTCGCCCACGCTGTCGAAGGTCAGCGTATCACTCTCCTCCTCAGACAGCCGTTCTGTCTCCCAGTCCGCGTTTCGCGCCGTCGCGTCGTGTGGGGCTGAGTCCTCGTTGGTCCAGGTCACGGTCGCGCCAACGGGCACTTCCAGGTTCCCCGGCCCAAATGCAAAGTCTTGGATAGTCACGTTCGCGCTCATCCCGCCCTGGACCGCTGAGCTGCCCGAGGTGTCGCGACCTCCCCCGTGCATCCGTCCCCACCCGTCCCATCCGTCCCAGCCGTTCCAGTCCGACGCAAGTGCCATCGTCGCTGCCATCGCCAAGAGTCCGAGGACGACGATCGGCGCGATCAGCCAGCCCCCCAGCCGCTCGCCGCTTCTGCCGCGGCCTGATCCGGCTAGCTCAGCGCTGAGCTTGCGGTGCTCGTCGATGTCGATCTCTCCTCCGGCGAGGCGGCGGTCCAGGATGTCGTGCGCGGCGTCCCCGCCCCCCGGGCCACTTCGAAACGACCTCATGAGCCACATGGCGCCCGCGATCACTCCGACCCAGAACAAGGCCATCCAGATCCACATGACAATCCACCAGCCATCGTTGCCCCACATCATGATGTTCCGACCTCCCTCGATTGTTCGGTGAATCGCCCGGGCGATTCCTTGAATTCCCAGCTGCATCCGCGCGAGCAGAAGTAGTACATCTGACCACCATGCTCGAGCGATACCGCTGCATTCTGCGCCTCGACGCTCATACCGCAGACCGGATCGCGCACCATGAGGCCGATGTCTCTGATGCGGCCGTCCTCCAGCCAGAGCACCCGATCCGCGACCTCGCGAATCCGCTGGTCGTGGCTCACGACGACGACCGCGCGGTCGCCGTTCCGCGAGATGTCATGCAGGAGCTGCATGACGCCGCGGCCATGCTTCGAGTCGAGATTCGCCGTCGGCTCGTCTGCCAGCAGGAGTCTTGGTTCGTTGGCCAGAGCCCGGGCGATCGAAACGCGTTGCTTCTCCCCGCCCGAGAGATCGCGTGCCCGGAACTGCAGCCTAGCGCCGAGCCCTCGGTCCTCCAGCAGCGTACGAGCGCGATTCTTCGCGTGGGCGCCGCTGACGCCGGCCATGTTCAGGGTCAGCTCGATGTTCTCTTCGACGCTGAGGGTCTCCCACAGGTTGAACGACTGAAAAATGAAGCCCACGCTCTTGCGCCGGATCGGCGTGAGATGCGCGTCGCTGAGTTGGGTGATGTCCGTCCCGTCGATGAAGATCGACCCGGACGTCGGGCGCAGGAGCCCGCCGAGCATGGTCAGCAGCGTGGTCTTGCCGGAACCCGAAGGTCCCATGATGAGCACCATCTCGCCGGCGCTGACATCGAGATCCACGCCATCGACTGCCCGGACGGCCGTGTCGCCTTCGCCGAAGACCTTGGTCACGCCCCTCGCACTAAGGATGATAGCGTCGGTTTTCATGGTCATGCCTTGAACACCATTGCCGGGTCAATCGCGTTGATCCGGCGCACCGGCACGAACGACGCAACGAGCGCCATCAGGATTGTGGCGCCGAACACCGCGATCACGTCCTGCCCGCGGAAGATCGTGACGAAGTCCGGTACGAACTCGCGAACCAGCTGCGCCACGCTCCAGGCTGCTGCGAGGCCCACAACGAAGCCGCCCGTGGTCAGCATCAAGCTCTGAGACAGCACGATGCGATACAAGAACCCGGCGGAACCGCCGACCGCCTTCATCACACCGAACTCGCGCGAGCGTTCGATCGTGGCCGTATAGATAGTGAGGCCGACCACCGCCGCGCCGACGACGAACCCGATGCCGAGTAGCATCGTGATGATCGGGAGGAAGCTTTCGTCGATCTCTTTGCGAATCGACATCGCAAACTCGCCGGCTGTGAAGACGCGCAACTCCGGGTTACTGGCCTCTATCGCCGCGGCTACATCAGCCGGGTTCGTGTCTTCGTCAACGATGACCATTCCATAGCTCACCAAGTCACCCCGGCCGAAGATGAGGCGTGCATCGGAATAGTGGAGGAAGATGAAGGGCGTGAAAGCTTCCGCGCTTCGGGGTTCCACGTGATCAACCACGAGGGACGTGCCATTGAACTCAGCGCTGTCGTTCGAACTCAGTCCGGTCTTCTGGCTCAGCGTCTCGTCGATCACGATTGTTCCCTGCTGTGGAAGGAACCGCCGTTTGGTTTCGTCAGCTAGCGGCAGAGCCGGGTCGACATCCAGGGCAATGAGCCGGCCGCTGTCCGCCTTGCCGTCCACGGCGAACTCCATCGTCCGGGACAGCACCGGCACGACCGCTGCTACTCCGTCCACCGTCTGCACGTTCGCAAGTTCTGAGCGTCCGACGAGCGACATGGAGTGGAACGGGTCCGTCGTCCCCTGCTGGACGACCCAGAGCTGGCCCGGTAGCTCGCGGAACGTCTGGCCCGAGCGGCTAAAGCCGCGGTACAGCGCCAGCACGATGAGAATCAGCAGAACTGCGAACGCCACGCCTGCTACGGAGATGGCGAAGCGTCCCTTCTCGGCAAACAGGTTGCGTCGCGCAACGGGAACGCTCATGACGCCCTACCTCTTGAGGTACTTACGGATGACGCCGACCATCTCGTCCACGCGTTCTTCCTTGCCCGTGCGCAGGCCTTCGGCGACGCATCCCTTGACATGGTTCTCGAGGAGAACCATCGCCACCGCATCTGCGGCCGATTGCATCGACGCGATCTGCTGTAGGACATCGACACAGTACCGGTCTTCCTCGATCATCCGCGAGACCCCCCGGATCTGGCCCTCGATGCGGCTGAGGCGCCGGAGCAGGTTGCCCTTGTCGTCCGCGTATGAGTTTGGCTTTCGCTTCATCCCACCATCGTAGGGGTAGGGACTATGGCTACCAAGTGCCGATCGGCCCGTTGTTCCTTGCAACGCGCGACGCAAAGAAAAGCAGTCGATGCCGCCGACGGATGGCCTTCGAGGCGATGCCGCTGCCTGGAAGGCTCGTTGAACACCGGCAACGCAGAAGCCGCGATCACCAGACAGCCGCGTCTTCGCTAGAAGTAGTTCACCGTGATCCCGCCATCGACGACAAACTCCGTGCCCGTCACGAAGGACGACTCATCGCTCGCCAGGTACAGCGCCGCGTAGGCGATGTCCTCCGGCAGGCCGAAGCGGCCGAGGGGGATCCGGTTCAGGCGCTTCATCTTCTCCTCCTCGCTCGGGAACAGGTCCGCCAGCAACGGCGTCAGGATCGGGCCCGGGCAGATCGCGTTCACCCGCACCCCGTCCCGCCCGAACTGCACCGCCAGCGACTTCGTCAGCGCCAGCACGGCGCCCTTGCTCGCCGTGTAGGCGTCCTGCGGCACCGTACACCCGACCAGCGCCACGAACGAAGCCACGTTCACCACCGACCCGCCGCCCGCGCGCCGCATCTCCGGGATCGCGTACTTGCAGCCCAGCATCACGCCCTTCAGGTTCACGTCGAGCGTGCGCTGATACACCGCCTCGTCCATGTCCAGCACCGAGTTGTCGTCGTCCGGGAAGATCCCCGCGTTGTTGTAGAGAATGTGCAGCGCCCCGAACCGCTCGACCCCCGCCCGCACCCACGAATCCACATCCGCCGCATTCGTCACATCCCCGGTCAGCGCCAGGATGCTGCCCGCCTCTCCGACGGTCTCAGGGGAGACCTCTGGATCTCCGCTCCGCTGCGAGACGGTCTCGTCCAGCCCTTTTCGCGAGATGTCGGTAGCGATGACATTCGCGCCCTCTCTCACGAACAGTGCCGTCGCCACGCGCCCCATCCCGCTGCCTGCGCCCGTAATCAGCGCCGTCTTTCCCTTAAGTCGCATGACACACCTCCTCGCCGGAGTATTCAACACACAGGCGCAGAGGCACAGAGCCCCATGATGAGATCCCGACAAGACCTCTGCGCTCTCTGCTGTACCCGCGATAGAGGGCGACTCTGCGGTGAACCTGGGACGATGTCAGAACTGCTGCCGCGCCAGCCCGCGGCCACGCTGAGTGGGAGCAGATTCTCCGCCAGGGACCGCGACGGTCGTCAGGTCTTCGGTTCGGAATGACAGAGCAGAGGCTCTGGTAGCGGTGGACGGAATGGTATCCACGCAGAAACGCTGTCGGACGAAGCGAGTGGCGAGGCGGGCCGCTCCGCCTGAAGGGATATGATGCACGTATGACCGGCATGTCAGCAGCCCGAGCCCGCCCTATTCCGGTTGCCTTCGCGGCGACGTTTGCGGTCGCGCTGGCGGCGTTGCTGCTGATCGCCCTGTTCCCGCTCTTCCCGAAGCAGTTCAACGTGCGCATCGGTGATGTTGCTTCGCGCACCGTCACTTCTCCTCGCGATGTCTCGTTCGAGAGCGCATCGCTGACCGAACAGCGGCGCGCGGAAGCGGCGGCCGCCGTTCCACCGGCGCTGGTCTTCGATCCTTCGGTGCGCACCGCCCAACTTGAGGCGTATGACAGCGTCGTGACGGAGGCCGGGCGCATTCGCACACAGGCCATCGACGAAACACGCAAGCGCGATCAGCTCGCCACCCTGGGTCTCTCACAGCGCAGCATCGATAGCGTGCTCGCGCTTGAGACGGAACGATGGCAGGCCGTCGCCAACGAAGGCCGCAGAGTGCTCACGCAGGAGCTGAGCGTGTCGCTCGACGCCGCCGCCGTCCCGGGCGCGAAAGACAGCCTCGATTCGCTTATCGGCGTCGATTTCACGGCCGACGAGGCGCTGACCACCGCCGAGCTGGTGCGCCCGCTCATCACGACGACGCTCGTCGAAGATACGGCGCGGACGCAAACGACACGCGAGGCGGCGCGGGCGGGCGTGGCGCCGGAGCGGGTCAGTATCCAGAAGGGTGATGTGATCCTGGGAGTGAACCAGCCCGTCGACGCGCTTACGGTGGAGAAGCTGCGGGCCGCCAAGCTGGTCTCGCAGCGGGTGGAGTGGCCGAATATCGCCGCGGCCGGGCTGCTTGCGGTGCTGGCGGCGGCTTTGGTCGCCGGCTACCTCTTCGTCACGCAGCCGCGCGGCATCCACTCCGAGCGGCACCTGATCGTGCTGGCCCTGCTTACTGCCGCGCCGATCCTCATCGTCAAACTCTATCTGCCGATCGTCATGCCCGACGACCAGCGGACGTTCCTCCCGTACATCCTTCCGTTGGCGGCGGCGCCCATCCTCGTCGCCGCGTTGTTGGAGACTGACGTGGCAGTCGTGGTCGCGGCCGTGATCGGGGTCCTGGCCGCTTTCCTGAGCACCTTCCTGCCGGATCTCTCGCTCGTCGCCTCGATCGGGGTGCTCGATACCTTTCGGCTGCTCGGCGTGTACGGACTCGCCCCGATCGCCGGGATTTTTCTCGTCCACCGCGCCGGCCGGCTGCAGCGCTATCTCTCGGCGGGGATTGCCGTCGCCGCCACGTCGTTTGTCGTCCTGTTGGCTACCTGGCTCGTCGATAATGACCGCGTGGCGCAGGATCTCGCCTGGATGGCGCTGGCGGCGGGGGTCGGCGGTGTCAGTGCCGGGGTCATCGCCGCCGGGGCGTTCGTCACCGCTGGCGCGCTCTTTGGGGTGACGACGCGGCTGCAGCTGATGGAGCTGTCGCAACTCAACGCGCCGCTGCTCCGTAAGCTGCAGGACGAAGCGCCGGGCACCTTCCACCACAGCATCCTCGTCGGCAATCTCGCCGAGCGCGCGGCGGACCTGATCGGCGCTGACCCGCTGCTGACCCGCGTCGGTTGCTACTACCACGACATCGGCAAGACGCTGCAGCCGGGCATGTACATCGAGAACCAGCTCAGCGGCGAAGCCCCACATGAGACGATGTCGCCGGAGGAATCGGCCGAAGTGATCATGCAGCACGTCATCGGCGGCGTGGAACTGGCGCGGAGAGCCCGTCTGCCGGCCCGCGTGCAGGCCTTCATCCCGGAGCATCACGGCACGCGTTCGGTGGCCTACTTCTATCGCAAGGCGGCGGAAACAGACCCTGACATCGACCCGGCGGCCTTCACCTATCCGGGTCCGAAGCCGCAGTCGAAGGAGACCGCGATCGTCATGCTTGCCGACTCGACGGAAGCGACGGTGCGGAGCGGGACCGATCGTTCGCCCGAGCGGATTAGCGATATGGTCGAGGCCGTGATCGCCGAGCGCCTGTCAGAGGGTCAACTCGACGACTGCGATCTCACATTGCGGGATCTTCGCACCATCGCCGAAAGCTTCAAAGCGACGATGCGCGCCGTCTACCACCCCCGCATCCAGTACCCTGCCCCGACGCAAGCCGAGGAACGCCGCCGCGTGCTCCGGCTCCCGACGATGCGCCCGCCGGTCGCCCCGTCGCCGCCAGCGCCCGCAACGGAACCAACGCCGCGCCCTCGCCGCAAGCGGAAGTGGCAGGAGTAGCGTTAGACAACAGACAACAGACAACAGAAAGCGTGTGGCACAGCCGCCCCCGGCTGTGAGTGCGGCGTTGAACCTCGAACTTCGGGCCGTTACCCTCTCGCGACGCGCTCAACATAGAGCTTCGCGCCATGCTGCTCGAACAGCGCCCGGGCACGGGAACGAAACGCTTCGGCGGCTGCCGCGTCGCCTCTTGTAGTCGCGACATCTGCTAATCCGGCGAGGCAGAGGCCGGCATCAACGGGCACACGCTCCCGTTCACACCAGGCTAGCCCCTCGCGATAGACCCGCTCGGCATCGTCGACGCGGCCGAGCCGCATGAGCATCGCACCGTGTGAGGGGGCACCGGCCCGCCCTGACAGCGTGGCATAGGTCGGGGGCGGAGGCTGATCGGGCCTTTGCGTCTCGTACGAATCGCACACCTTCCGCACGAGATCGTCGTCGCCGAGGGCGGCGATGCACTCGAAGAGGACGGGCGATTCGAAGGCGAGCTCGCGGTTCTCGCCGGCGATCTCCGCCCACTGCTCGAGTTCGCGCTTGGCGGGTTCGTGCAGGCCGGCGCGATACAGCACGCCGGCCGCCGCGCCGTGCGTCTGGGACATGCCGGTCGCCGCCCGGCCGGCGCGTTCGGGATCGACCATCATCTGCACCGCCGCGCGTGTGTCGCCCGATCGCTCGACCATCCACATGCGATAGAGATCGGCGCGGAAGTCTGTGTTTGTCGTCAGCTCGCCGAGCACGGCATGGCAACGCTCGTAGTCGGCGCGGGCGAACGCTTCGCCGGCCAGGTCGGTCAGCGCCAGCTCTTCATGGAAACGAAGATGCACCGAACGTGCGTAGTCTACACAGCGACGGGCGATCTCGACGCCGCGATCGAGCGAACCGTGCTCGAAGGCGCTGAAGCCGCACCCGCGCAGTGCTCCACAAGCCTGCTCGTATGCTTTCGCGGCGGCGTATTCGTCGTGGGCGCGGAAATGGAGGGCAATGGAGGTCTCCAGATCGCCCGTTTCGCGAAACGCCTGCCATGCCTGATTCTCGGTCCGCCGCGCAAGGATGTCGCCAAATGCGTACTTCTCGGCGATCTCGATCGCGCGATCGAAACGCTCATTGCGGCCGCGCCACGCGGTTGCCATCAGCAGGCGCGCGCGCAGATAAGTGGTCTCGCTTGTCTCAGACGCAACGCCGTCCAGGCCGAGCATCTCCAGCGCCTCGTCGGCCATCGCGAGCTGGCGCTCCCAGGGACCCCAGATGCGCAGGACTTCGACCGTCGCGTGGGCGAACCCGAGGGCGTCGCCGCGGTCGCGATAGAGCGCCATCGCCCGCCGTAGGGTGCGCCAGCCGGTGCGGGCCTCGGACATGCTCCAGTAGCAGGAGCCGAGGCGCGTCAGCAGTTCCGCTTCGTCGAGCCCGGTCGCGTCCCCGTGCTCCGACAGCAGGGACAGCGCCGCCTCGTATTCGCGGACGGCGTCCGGCCACAGCGTGGCATCGAAGGCGGCTTCGGCGGAAGCCCGGTGTTGTTGGGCCTGGGCGCGAGCATCAATGGCGGGTGGCATGAAAAGAAGGGTACGGCAACGAGCGGAAGAAGGGCAGAGGTTGGACCAGGTTCCTCGTCACCGCTGCCCCTTGACCGAGGGCGCGAAGCCGTGTTAGTGTCACTGTGACACTAAGTCTCGCAGGGGCCCCCTAATGACACAGCGCTTTGACTTCATCATCGTCGGTTCCGGGATAGCCGGGCTGTACGCGGCGCTGCTCGCCCGGAATCACGGCACCGTGTGCGTGCTCACGAAGGGCGGCATCGACGAGTGCAACACGAAGTACGCGCAGGGCGGGATCGCCGCGGCGGTAGGCGCGGACGATGACCCCGACCTGCACCTCCGGGATACGATCGAGGCTGGCGCCGGACTCGTGAATGAGGAGGCGGCGCGCATCCTCGTCGAAGCCGCCGCTGACCGCATCCATGACCTCGTGACCTTTGGTGTGCCGTTCGACGCCACGGACGGCGAGGTGGCGCTGGGCAAGGAAGCGGCGCACTCCCGCAACCGCATCCTGCACGCTGGCGGCGACAGTACCGGCGCGCATATCGAGATCTCGCTGAGCGGCGTCGCCCGCATGTCGCGCATCACCATCAAGGAGTACGTCCAGGTCGAGAAGGTTGTCGTGGAGCAGGGCCGGGCGACCGGTCTGCTTGCCCTGGACACGAGCACCAACACGACCACGCGATACGACGCCGGGGCGATCATCCTCGCGACGGGCGGCGTTGGCCAGATGTTCCGGGTCAGTACGAACCCCGAGGTGGCGACGGGCGACGGCATCGCCCTGGCCTATCGCGCGGGGGCCGACATCGCGGACATGGAGTTCATCCAGTTCCACCCGACGGCGCTGCGTCTCCCGGGCGTCCCGGTGTTTCTGATCTCGGAGGCGGTCCGCGGCGAGGGCGGGATTCTCCGCAGCGCTGCCGGAGAGCGGTTCATGCCTTCCTATCACGAGAAAGCAGAGCTGGCGCCGCGTGATGTCGTCGCCCGCGCCATCGTAAGCGAGATGACGAAGAACGGCGCCGACAGCGTCTTTCTTGACATTTCGCACCTCGCCGCTTCGCGCATCACGTCGCGGTTTCCGCAGATCTACCGCCACTGCCTCGATCATGGCGTCGACATTACGAAAGAGTCCGTGCCGGTGTCGCCGGCCGCGCACTACATGATGGGCGGCGTCCGCACGAACACCTGGGGCGAGACGTCGATACCCGGCCTGTACGCATGCGGTGAGTGCGCCTGCACGGGCGTCCATGGGGCGAACCGGCTCGCCAGCAACTCGCTGCTGGAGACGGTGGTCTTCGCCAAGCGCATCGTGGAGCGCATCACCGCCAGTAGCGAACCCGCAACGCCCAGCAGGGGCGGAGCTTTAGCTCCGCCCGGTGCCCAGGGCCCAGCGGATCTCGTCCGTACGTTGAGCGCCTCGAACGACCAACCACCGACGGCCAACGACCAGCCTACGCGCGCCGGACTCCAGGCGCTCATGTGGGATCGCGTCGGCATCGTCCGTGACGGCGCCGGCCTTGCCGCGGCGGCGGAACAGATCCGCGGATGGCGGCAGGAACTACCGGCGGCCCACGACCGCCCGTCCCACGAACTGGCGACGATGCTGCTCGTCGGCCAAATGATGGCCGAAGCTGCCCTCGCGCGGGAAGAATCCCGCGGCGCCCACTACCGCACCGACTTCCCGGAGCCGAGGGGCGAGTGGCGGAGGCACATCGTCTTCCGCCAGGGCGCGTGAGCCTCGCACGGCCTTCAACGTCGAGTTACAGATATCCTTCCATCACCAACGCCCGACCACCAACAGAAAGTGCTCACATGCCCGACGGCCTCATGCTTCCACCGCCCCACATCATTGACGACCTCGTGCTCTCCGCGCTGGACGAGGACGGCGCGCACGACGACGTGACCACGCGCGCCATCGTGCAGACCGACCAGTGGGGTCGCGGTGTCTTCATCGCCAAGGACGCTGGCGTCGTGTCTGGCCTGCCCGTCGCTGCCGCCACGATGACCTCCTTCGACGACCAGATCTCCTTCGACGCTCTGATCGAAGACGGGGAGCGTATTTCGGCCGGCACGGAGTTGGCGGAGGTCGAAGGCCCGCTGTCGGCGATCCTGGCGACCGAGCGGGTGGCGCTGAACTTCCTGCAGCGGCTCTCCGGCGTGGCGACGTTGACGCGCCAGTTCTGCGACAGCGTCGTCGGGACGAAGGCGAAGATCCTCGACACACGCAAGACCACGCCGGGCATGCGTGACCTTGAGCGCTACGCGGTGCGCTGCGGCGGCGGCCACAACCACCGCTTCAACCTCTCTGCAGGCGTGCTGATCAAGGACAACCACATCGCCGCCGCGGCGCAGCGCGGCATCACCGATATCGCCGACGTCGTGCTGCTCGCCCGCAACTCATCCCCGCACACCATGCGCATCGAAGTAGAGGTGACGAACCAGACGCAGCTCACCGAAGCGCTGCAGGGCAACGCCGACATCATCCTCCTCGACAACATGACGCCGGAAGAGATCCGGGCCGCCGTGGCGACTGTCGGCGGGCGCGCGCTCATCGAGGCCTCGGGTGGAATCACGATGGAGACGGTGCGAGAGATCGCCGAGTCCGGCGTCGACTTCATTTCGATCGGCCGACTGACGCACTCGGCGCAAGCGTTGGATATTAGTCTGGAGGTCGGGAGTGTGTAGGCGGGGGCCGTTGCAGACAACCCACGCTCCTCCGTCGCGGGGCAGAGCAGACAACAGGTCGTCGCCGCATGACAGTCGTTGCGCCTTCGATCGGTCTTTTCAGGGATTGTTCCTATAGATGAGCCAGATCGTGATCGTCAGTGGTGGTTCCGGGTCCGGGAAGAGTTCGGCCTGTGAATCGCTGTGCGAGCGGTACGACCGCACGGTTCACCTCGAGACCGACGATGTCTTCGGCTGGCTCCGCATGGGTTTCGTGCAGCCGTGGAAGGCAGGTTCGATGGCACAGAACCACATGATCAGCCGCGCTGTTGCCCGCGCCGCCACCGCCTTCGCCCAGCAGCGCTTCGGTGTGTTCATCGACGGGGTGATCGGGCCGCACCTGCTGCCTGACTACATCGAGGAGCTGAAACCGGCCGGTGTCCCCGTGCAGTACGTCGTTCTGCTGCCGCCCGTGGAGATCGCCGAGCAGCGGGCGCACCAGCGCGGCGAGCGTATCATGGGCGGGCCGGAGCTCTTCGCTCGCGTGCAGTCGATGTTCGAGGGAGACCTTCCTGGCTGGAAAATTGACAACAGTGCCCTTACCGCAGACCAGACGGCAGATCGAATCATGGACGCCTGCGGCCGTGGAGAGGCATTAGTCTGGTCGCCTGCGTAGTATCTCTTTGTCCTTGGCCCTCACTTCTCGCTGTCGAGGACGATCGTCACCGGCCCATCGTTCACCAACCCGACGACCATGTGTGCCCCGAAACGACCAGTCGCTACCCGCACTCCCAGGGCGCGAAGCGAGTCGGCAAATGCATCGCAGATCGGGGCGGCGATTTCGGGAGGCGCGGCGGCGATGAAGCTTGGACGGCGGCCTTTTCGCACATCCGCGAGAAGGGTGAACTGCGAGACGACGAGCGCCTCTCGAGAAGTGTCCAGCAGCGAGCGTTCGAAGCGGCCATCGTCGTCCGAGAAGATGCGCATCTCCGCGCACTTTCTCGCCAGCGCCTGAGCCATCGCCGCGGCGTCGCCTTCGCCGACGCCAACGAACACCAGCAGTCCAGGGCCGATGGCGCCTACGACTTCACCGTTGACCGTGACGCTTGCGGAGGAGACGCGCTGGAGGACGACGCGCACAGCGAGCACTTTCTCGCGGGATCTAGCCCGCCGCCGCACCTTCCGTGCTCGGGGCTTCTTTGGCCGCCTTGCCCTTCTTCGGAGCGTCCGCCGCGGGTGCGGGTGCCTCCGGGGTGGGTCCGTGCGAATGGCCGCCCGGGCCGTGCGAGTGTCCGTGACCGGCGGCGCCGAGATCTGGTACGGAAGGGGTAGCTGTCGCGGGGCTGGACTCACCGCCCGAGGTGTCGCTGCCGCGGCTATCGGTCTTGTAGAAGCCGCTGCCTTTGAAGACGACGGGTGGGGCAAAGAGGACACGCTGGGCGGTGGCCCTACGGCACTTCGGGCATTTCTGGCGCGCCTTGGCATCGAAGCCTTCGCGCTTCTCGTAGCGATTGCCGCAGCTCTCGCAGGCGTATTCGTACGTTGGCACTCTCGTCCTCCGACTGCTAGGGGTGCTGGAAGTGTAGCGGGAGGCCTTCTGAAGCGGCAAGGCGAGATTAGTCCTGCGGGCGGTTAGGGTTGCCGATCTGCGTCCCCAGGTACAGATCGTCGAAGGAAACGTCGGCTGACATGCCGGAGTCGGCCGCCGTCTTCCCGTCGTAACGCACCTCGAGGAAGATCTCGATAGCATCCCAAGTTGCGGGCGCCTTGCCCCATTTGTCGATGAACGCCTGGCGCAGGGGATAACCGAAGTACACCCACTTGCCGGTGACTGGCTGGTCGCGGCTGAGGAAGATCCAGCGCGCGTTCAGAAGCTGGAAGGGTTGGGTGCGGGCACCCGCCAGCGGCACCCGTATCTGGTGCGAATCGTATTCGTCCCCGTAGTCGCCGCCCGAGACGACGACGACGAACTGGAGGTATTGGAAGGCGACGTCCTTCGGCTGCCAGTCTTCGACCCGATAGAAGCCGGAGATGAATTCAGGGAACTCGGCGAGGCCGCGCATTTCTTGCACGGCGCCTGCGATGTGGACCTGCGACGCGTCGCCGGGGTCGCGCAGTTCCAGGCGCAGGCCGGCATCGCCGCTCTTCGCCGCCTCATCCGTGGTCCGAAAGCCCGACCATTCCGGCTGCTCGCGAAACGTCCAGGGAGGGTCGCCGCCTTCAAATCCGCCGTTGAGCAGGAGATTGGGAGCAGGAGCGGGGGTCGAAGTTGGAGCGACGGAGGCTTCTTGAAGGACGGTGCAGGCGCCGAGCAACGGCAGAAGCGCCGTGGCCACCACCATCACCCATCGCCTCCGAGCACCTGGCGCAATTACCGGCATCAGGGGTGTTGGTACCGGTGCAGTGGACGTAGGTCAAGCAAGAGCAGGCGAATGCTCCGCGTAGCGCTCGTCGATTCGTTGTAGGGCGCGCTCGATCAGGGGGCGGGGCAGGTCGTGTTCGTAGAAGCGCAAGAAGATCTGTTTGCGGATCTCGGCCTCAGTCGCCTGCGGGTCGTCCGCGACGATGCCGGCGCGGGAAAGCTCTCGCGCAAAATCGTACATCCGCAAGGCCATGTGAAGGCGCTCACCCGGCGTCCGTCGTGCCATGATGTCTTCGTATTCACGGAGGGTCGATTCATCCGTATCGTGGATCACGGGCTTCTTCCAGGATCTCCATCAGCCGGTACTTCAGTATACGCTCTTGCAGATAGGGCTCGTCGAGTCCCGGGAGCCGGAGAAGATAGTGGACGTCCCGCAGTTGCATCACCGATCGACTCGTGAGCGCCCACCTCAGCTTTGCCAGGATGAGATCCTCGGGTGAGATCGTACGCACAAGGCGTCCGCGAATCTCCACGGTGATACCGCGATGCATGATCTCGTCGGGATCGCGCTTGCGATCCCGAACCACCAGGTCAATCTTGGCAAACGTGTGCGGATCCAGAACGTTGAACATCGAGCGCTCGCGCAGCGCCAGATCAACAACATATGGATCTGTGTCGAAGTCTTCCTGCAACGCCTTCTGGAGTGGTCGCCGGTGTTCCGGCCCCGGATCGATGAGGATGTCGACATCGCGCGTCATCCGGGGCATACCGTGGATGCTCGCGGCAAGAGACCCGGTCAGCAGATAGTTCATCCCGATCGCGTCGAACACGTCGACGACGCGTACCAGAGCATCCTCTTGTTCCCCGCGTTCGTTCATATCAATCATTATCGCAGGCTGCGCCGTATCATGGAGGGCAATGCGAGAACCTGTACCTTCCCGCTCCGGAATGAACAGCCCCATCTTACGCGGGGCGATCGCCGCCGCCATCATCGCCGTCATCGTTGCCGTCGTGCTGGTGCTGCAGACGCGCCGGGGCGACGGCGACCCATCGCCTCCTCCCGTTCTGTACGACGCCGCGGTCTACAACCTCTGCTCCGATGACGTGGCCGCCAAAGAGATCGTCCCCGGCGGGGCTCCCGTGAAGGGTGAGCCGGCACCAGACTTTGCCCTGTGTGATGCCGATGGCGCGTTCGTCACGACGCTTTCGGGCATGAAGGGCAAGGTGGTCTGGCTCAACTTCTGGGCCACCTGGTGCGTCCCCTGCAAGAAGGAGCTGCCCGACATCCAGAAGCTCTACGACGAGAAGCGCGACGAGGGGCTGGAAGTCCTCATCATCAACTACCAGGAACCACAGGCGAAGGCGCTCGAGTTCCTCCCGAAGATCGGGATCGCCCTGCCCGTCGTCATCGACCGCTCCGGTGAGATCTACGAGCAGTACAAGCTCACCGGCCTACCGGATAGCTTTTTCGTGGGCCGCGACGGTACTATCGCCGCGTTGTACTACGGCTTCGTCACGGAAGAAATCGCCCGGGGGCGTTTGGCAGACGCGGGGTTGCCATAAAGGGCCACGCGAACAGACGCCTCATCCTCGAAGAAGGTCCTTCGCCACATTGCCGCCCTTCATCACCAATGCAATATTCCGCCCATCGACCAGGAGTCCGACTTCGTCCAGCGGGTTCCCGTTGACGACGATGAGATCCGCTTCCTTCCCCACCTCGACGGTGCCGATCCTGTCCTCCAGACGGAACAGCTCGGCGTTCGTGCGGGTCGCGCTCACCAGCGCTTCCATTGGGCCGAGGCACTCCGCCTTTCGAGCGATTTCGCTCGCCCGCCGGTTCTGTTTCGGGCCCAACAAGTCGGAGCCGGAGCCGATCTTCGCGCCTGCCGTCCTGGCCCGGGCCACGGAGTCCGCTGTTTCGCCGCGCACGCGGTCCAGCTTCTCTCGGCTGAACGCGGGCACCTGGTCGGAGCGCGAAAGGATGTCGAGGATCACCAACGTCGGCACGATGAACGCGCCTTGGGCGACGATGCGCTTCGCCGTCACCTCATCAAGGATGCTGCCATGCTCAAGCGAGCGCACCCCGCCCTCCAGCGCGTTCTGCATCGCCGCCGACGTGTGGCAGTGCGCCATCACGTACTTCCCGAAAGCCTGCGCCTCCTCGAC
>CXWL01041847.1_pt1 | contig 49300 bp, 44 predicted proteins | sample 590931 | NCBI WGS metagenome assembly CXWL01 (sample SAMEA3498368, study PRJEB10139) | groundwater metagenome | biome: water well; material: biofilm material | place: Germany | collected 2015-04-27 | reverse complement strand
TCGACCTGATGCAGATGGTCGACGACCTGCTCGAGGAAGGCCGCAAGATCCTGGTGTTCTCGCAGTTCACCAGCATGCTCGCGCTGATCCAGGAAGAACTCGACGCGCGCCGCATCGCGTACGCGCTGCTGACCGGCGACACCAAGGACCGGGCCGCCCAGGTGGCCGCGTTCCAGCAGGGTGCGGTGCCGATTTTCCTGATCAGCCTGAAGGCGGGCGGGGTCGGCCTGAACCTGACCGCGGCCGATACGGTCATCCACTACGATCCGTGGTGGAACCCGGCGGCCGAGAACCAGGCCACCGACCGCGCCTGGCGCATCGGCCAGGACAAGCCGGTGTTCGTCTACAAGCTGATCGCCAAGGGTACGCTGGAGGAGAAGATCCAGCTGCTGCAGCAAAAGAAATCGGACCTGGCGCAGTCGATCCTGGCCGACGGCGAATCGCACAAGATGGTGCTGACGCAGGAAGACCTGCAGGCCATTTTCGCCCCGCTCGAGGAATAGGGAAGCGCGCCGATGCAGCCGAGCTCCAGCGCCGACCAGTTCCGCACCATTGCCGAGATCGGCGGAGACGTGGCCTGGATCGTCGAGTGCGGCTCCGGCCTGCCGAGCTACATCAGCGCGTCGATCGAAGCGCTGCTCGGTTACGGCGTCGACGATTTCAGGCGGCAACTCGGTTCGGGCGACGCGGCCGGTCCGCTGGCGCAACTATGCGCCGGCCTGCCGGCGCGGCTGGCGCGGCTGGCCGCGGGCGACCTGAGCCGGTTGCGCCTGGTGCGCCAGTTCGACCAGCCGCACCGCGACGGGCGCACGGTGCCGATCGAAGTCATCTCCAGCGTGCTGCTCGACCAGGCCGGCCGCCCGGCGTCGCTGGTGGGCATCGTGCGCGACCTGGGCGCGCGGCGCGAGCACGAGGCCGGGCAGCGCCATTTCGCCAGCATGCTGAACCACGAATTTCGCACCCCGCTGTCGACCATCGACGGCGCCATCCAGCGGCTCGAGGCGACCGGCGCCGGCGCCGACCAGCCCACCCGCGACCGCTACCGCCGCATCTCCAACGCGGTCGAGCGCCTGATCGGCATGCTCGACCAATACCTGTCGCCCGACCGGATCGATGCGATCGACGCCCGGCGCCCGGCCGCCGCCATCGATCCGCGCCGGCTGCTGGAAGAAGGCGCCCAGCTGGCGCGCGCGGCCGGGCGCAGCGTGGCGCTGGCGCTGGGCGACCTGCCCGACCTGCTGCGCTGCGAGCCGCAAGGGTTGCGGCTGGCGCTGAAAGTATTGGTCGAAAACGCCATCCAATATGCTCCGGCCGAGGCGCCGATCGCGCTGTCCGGGCAGCGCGCCGACGGCGGCATCGAGCTGCTGGTGCGCGACCATGGCGACGGCGTGGCGCCGGCGGAAACCGAGCATATTTTCGCCAAGGCATACCGCGGCAGCAATGCCGGCACGCGGCCCGGCTCCGGGCTCGGGCTGTACATGGCGCGCGCGGTGGTCGAGGTGCATGGCGGAATTCTGAGTGTGCGCAACACCTTGCCGCAAGGCGCCGAATTCCGGATCTGGCTGCCAACACGTGATGCTTCAGGGAAAAATGTTGCATCTGTTGGTCACAAGAGTGATAATTCCAGTAACAATTCCAGGTTGGCACTGGATGCCGAGCGCGTCCAAGATTGATGAATAAAGAAAAATGGCCAACCCATGACGCAGATACTGATCGTTGAAGACAACGGCGAATATGCCGGAGACATGGCCGAATTCCTGGTGGAGCTCGACCATGAAGTGACGATCGCCACCACCGCCGGCGAAATGTGGGCGGCGTTGACCAAGACCCCCGCCGCCGTGGTGGTGCTCGATCTCGGCCTTCCCGACGAGGACGGCTTCAACGTGATTCCGCGCATGCGCCAGCTGTATCCCGGGATCGGCTTGCTGGTGCTGACCGGCCGGGTCGCGTTCGACAACCGGATCCTCGGCCTGCGGCTGGGCGCCGACCATTACCTGACCAAGCCGATCAAGTTTCCCGAGCTGGCCGCCCACATCGAGGCGCTCGACCGCCGGGTCCGCCCGCAAGAACCGGCGCCAATGCCCAGCAAGTGGAACCTGCGAGTGAGCGCTCGCCAACTTGAATTGATGGGCGCGGTCATCGACCTCACCGAAAAAGAGTGCAACTTCCTGCACCTGCTGACCATCAACACCCGCCCGGTAGCGCGCCAGGTCATCGTGGCCGGCATGGGCGGCGACGATCCGGACGCCAGCCGCCGGGTCGACATGCTGGTGTACCGCCTGCGCAAGAAGGCGCGCAGCGGCCTCGGCCAGGACCTGCCGCTGCGCAGCGCCTACGGCGAGGGCTACAGCCTGTCGGCGGGATTCACGCTGTCCTGACATACAAAGGGACAGGGTCGTTCCGGCCCGCCTGTTTCCCCGAATAAAATAGGGACAGGGTCGAGAGGGTCCGGTAGAATCGGGGCTATTCCCGCTTCGAAATTGACCGCCATGGCCCGCCTTCCCCGACTTGTCGTCCCCCACCAGCCCCACCACGTGATCCAGCAAGGCAACGATCGTCAGCTGATTTTCCGCGAGCCGGAAGACTGCCAGCGATTCCTGGGATGGCTCCGGGAAAGCGCGAAGGAATTCAAGGTCGCGCTGCATGCGTACGTGCTGATGCCCGACCAGCTGCACCTGCTGGCGACGCCGGGCGACGAGAGTGGGCTGGCGCAAGCCATGCAGCGCACCGGCCGCTATTACGTGCCCTGGTTTAATGCCAAGTACGGCCGCAGCGGCAGCCTGTTCCAGGGCCGCTTCAAGACGTCGGTGATCGACGCGGCGTCGTATTTCATGCAATGCAGCCAATATATCGAATTCATGCCGGTGCGCGCGCAGGCGGCCGGGGATGCGCTTGCGTATCCGTGGTCGAGCTACGCGCATCATGCCGGGGCGAGGCCGGATCCGGTGATTACCGATCACGCGCTGTACTGGGCGCTGGGGAATACGCCGTTCCAGAGAGAGGCGGCGTACAAGGAACTGGTGGAGCGGGCGTTGACGGCGTCGCAGCTGGAGGTGATCGAGAAGGCGGTGCTGAAAGGGTGGCCGCTGGGCTCGGATGGGTTCAAGGCGGAGTTGGAGAAGCGGGCGCAGCGCCAGGTGCTGCCGGCCAAGCGGGGACGGCCGTTCAAGGTCAAGGATGGCGAAGCCTGAGCGNNCGATCCTTCGAATGAACACGATGCCTGCGGCGTCGGTTTCATCGCCCACATCAAGGGCAACAAAAGCCACTCCATCATCGAGCAAGGCCTGCTGATCCTGAAAAACCTCGATCACCGGGGCGCGGTCGGCGCGGACAAGCTGATGGGCGACGGCGCCGGCATCCTGATCCAGATTCCCGACCAGTACTACCGCGACGAAATGGCGAAACAGGGCGTCGAGCTGCCGCCGCCCGGCGAATACGGCGTCGGCATGGTCTTCCTGCCGAAGGAAAACGCCTCGCGCNNGGATGAATTAATTCGACTCCGACCCTAATTGTTTTAGTTGACGTTCTCTGCTGCATTGCACTATTCTCGTCCTTCACCCCGACATTAGCTGTGGAGAATGCGCATGATTGCCCAAGGTTTGTACGATCCTTCGAATGAACACGATGCCTGCGGCGTCGGTTTCATCGCCCACATCAAGGGCAACAANNCTGCCGCCGCCCGGCGAATACGGCGTCGGCATGGTCTTCCTGCCGAAGGAAAACGCCTCGCGCATCGCCTGCGAACAGGAAATCGAACGCGCCGCCCGCATCGAAGGCCAGGTCGTGCTCGGCTGGCGCAACGTGCCGATCGACGACAGCATGCCGATGTCGCCCACCGTGCGCGCCAAGGAGCCGGTGATCCGCCAGATCTTCATCGGCCGCGGCCCGGACATCATGGTCACCGATGCGCTCGAGCGCAAACTGTACGTCATCCGCAAATCGTCCGGCCACGCGATCCAGGCCTTGAAACTCCTGCACGGCAAGGAATTCTTCGTGCCGTCGATGTCGGCCCGCACCATCGTCTACAAGGGCCTGCTGCTGGCCGACCAGGTCGGCGTGTATTACAAGGACCTGCAGGATCCGCGCTGCATCTCGGCGCTGGCGCTGGTGCACCAGCGCTTCTCGACCAATACTTTCCCGGAGTGGCCGCTGGCCCACCCGTACCGCCTGATCGCCCACAACGGCGAGATCAACACGGTCAAGGGCAACTTCAACTGGATGCGCGCGCGCGAAGGCGTGATGAAGTCGGCCGTGCTGGGCGACGACCTGCACAAGCTGTTCCCGCTGATCTACGAAGGCCAGTCCGACACGGCATGCTTCGACAACGCGCTCGAGCTGCTGATCATGTCCGGCTACCCGATCGCCCAGGCCATGATGATGATGATTCCCGAAGCCTGGGAGAACCACGGCATGATGGACGACAACCGGCGCGCCTTCTACGAATACCATGCGGCGATGATGGAGCCGTGGGACGGCCCGGCCGCGATGGCGTTCACCGACGGCCGCCACATCGGCGGCACGCTCGACCGCAACGGCCTGCGCCCGGCGCGCTACATCGTCACCGACGACGACCTGGTGGTGATGGCGTCCGAGTCCGGCGTGCTGCCGATCCCCGAATCGAAGATCATCCAGAAGTGGCGCCTGCAGCCGGGCAAGATGTTCCTGATCGACCTCGAAGCGGGCCGCATCATCGACGACAAGGAATTGAAAGACACCTACGCCAACGCCAAGCCGTACAAGGCGTGGATCAATTCGGTGCGCATCAAGCTCAACGAACTCAAGCTGACCGAAAGCCAGCTGGCGCACAACCGCGCCAAGGATGGGGCGCGCCATGGCGCGCCGGCCCAGGGCGAAAAGCTGATGGCCTCGGTGCTGGACCGCCAGCAGGCGTTCGGCTACACCCAGGAAGACCTGAAATTCCTGATGGCGCCGATGGCGTTGCTGGGCGAGGAAGCGACCGGCTCGATGGGCAACGACTCGCCGCTGGCGGTGATGTCGAACAAGCTCAAGCCGCTGTATAACTACTTCAAGCAGCTGTTCGCCCAGGTGACCAACCCGCCGATCGACCCGATCCGCGAAGCGATGGTGATGTCGCTGGTGTCCTTCATCGGCCCGAAACCGAACCTGCTCGATACCAACAACGTCAACCCGCCGATGCGCCTCGAAGTGTCGCAGCCGGTGCTCGGCTTCGACGACATGGCGCGCCTGCGCAACATCAGCGCCCATACCGGCGGCAAGTTCAAGTCGTACGAACTGAACATCTGCTACCCGGTCGCGTGGGGCAAGGAAGGCATCGAAGCCTCGCTCGCCTCGCTGTGCGCGGAAGCGGTCGACGCGGTCAAGTCCGGCCACAACATCCTGATCGTGTCGGACCGCAATGTGTCGGCCGACCAGGTCGCGATTGCCGCGCTGCTGGCCACCTCCACCATCCACCAGCACCTGGTCGCACGCGGACTGCGCGCCTCCACCGGCCTGGTGGTCGAAACCGGCTCGGCGCGCGAGACCCACCACTTCGCGCTGCTGGCAGGCTACGGCGCCGAAGCGGTCCATCCATACCTGGCGATGGAGACGCTGGTCGAACTGGCGCAGGGCCTGGCCGGCGACCTGTCGGGCGACACCGCGATCTACAACTACACCAAGGCGATCGGCAAGGGCCTGATGAAGGTGATGTCGAAGATGGGCATCTCGACCTACATGTCGTACTGCGGCGCGCAGATCTTCGAAGTCATCGGCCTGAACAAGTCGCTGGTCGACAAGTACTTCAAGGGCACCTCGTCGAACGTCGAAGGGATCGGCGTGTTCGAAGTGGCCGAGGAAGCGCTGCGCCTGCATACGCTGGCGTTCGGCAACGACCCGATCCTGGCCGATGCGCTCGACGCCGGCGGCGAATACGCCTTCCGCGTGCGCGGCGAAGAACACATGTGGACCCCGGATGCGATCGCCAAGCTGCAGCATTCGACCCGCGCCAACAACTTCAACAGCTACAAGGAATACGCCCAGATCATCAACGACCAGAGCCGCCGCCACCTGACCCTGCGCGGCCTGTTCGAATTCAAGCTCGACCCGACCCGCGCGATCCCGATCGACGAAGTCGAGCCGGCCAAGGAAATCGTCAAGCGCTTCGCCACCGGCGCCATGTCGCTCGGCTCGATCAGCACCGAAGCGCACGCCACGCTGGCGATCGCGATGAACCGCATCGGCGGCAAGTCGAACACCGGCGAGGGCGGCGAGGATCCCGCGCGCTACACGCAGGAACTGAAAGGCATCCCGATCAAGCAGGGCCAGACCATGTCGTCGGTGATCGGCGCCGGCAACGTGGTGGTCGACATCCCGCTGCAGGACGGCGACTCGCTGCGTTCGCGCATCAAGCAGGTGGCTTCGGGACGCTTCGGCGTGACCGCCGAATACCTCAATTCGGCCGACCAGATCCAGATCAAGATGGCGCAGGGCGCCAAGCCTGGCGAAGGCGGCCAGCTGCCCGGCCACAAGGTGTCGGAATACATCGCCAGCCTGCGCTTTTCGGTGCCGGGCGTGGGCCTGATTTCGCCGCCGCCGCACCACGACATCTACTCGATCGAAGACCTCGCGCAGCTGATCCACGACCTGAAGAACGCCAACCCGCGCGCCTCGATCTCGGTCAAGCTGGTGTCGGAAGTGGGCATCGGCACGGTGGCCGCCGGCGTGACCAAGGCGAAAGCCGACCATGTGGTGGTGGCCGGCCATGACGGCGGCACCGGCGCCTCGCCGCTGTCGTCGGTCAAGCACGCCGGCACGCCGTGGGAGCTCGGTCTCGCGGAGACGCAGCAGACATTGGTGCTGAACGGCCTGCGCAGCCGCATCCGGGTGCAGGCCGACGGCCAGATGAAGACCGGCCGCGACGTCGTGATCGCCGCCATGCTCGGCGCCGACGAGATCGGTTTCGCGACCGCCCCGCTGGTGGTCGAAGGCTGCATCATGATGCGCAAGTGCCACCTGAACACCTGCCCGGTCGGCGTCGCCACGCAGGATCCGACCCTGCGCGCCAAGTTCTCGGGCAAGCCCGAGCACGTGGTCAATTATTTCTTCTTNNTACGACGAGCTGATCGGCCGCGCCGACCTGCTCGACAAGTCGAAGGCGATCTCGCACTGGAAGGCGCAGGGCCTCGATTTCTCGGCCATCTTCTACCAGCCGAAGGTGGCTGCCGGCATGTCGATCTTCCACACCGAAGCGCAGGAGCACGGGCTGGAGAAGGCGCTCGACCACAAGCTGATCGCGCAGGCCCGGGCCGCGCTGGAAAAAGGCGAGCGCGTCTCGTTCATTTCGCCGGTGCGCAACGTCAACCGCACGGTGGGCACCATGCTGTCGGGGGAAGTGGCCAAACGCTACGGCCACGCCGGGCTGCCGGACGACACCATCCACATCCAGCTGCAAGGCACGGCGGGCCAGTCGGCCGCGGCCTTCCTGGCGGCCGGCATCACGCTCGACCTGGTCGGCGAAGGCAACGATTACGTCGGCAAGGGCTTGTCGGGCGGCCGCATCATCGTGCGGCCGAACACCGAATTCCGCGGCTGGGCGGTGGACAACATCATCGTCGGCAACACCGTGCTGTATGGCGCGATTTCGGGCGAAGCCTTCTTCAACGGCGTGGCCGGCGAACGCTTCGCCGTGCGCAACTCGGGCGCCACCGCGGTGGTCGAAGGCTGCGGCGACCACGGTTGCGAATACATGACCGGCGGCACCGTCGTGGTGCTCGGCGCGACCGGGCGCAACTTCGCGGCCGGCATGTCGGGCGGCGTGGCCTACGTCTACGATCCGGCGGGCGACTTCGAGAAGCGCTGCAACACGACGATGGTGAACCTGGAGCGCGTGCACGGCGCCAAGGAACAGGGCGACGTGTCCGGCTGGCACAGCCAGACCCGCGACGGCGAGCGCGAGTCCGACGAAGCGATCCTGAAGCGCCTGATCGAGCGCCACTTCAAGCACACCGGCAGCACGCGGGCGCGCTACCTGCTCGACAACTGGGCCGAAGGACGGGCCAAGTTCGTCAAGGTATTCCCGACCGACTACAAGCGCGCGCTGGAAGAAATGCACAACAGCAGCATGGAAGAAGCGGCCGAGAAAATCGCTGCCTGACACACTAACAAGAGGATTCATCGTGGGTAAAATCACCGGCTTCATGGAATTCAAGCGTCAGGACGAGGCGTATCTTCCCCCGTCGGCGCGCGTCAAGAACTATCAGGAATTCGTGCTGCACCTGAGCGACCCGCAGGCCAAGGTGCAGGCGGCGCGCTGCATGGACTGCGGCATCCCGTTCTGCAACACCGGATGCCCGGTCAACAACGTGATCCCGGACTGGAACGACCTGGTCTACCACGGCCATTACCGCGCCGCGCTCGACAACCTGCACTCGACCAACAACTTCCCGGAGTTCACCGGCCGCGTCTGTCCCGCCCCATGCGAGTCGGCCTGCACGCTGGGCATCAACAACGACCCGGTCGGCATCAAGTCGATCGAGCACAAGATCATCGACACCGGCTGGGAGCACGGCTGGGTGCTGCCGCAGCCGCCTGAAAAGCTGACCGGCAAGAAGGTCGCGGTGGTCGGCTCCGGCCCTGCCGGCCTGGCGGCGGCGCAGCAGCTGGCGCGCGCCGGCCACGCCGTCACCGTGTTCGAAAAGAGCGACCGCCTCGGCGGCCTGCTGCGCTACGGCATTCCTGACTTCAAGATGGAAAAGTCCCACATCGACCTGCGCATCAAGCAGATGGAAGCGGAAGGCGTGACGTTCCGCACCAGCGTCTTGATCGGCAAGGATTTCCCGGCCACGGTCAACAACTGGGCCAAGGAAACAATCTTCCCCGACGACCTGAAAAAGGACTTCGACGCCGTCATCATCGCCGGCGGCGCCGAGCAGCCGCGCGATTTGCCGGTGCCGGGCCGCGAGCTGAAGGGCGTGCATTTTGCGATGGACTTCCTGCCGCAGCAAAACAAGGTCAACGCCGGCGACAAGGTGAAGGACCAGATCAAGGCCGGCGCCAGGCATGTGGTGGTGATCGGCGGCGGCGACACCGGTTCCGACTGCGTCGGCACCTCGAACCGCCATGGCGCCGCATCGGTCGCGCAGTTCGAACTGATGCCGCAGCCGCCTGAGCACGAAGACAAGCCGCTGGTGTGGCCGTACTGGCCGACCAAGCTGCGCACTTCGTCGTCGCACGAGGAAGGCTGCGAGCGCGACTGGGCGGTCGCCACCAAGCGCTTCGAAGGCAAGGGCGGCAAGGTCGAGAAGCTGATCGCCTGCAAGGTCGAATGGAAGGACGGCAAGATGGTCGAAGTGGCGGATTCCGAATTCGAGATGAAGGCCGACCTGGTGCTGCTGGCGATGGGCTTCGTGTCGCCGGTCCAGCAGGTGCTCGACGCATTCGGGGTCGAAAAGGATGCGCGCGGCAATGCGCGCGCGAGCACCGACGGCGAAGGCTGCTACGCGAGCTCGGTGGCGGGCGTGTTCGCCGCCGGCGACATGCGGCGCGGCCAGTCGCTGGTGGTGTGGGCCATCCGCGAAGGGCGCCAGTGCGCGCGCGCGGTCGACGAATTCCTGATGGGTTCGTCCGTCCTGCCGCGTTGACTTTAGCATCCCGCGCACCGGCCGGCCGCTGAAGGTTCGCCACGGCCCCGAGTGGCGCCTGGCGCATTTCGGGGCCGCCCCGCTTGAAAGACGCCAACTCGAGCGCGGGCGGAGCGCGCCGCCAAGCGCCGCAAAGCACGACCGGCGTGCGCCTTCCGCGGCGCATCGCAGCACCATCGCGCCGATTTTACATACATACGTGTATTATTATTTTGCAACTATTTTTTTGCCGCGGCGAATTTATATCCGAACAAAAACAAATACTTACGGAATAAAATATCTGACCCGCCGTTCATTAGTGTTGTATTCCTGGTCCGCGCGGCGCCAACGAAACGGGCGTCCGCGAGCAGGGATTGACCTTTCTGCACTACAATACGGCATTCCCAAATACTGAATAGCCCTGTGCCTAATCTTGTCGAAATCCGCGATCTGCAGTTTGCCTACGGCGACCGCGTCATCCTGTCGGACCTGCGCATGGACTTCCCGCGCGGTAAGGTCGTGGCCGTCATGGGCGGTTCCGGCTGCGGCAAGACCACGGTGCTGCGCCTGATCGGCGGCCAGATCCGTCCGCAAAAAGGCGAAGTGAAGGTCGGCGGCGAGGTCGTGCACCAGCTCGACACGGCCGGCCTGTACCGCCTGCGCCGCAAGATGGGCATGCTGTTCCAGTTCGGCGCGCTGTTTACCGACCTGTCGGTATTCGACAACGTCGCCTTCCCGCTGCGCGAACACACCGACCTGCCCGAAGAGCTGATCCGCGACCTGGTGCTGTTGAAACTGAACGCGGTCGGCCTGCGCAACGCGGCCATGCTGAAACCGGCCGAGATCTCGGGCGGCATGGCGCGCCGGGTCGCGGTCGCGCGCGCCATCGCGCTCGACCCGGAACTGATCATGTACGACGAGCCGTTCGCCGGCCTCGACCCGATTTCGATGGGCGTCACCGCCAACCTGATCCGCAAGCTCAACGACGCGCTCGGCTCGACCTCGATCCTGGTCTCGCACGACGTGCACGAGTGCTTCGCGATCGCCGACCACGTCTACTTCATGTCGGCCGGGAAGATCGTCGCCGAGGGCACGCCGGCCGAGCTGCGCGTGTCCGCCGACCCGTACGTCAGGCAGTTCGTCAACGCCGAAGCGGACGGCCCGGTGCCGTTCGACTATCCGGGCAAGTCGCTGGCCGACGACCTCGGCCTGGGAGCGCGCGCATGATCGCCACCGTCCTCGGCGCCGTCGGGCGCAGCGTGCGCGAAAGCCTCGCCAACCTCGGCTTCGCGACCCGCTCGTTTTTCGGCCTGATGGGCGTGTCGCCCGGTGCCATGCGCCGCCCGGCCCTGATTTCCGAGCAAATCCACTTCATCGGCAATTACTCGCTGGTCATCATCGTGGTGTCCGGCCTGTTCGTCGGCATGGTGCTCGGCCTGCAGGGCTACATCACGCTGACGCCGTACGGCGCCGAACAAAAGCTTGGCCAGGTTGTCGCACTGGCGCTGGTGCGCGAATTGGGGCCGGTCGTGACGGCGCTGCTGTTCGCCGGCCGCGCCGGCACCTCGCTGACGGCCCAGATCGGCCTGATGAAGGCAGGGGAGCAGTTGTCGGCCATGGAAATGATGGCAATCAATCCGATCCAGCGCGTGCTGGCGCCCCGCTTCTGGGCCGGCGTGATCGCCATGCCGATCCTGGCGACCATCTTCAGCGCGGTCGGCGTGTTCGGCGGCTACCTGGTCGGGGTCCAGCTGATCGGCGTCGACGAAGGCGCGTTCTGGTCGCAGATGCAGGCCAACGTGGACGTGCGCGCCGACATCCTCAACGGCCTGATCAAGAGCGTGGTGTTCGGCGTCGCCGTCACGTTTACCGCCTTGTTCCAGGGCTACCACGCGGAGCCGACCCCGGAAGACGTCTCGCGCGCCACCACCCGCACCGTGGTGATCGCCTCGCTGATGGTGTGGGGCCTGGACTTCGTGCTGACCGCCCTGATGTTCAACAAATAATTTACCCGCGATTTGAATCGGGCAGCATTGCCCGAGCCAATAACAAGAGTTAGGAAATAATTATGCATCGCAAAACTATCGACGTCTGGGTTGGCTTGTTTGTCCTGCTGGGACTGGTCGCGCTGGTGTTCCTGGCCCTCAAGGCAGGCAACATGAGCACGCTCTCGTTCAGCAAGACCTACCCCATCAGCGGCAAGTTCGATAACATCGGCGGCCTCAAGCCGCAGGCGCCGGTCAAGAGCGCCGGCGTGGTGGTCGGCCGGGTCGGCGAGATCCGCTTCGACGACAAGAGCTACCAGGCGATCGTGACGCTCGACATGGATTCGGGGCACAAGTTTCCCAAGGATAGTTCGCTGAAGATCCTGACCGCCGGTCTGCTCGGCGAGCAGTACGTCGGCATCGAACCGGGCGGCGACACCGTCAACCTGGCGACCGGTGACCGCATTTCGCGTACACAATCGGCGACCGTGCTGGAAGACCTGATCAATCAGTTCATCTACAGCAAGGCCGCAGAAGGAAAGGAAACCAGCAAATGACCAAGGCAACTCCCCCCCGCGGCGGCGACTGGCGCGCCATCGCGCTGGCGCTGGCGCTCGGCGCCACGCTGGCCGGCTGCGCCAGCGGCCCCAATCCGCGCGACCCGTACGAAAAGTTCAACCGCCAGATGTTCAAGTTCAACGACGCGGTCGACCAGGCTGCGCTGAAGCCGGCCGCGACCGCCTACAAGCGGGTGCTGCCGAGCTTCGTGCAGACCGGCGTGTCGAACTTTTTCGGCAACCTGTCGGACGCCTGGAGCGGGGTCAACAACCTGCTGCAGGGCAAGGGCCAGGAAGGCATGTCGGACATCATGCGCTTCGCCGTGAACACCAGCTTCGGCCTGGGCGGCCTGCTCGACATCGGTTCGGAAGCCGGGATGCCCAAGCACAACGAAGATTTCGGCCAGACCCTGGGCGCCTGGGGCATCGCGCCCGGCCCCTACCTGATGCTGCCGCTGCTGGGGCCGTCGACGGTGCGCGACACCGTCGTGATTCCGCTCGACATCGCCGCCGATCCGTGGGGCTACAAGGAGCCGGTGGCCTGGCGTAACGTCGGCATCGCGCTGCGCGCGGTCGACCAGCGCGCCACCGTGCTGGACGCCTCGAACCTGATGGAAGAAGCCGCGCTGGACCGTTACGAATTCATCCGCGACGGCTTCCTGCAGCGCCGCCAGAGCCGCATCACCGACAACGGCGAGCAAAAGATCAAGCACATCAAGCTGCCGTTCAGGAAGGGCGGCAAGCAGGACGACGCGCCGGCCGACGCCAACGGCATCAAGGCGGCCAATCCGGACGATCCTGGCGCCAGCGCGCCAGCCGCCACCACCGGCACCTCGTCGGACGCCAAGCGCATCGAGGCGGCCTACGCCGACGATCCGGGCCCGACCGCGCTGAAGCCGGCCGACCAGAAGCCGGCCGACCCGAAACCGGCGGCGCCGGCGGTGTCATCCGAACCGCCGTCGAAATAGTCAACCCGATACCTGTCGCCGCCATTGCGAGCGGTTCGCAGAATGTCTCACCCGCAAACATGAAAGAGGGCTTATGAAACTGATCAAACGACTTATCGCATTGAGTGCCATTGCATTCGCCGCCAGCGCCATCGCCGCGCCAGGCCCCGCCAACGAAGCGCCCGACGCGCTCGTCAAGCGCATCAGCAACGAAGTGATCGAAAGCGCCAAGGCCGACAAGGAAATCCAGGCCGGCAACCAGAAGAAGGTGATGGACCTGGTCGACGCCAAGATCCTGCCGTACGTCGACTTCCAGCGCATGACCGCGCTGGCGGCCGGCCGCTTCTGGCGCGACGCCAGCCCGGAACAGCAAAAGCAGCTGTCGAACGAGTTCCGCACCCTGCTGATCTTCACCTACTCCGGCGCGCTCTCGCAGATCAAGAATGAAACCGTCGAATTCAAGCCGATGCGCAATGACCCGGCCGACCAGGAAGTGGAAGTGCGCTCCCAGGTCAACGTGGTGCGCGGCGAGCCGATCCAGCTGAACTACCGCCTGGCCAAGGGCCCGGCCGGCTGGAAGATTTTCGACATCAACGTGCTCGGCGCGTGGCTGGTGGAAACCTACAAGGGCACCTTCGCCACCGAAATCGGCAAGGGCGGCGTGGACGGCCTGATCAAGAAGCTGGCCGAGCGCAACAAGCAACTGGCCAACAAGCCGGTCAAGGCTGCCGCCAAGTAAGCATGATGGAAACGACTGCCCACCCGTCGCTGGAATCGCTGACGTTCCAGACCGCCCGCGGCGCGCTCGAGCGCGGCCTGGCGGCGCTGCGCGCCGGCCAGACCGTGTTCGACCTCAATTCGGTCAAGCTGTCCGACTCGTCCGGCGTGGCGGTGCTGCTGGCCATGCAGCGCGCCGCGCGCAAGGCCGGCGTGGCGCTGTCGTTCCACAATTTGCCGGTCAGCCTGCAAAGCCTGGCGACCCTGTACGGGGTCGACGACCTGCTGGCGGAATCGCCCGCCAACCTGCAGCACCATTGATCCTGCTTCGACCTTGAGCCGGGCGGACGCTGCCGCGTCGCCCGCGCCTCCACCGCGATACCGGCCCCTCGCGGCTGACTTGGCGATTTCCCCTATAATTGAGCGTTCCCCCAGCGAAAACCTTGCCGCCGGACCAACCATGTGCAACCAACAAGAAGAATGACAGCGATTCAGATTACCAACGTCGAGAAAAGCTACAAGTCCCTGAAGGCATTGGGCGGCGTTTCCCTCTCGATCGAAGAAGGCGAGTTCTTCGGCCTGCTCGGGCCCAACGGCGCCGGCAAGACCACCCTGATTTCCACCATCGCCGGCCTGATCCGTCCGGACGCCGGTTCGGTCGCGATCCACGGCCACGACGTGGTCACCGATTTCCGCGAGGCGCGCAAGAAGCTCGGCGTGGTGCCGCAGGAGCTGGTGTTCGACCCGTTCTTCACGGTGCGTGAAACCTTGCGCCTGCAATCGGGCTACTTCGGCCTGAAGAACAACGACAAGTGGATCGACGAGGTGATGGAGAACCTCGACCTGACCGGCAAGGCCGACGTCAACATGCGCGCGCTGTCGGGCGGCATGAAGCGGCGCGTGCTGGTGGCGCAGGCGCTGGTGCACAAGCCGCCGGTGATCGTGCTCGACGAGCCGACCGCCGGGGTCGACGTCGAGTTGCGCCAGGGACTGTGGAAATTCATTTCGCGCCTGAACCGCGAAGGCCACACGGTGGTCCTGACCACCCACTACCTGGAAGAAGCGCAGGCCATGTGCCAGCGGGTGGCGATGCTGCGCGCCGGCAAGGTCGTTGCGCTCGACACCATGTCGGCGCTGATTCGCCGCATCTCCGGTTCGCAACTGATCGTGCACCTGGCCAGCGGCGAATTGCCGGCCGGGCTGCGCCACCTGGTGTCGCACGACGACCGGCAGAACGGCAAGAAATACAGCCTGCGCGTCAACGAATATGGCGAAGTCGAGCAGATCCTCGCCGCCCTGCGCGAAGCCGGCGCCGTGATCGACGAAATGCAATTGCAACAAGCCGACCTGGAAGACATCTTCTTGCAGATCATGGATGGGGGGTCGCTGTGAGTGTCATTTCCGTAGGTTTCCAGACCCTGCTGTACAAGGAGACGCTGCGTTTCTGGAAAGTGGCGACCCAGACCGTGGCCGCGCCGATCCTGACCGCCATGCTGTACCTGCTGATCTTCGGCCACGTGCTGGAAGGGCGGGTCGAAGTCTACCCGGGCGTGTCGTACACCGCCTTCCTGATCCCGGGACTGGTCATGATGAGCGTGTTGCAGAACGCCTTCGCCAACTCCTCGTCCTCGCTGATCCAGTCCAAGATCACCGGCAACCTGGTGTTCATCCTGCTGCCGCCCCTGTCGCACTGGGAAATCATCTCGGCCTACGTGCTGGCCTCGGTGGTGCGCGGCGTGACGGTCGGCGCCGGCGTGTTCATCATCACCGCCTGGTTCGCCGACCTGTCGTTCGTGGCGCCGCTGTGGATCGCCGTGTTCGCGCTGCTGGGCGCCGCCATCCTCGGCACCATGGGCGTGATCGCCGGCATCTGGGCCGAGAAGTTCGATCAGCTGGCCGCCTTCCAGAATTTCCTGATCATGCCGGCCACCTTCCTGTCGGGCGTATTCTATTCGATCAAGTCGCTGCCGCCTTTCTGGCAGGCGGTCTCGCATTTCAATCCATTCTTTTATATGATTGACGGGTTCCGCCACGGCTTCTTCGGCCAGTCCGACATCGCGCCGTGGACCAGCCTTGCGATCGTCTGCGGGTTCTTCGCGGTACTCGCGACGATCGCCGTCAACCTGCTCAAGCGCGGCTACAAGCTGCGTCACTAACACCAAGGAATCCATCGTGGCTACTACCCCTGAACTGATTCACAGCTATATCAGCGCCGGACTCGAATGCACCCACCTGGAAGTGGACGGCGACGGCCAGCACTTCACCGCCGTCATCGTCTCGCCGGCGTTCGCCGGCAAGCGGCCGATCCAGCGCCACCAGATTGTGTACGCCGCGCTGGGCGACCGCATGCGCGAGGAAATCCACGCGCTGTCGATGAAGACCCTCACCCCTGAAGAATATCAAGGATAACTATGGACAAGCTCCAGATTGTCGGCGGCAAACGCCTGAACGGCGACATCACGATTTCCGGCGCCAAGAACGCCGCCCTGCCGATCCTGTGCGCGGGCCTGTTGACCGCGGGCGACCTCGAACTGTCGAACGTGCCGCACTTGCACGACGTCAAGACCATGCTCAAGCTGCTCGCGCAGACCGGCCTGACGGTCAGGCAGGACGGCGAGCGCGTGACCCTGAACGGCGGCGCCATCGACACGCTGGAAGCGCCGTACGAGCTGGTGAAGACCATGCGCGCCTCGATCCTGGTGCTGGGCCCCCTGCTGGCGCGCTTCGGCCAGGCCAAGGTGTCGCTGCCGGGCGGCTGCGCGATCGGCTCGCGTCCGGTCGACCAGCACATCAAGGGCCTGGAAGCGCTGGGCGCCGAGATCACCATCGAAGGCGGCTACATCTACGCCAAGTGCGCCAAGCTGAAAGGCGCCAGCATCCGCACCGAAATGATCACCGTCACCGGCACCGAGAACCTGCTGATGGCGGCGACCCTGGCCGACGGCGAGACCATCCTGGAAAACGCCGCGCAAGAGCCGGAAGTGACCGACCTGGCCAACCTGCTGGTGGCGATGGGCGCGAAGATCGAGGGCATCGGCAGCGGGCGCCTGGTGATCCAGGGCGTGCCGGAACTGCACGGCGCGCGGCACGCCGTCATTTCCGACCGCATCGAGGCGGCCACCTTCCTGTGCGCCGTGGCGGCCACCGGCGGCGACATCCTGCTGCGCAATACGCGCACCGACATCCTCGACGCGGCGCTCGACAAGCTGCGCGAGATCGGCCTGGTGATGGAAGTGGGCCCCGACTCGATCCGCGCCAGCATGCACGGGCGGCCAAGGCCGGTGACGTTTTCGACCACCGAATACCCGGGCTTCCCGACCGACATGCAGGCCCAGTTCATGGCGGTGAACACGATCGCCGACGGCACCAGCCGCGTGACCGAGACGATCTTCGAAAACCGCTTCATGCACGTGCAGGAGTTGAANNGAGGGCACCACCCTGATCGACCGCATCTACCACCTCGACCGCGGCTACGACCAGATGGAAGTGAAGCTGTCCGCGGTCGGCGCCGACATCGTGCGGATCAGGTAGGCCGGCCCGCATGAACCCATTTGCCACCCAGGCCAGCGGCCAGCTGATCCTCGCACTGTCGAAGGGCCGGATTTTCGACGACACCCTGCCGCTGCTGGCGGCGGCCGGGATCGTCGTCACCGAAAACCCGGAGACCTCGCGCAAGCTGATCCTGGCCACCAACGACCCTAACGTGCGCGTCATCATCGTGCGCGCTTCCGACGTGCCGACCTACGTGCAGTACGGCGCGGCCGACTTCGGCGTGGCCGGCAAGGACGTGCTGCTCGAGCACGGCGGCGAAGGACTGTACCAGCCGATCGACCTGAAGATCGCCAGCTGCCGCATGTCGGTGGCGGTGAACGCCGGCTTCGACTACGCCAGCGCGGTGCGCCAGGGCAAGCGCCTGCGCGTGGCCACCAAGTTCGTCCAGACCGCGCGCGAGCACTTCGCCGCCAAGGGCGTGCACGTCGACCTGATCAAGCTGTACGGCTCGATGGAGCTGGCGCCGCTGGTCGGCCTGTCGGACGCGATCGTCGACGTGGTCTCCACCGGCAGCACGCTGCGCGCCAACAACCTGGTCGAAGTCGAAACCATCATGGAGATCTCGTCGCGGCTGGTGGTCAACCAGGCCGCGCTGAAGCTCAAGCGCGAGCGGCTCCAACCCATCCTCGAGGCGTTCGAACGCGCCTCGAACCTGCAAGGCTGATTTTCCTATGTCGCTACAGATCCGCAAGCTCGATTCCACGCAGCCGGACTTCAAACAGAAGCTCGACACCCTGCTCGCGTTCGAGGCGTCCACCGACGACGCCATCGAAACCGCGGTAACCGCCATCCTGCGCGACGTGAAACAGCGCGGCGACGCGGCGGTGCTCGAATATACCAACCGCTTCGACCGCTTCCCGGGCGGCGCCGCCAGCATGGCCGCGTTCGACATCGGCCAGGCTGAACTCGACGCAGCACTGGCTGCCCTGCCCGACGCCCAGCGCGCTGCGCTGCAGACGGCGGCCGAGCGGATCCGCGAATTCCATGAGCGCCAGAAACAGCAATTGCAGGGCTTCAGCTACACCGAGCCCGATGGCACGGTGCTGGGCCAGCGCATCACCCCGCTCGACCGGGTCGGCATCTACGTCCCGGGCGGCAAGGCTGCGTATCCGTCCTCCGTGCTGATGAACGCGATCCCGGCCAAGGTGGCCGGCGTTGCGGAAATCATCATGGTGGTGCCGACTCCGGACGGCGTGAAGAACCAGATGGTGCTGGCGGCCGCCGCGATCGCCGGCGTCACGCGGGTGATCACCATCGGCGGCGCGCAGGCGGTCGGCGCGCTGGCCTACGGCACCGCCAGCATTGGCGCGGTGGACAAGATCGTCGGGCCGGGCAACGCCTACGTGGCGGCGGCCAAGCGCCGCGTGTTCGGCACGGTCGGCATCGACATGATCGCCGGCCCGTCGGAAATCCTGGTGCTGTGCGACGGCAGCACCGACCCGGACTGGGTCGCGATGGACCTGTTCTCGCAGGCCGAGCACGACGAACTGGCGCAGGCGATCATGCTGTGCCCGGACGCCGCTTACATCGCCCGGGTCGAGGCCAGCATCCACAAGCTGCTGCCGACCATGCCGCGCCAGGACACCATCCGCACCTCGCTGACGGACCGCGGCGCGCTGGTGAAAGTGCGCGACATGGACGAGGCCTGCGAGATCGCCAACGCGATCGCCGCCGAACACCTCGAGATCTCGGCCGAGGATCCGCAGCAGTGGGCCGACAAGATCCGCCACGCCGGCGCGATGTTCCTCGGGCGTTTTTCGTCCGAGGCGCTGGGCGACTATTGCTGCGGCCCGAACCACGTGCTGCCGACTTCGCGCACCGCGCGCTTCTCGTCGCCGCTGGGGGTGTACGATTTCCAGAAGCGTTCGTCGATTCTCTACGTTTCCGAAGCGGGCGCCCAGACGCTCGGCAAGGTGGCTGCCGAACTGGCTTACGGCGAAGGACTGCAGGCGCACGCGCGCAGCGCCGAGCTGCGCCTGAAGCAGCCGTCATGAGCGATTGGATCAACCGGGTATTCTGCGAAGATGCCCTCGATGGCATGGCGCGCATCCCGGACGGTTCGGTCGACCTGATCCTGACCGACCCGCCCTACAACCTGGGCAAGGACTACGGCAACGCCTCCGACCAGCAAAGCGTGGCCGACTACCTGGCCTGGACCGCGCAGTGGATCGACGCGGCGCTGCCCAAGCTGAAACCGAACGGCAGCCTGTACATCTTCCTGACCTGGCGTTTCTCGCCCGAGATCTTCGTCATGCTCAAGCAGCGCATGACGATGATGAACGAGATCATCTGGGACCGCCGGGTGCCGTCGATGGGCGGCAGCGTGCGCAGTTTCACCTCGGTGCACGACACCATCGGCTTCTTCGTCAACCGCAAGGATTACTATTTCGACCTCGACGCGGTGCGCATCGCGTACGACGCCGAAACCAAGAAGGCCCGTTCGCGCTCGATCTTCGTGGGCGCCAAATGGCTGGAAGTGGGCTACAACCCGAAGGACCTGTGGAGCGTGTCGCGCCTGCACCGCGAGCATCCGGAGCGGGCCGACCATCCGACCCAGAAGCCGCTCGAGATCATCGAGCGGATGCTCAAGGCCTCGTGCCCGCCGGGCGGCGTGGTGCTCGACCCGTTCATGGGCAGCGGCACCACCGCGCTGGCGGCCAAGCGCTGCGGGCGCGATTTTGTCGGCTTCGAGCTGAATCCGGCCTACTGCGAGATCATCGAAAGCCGGCTGGCCGCGCCTCCGGCGGAACCCGCGCGCAAGAGCAAGGCCGTCAAGAAACCCGCGCCTGAAGAAGCCAGCACCCAAGGAAAATTATGTCTTTCATCGACCACCTGATCACCAACACGATCCGCGCCGACGTGCGCGCCGCCAGCAGCTACAACGTGCCCGATGCGAGCGGTTTCATCAAGCTCGACGCGATGGAAAACCCTTATCGGCTGCCGGCGCCGCTGCGCGCCGAGCTGGGCGCGCGGCTGGCCGACGCGGCCCTGAACCGCTACCCGGTGGCCTCGTACGACACCCTCAGGCAGAAGGTGTGCGCCAGGCTGGGCGTGCCGGAAGGGTACGGCGTCATCCTCGGCAACGGCTCGGACGAGCTGATTTCGATCATCGCCACCGCCACCGCGCGCCAGGACCGCCGCGCGGTCGTCCTGGCGCCGGTGCCGGCCTTCGTGATGTACCAGCGCTCGGCGCAATTCGCCGGCATGGACTTCGTCGGCGTGCCGCTGCTGGCCGACTTCTCGCTCGACCAGCCGGCCATGCTGGCGGCGATCAGGCTGCACAAGCCGTCGGTGCTGTTCCTGGCCTACCCCAACAACCCGACCGGCAACCTGTACGACGCGGCCGACATGGCCGAACTGATCGACGCGCTGGGCGACACCGGCATCGCCGTGGTCGACGAGGCCTACGAGCCGTTCGCCCGCACCAGCTTCATGGGCCACCTGGCCGAATTCGAGAACCTGGTGGTGATGCGCACCCTGTCCAAACTCGGCCTGGCCGGCATCCGGCTCGGCTACATGTCGGCCGCCCCGGCCCTGCTGGCGCAGTTCGAGAAGGTGCGCCCGCCGTACAACGTCAACGTGCTGACCCAGGTCGCGGCCGAATTCGCGCTCGACCACCTCGAGGTGCTGGACGCCCAGGCGGCTGACCTGAACGCGGCGCGCACCCTGCTGGCGGCCGGACTGGCGGCGCTGCCCGGGGTCGAAGTATTCCCGTCGGCGGCGAATTTTCTGCTGTTTCGGGTGCCGAATTCCGATGATGCTTGCGCGAAACTACTGATCGACAAGGTGTTAGTCAAAAATATGAGTAAAATGCATGCACTGCTGACGAATTGCATCCGCGTTACCGTCAGCACGCCGGAAGAGAATTCCGCATTCCTGACTGCCCTCGCGGCAGCGCTGAACCAATAGAGCACCGTCCATGACCCGCACCGCAGAAATCACGCGCAACACCAACGAGACGCAGATCCGCGTCGCGATCAACCTTGACGGCACCGGCCAGCAAAAGCTGAACACCGGGGTGCCCTTCCTCGACCACATGCTCGACCAGATCGCGCGCCACGGCCTGATCGACCTCGACATCGAGTGCGTCGGCGACCTGCATATCGACGCCCACCACACGGTCGAAGACACCGGCATCACGCTGGGCATGGCGGTGGCCAAGGCGATCGGCGACAAGAAGGGCATCCGCCGTTACGGCCATGCCTACGTGCCGCTGGACGAGGCGCTGTCGCGCGTGGTGATCGATTTTTCGGGCCGCCCTGGGCTGGAGATGCACGTGCCGTGGAAGCGCGCCATGATCGGCGGCTTCGACGTCGACCTGGCGCACGAATTCTTCCAGGGCTTCGTCAACCACGCCCTGGTGTCGCTGCACATCGACAACCTGCGCGGCGAGAACGCGCACCACCAGTGCGAAACCGTGTTCAAGGCGTTCGGCCGCGCGCTGCGCATGGCCGCCGAACTCGATGCGCGCGCCGCCGGCACCATCCCTTCCACCAAAGGATGCCTGTAGCCGCCGCGCCAGGCTTTGACCCCCGGACATCATGAATAAAATTGTAGTGGTCGACTACGGCATGGGAAATCTGCGCTCGGTGGCGCAGGCCCTGCGCGCGGTGGCGCCGGAAGCGAACGTGCTTATTTCGGGCGAGGCGGCCGACATCGACAGCGCCGACCGGATCGTGCTGCCGGGCCAGGGCGCGATGCGCGACTGCATGCTCAGCCTGCGCGAATCGGGCGTCCAGGACGCGCTGCTGCGCGCCTCCAGGACCCGTCCGATGATGGGCGTGTGCGTCGGCGAGCAGATGCTGTTCGACCGCAGCGAGGAAGGCGACACCGCCGGCCTCGGGCTGCTGCCGGGCCGCGTGGTGCGCTTCCAGCTGGACGGCATGCTGCAGGCCGACGGCTCGCGCTTCAAGGTGCCGCAGATGGGCTGGAACCGGGTGCGCCAGGTGCGCTCGCATCCGGTCTGGGACGGCATCGCCGACGACGCGTACTTCTATTTCGTGCACAGCTACTATGCGCAGCCGGTCGATCCGGGCGATGTCATCGGCGAGTCCGATTACGGTGCGCCGTTCTGCTGCGCGGTGGCGCGCGAGAACATCGTCGCGACCCAGTTCCACCCCGAGAAAAGCGCGGCCGCCGGGCTGCGCCTGTACCAGAATTTCGTCCACTGGAATCCGTAGATTCCGCCGCCTTCACCACTAACCACATTGCCGACACCGACCATGCTGCTCATTCCTGCCATCGACCTGAAAGACGGTCACTGCGTTCGCCTCAAACAGGGCGATATGGAACTTGCCACCGTCTTTTCCGAAGACCCCGCCGAAATGGCGCTGCACTGGCTCAGGAAGGGCGCGCGCCGGCTGCACCTGGTCGACCTGAACGGCGCATTCGCCGGCAAGCCGAAGAACGAGTCGGCAGTCAAGTCGATCCTGCAGGTGGTGCAGGAATTCGCGCTCGATAACGACATCGACGAGATCCCGGTGCAGCTGGGCGGCGGCATCCGCGATCTCGACACCATCGAGCGCTACCTCGACGACGGCATCACCTACATCATCGTCGGCACCGCGGCGGTCAAGAATCCCGGCTTCCTGCACGACGCCTGCGGCGCCTTCCCGGGCCACATCATCGTCGGCCTCGACGCCAGGGACGGCAAGGTCGCCACCGACGGCTGGAGCAAGATGAGCGGCCACGAGGTGATCGACCTGGCCAAGAAATTCGAAGCCTACGGCGTCGAGTCGATCATCTACACCGACATCGGGCGCGACGGCATGATGGGCGGCGTGAACATCGAGGCCACCGTCAAGCTGGCGCAGTCGGTGCGCATCCCGATCATCGCTTCCGGCGGGGTGCACAACCTGAAGGACGTCGAGGACCTGTGCGCGGTGCAGGACGAAGGTATCGAAGGCGTCATCTGCGGCCGCTCGATCTACGAAGGCACGCTCGACCTGACCTCGGCCCAGGTGCGCGCCGACGAGCTTTCCGGAGACGGCGAGGCGTAAGCCCGCGCCACCACCATGCTCGCAAAACGCATCATCCCCTGCCTCGACGTGACCGACGGGCGCGTCGTCAAAGGCGTCAACTTCACCGAGTTGCGCGACGCCGGCGACCCGGTCGAAATCGCGCGCCGCTACGACGGCCAGGGCGCCGACGAGATCACCTTCCTCGACATCACCGCATCCTCCGACGGGCGCGACCTGATCCTGCACATCGTCGAAGCGGTGGCCTCCACCGTATTCATCCCGCTGACCGTGGGCGGCGGCGTGCGCAAGGTCGAAGACGTGCGTCGGCTGCTCAATGCCGGCGCGGATAAAGTGAGCATGAACACTTCGGCGGTGACCAATCCCGAACTGGTGTTCGAAGCTTCGCAAAAGCACGGCTCGCAATGCATCGTGGTGGCGATCGACGCCAAGCAGGTCGCGCCCGGCAAATGGGAAGTGTTCACCCACGGCGGGCGCCGCGCCACCGGGCTGGACGCGATCGAATGGGCGCAGAACATGGAGCGCCTCGGCGCCGGCGAGATCCTGCTGACCAGCATGGACCGCGACGGCACCAGGTCCGGCTTCGACCTGGGCCTGACGCGCGGGGTGTCCGACGCGGTCGGCATTCCGGTGATCGCCTCGGGCGGCGTGGGCGGCCTGCAGGACCTGGCCGACGGCATCAAGCTGGGCCACGCCGACGCGGTGCTGGCGGCCAGCATTTTCCACTACGGCCACCACACGGTCGAAGAGGCCAAGCGCTTCATGGCCGCGCAGGGCATTCCGATGCGGCTGGATTGAGGAGCGACGCATGAGTTCTATTGCCATCCCCGCCAACGCCAAGTGGCTCAAGAAGGTTCGCTGGGACGAGAACGGCCTGGTGCCGGTGATCGCCCAGGAAGCGGCGACCGGCGACGTGCTGATGTTCGCCTGGATGAACCGCGACGCGCTGGCGAAGACGGTCGAACTGGGCGAGGCGGTGTACTGGAGCCGTTCGCGCAAGAAGCTGTGGCACAAGGGCGAGGAGTCCGGCCACGTGCAAAAAGTGCTGGAAATTCGCCTCGACTGCGACGAAGACGTGGTGCTGCTGAAGATCGAGCAGGCCGGCGGCATCGCCTGCCATACCGGGCGCCATTCGTGCTTCTTCCAGAAGTTCGACGGCGACGCGCAAAGCGGCGACTGGCACAGCCTTGACCCGGTCCTGAAGGATCCGGCAACCATTTACACCAAACCGAAGACCAAAAGATGAGCGTGACCCTGAACCGCCTGGCGGCCGTGATCGAATCGCGCAAGCTCGAAAACGGCGGCGACCCCGAGACATCGTACGTGGCGCGCCTGTTCGCCAAGGGCGATGACGCGATCCTTAAAAAAATCGGCGAGGAAGCCACCGAAACCGTGATGGCGGCGAAAGACGCGCGGGTCGACGGCGACGCCACCAAGGTGCTGTACGAATGCGCCGACCTGTGGTTCCATTCGCTGGTGATGCTGGCACAGTTCAACCTGACGCCGCAGCAGGTGCTGGACGAACTGGCGCGCCGCGAGGGCATCTCCGGCATCGAAGAAAAGGCGGCGCGCAAGGATGTGCTGCGCGACGCCGCCGAAACCGACAAACACTAAGCCCGGAGAGTGACTTTGGACAACTGCCTGTTTTGTAAGATTGCCGCCAAAAAAATCCCGTCGTCGGTGGTGTACGAGGACGAAGAGTTGATGGCTTTCAAGGATATCAACCCGGCCGCGCCGGTGCACCTGCTGGTGATTCCGAAGTTGCACGTGCCGACCCTGTCCGAATGCGACGCCAGCCACACCGAACTGCTGGGCAAAATGCTGGCGCTGGCGCCCCGTCTTGCTGAGGAACATGGCTGCGCGGTGACCTACGATGACAGCGGCAACCCTGGCGGCGGTTACAAAACCCTGATTAACAGCGGCCCCGACGGCGGCCAGGAGGTGTACCATCTGCACCTTCACATGTACGGCGGGCCGCGTCCCTGGCGGGGCCAGCGCTGAACAGGGCAGGAAAACCCTGCTTCGCGTATACTGGCAGCCGTAGTTTCCACGAATTGAGGCGTACGCGCCGGGCAAGGAGAAATATCATGGGTTCAATGAGTATTTGGCACTGGCTGATCGTGCTGGTCGTCGTGATGCTGGTGTTCGGCACCAAGAAGATCAGCGGCATGGGTTCCGACATCGGCAAGGCCGTCAAGGGCTTCAAGGACGGCGTCAAGGGCGACGAAGAGAAGCCGGGCGCGGTGGTGCCGCCTGCCCAGGTCGCCGACAAGACCACCATCGACGTCGAGACGAAAGAGAAGTCGAAGTTCTGACGCGCGCGCCTGCCCCTTTGGGCAGGAACGTGTGACTGACTTTGCCCATCCATGATCGACCTTGGACTTTCCAAAATCGCCATTATCGGTGTCGTCGCGCTGATCGTCATCGGTCCCGAGAAGCTGCCCAAGGTGGCGCGGATGGCCGGGACGCTGTACGGCCGCGCCCAGCGCTACCTGCACGACGTCAAGTCCGAAGTGAGCCGTGAAATCGAGCTCGACGAACTGCGCAACCTGCAGAAGGAAGTGCGCGACACCGCGCAGTCGATTCGCGAGGACGTCGAAAAATCGATCGCCCACAGCATCGACGACGTCGAAGCGGCCTGGCGCGACCATCCGGCCGTTGCGGAGCCGAGCGCCACGGTTTCCGACCTCGAGCGCAAGGCGCGCGATTTCCGCCGCAAGAAGCTGATGCGCAACGCCGCCGTTCCCGGCTGGTACAAGCAGCGCCACGGCGGCAAGACCCATATCATCTCGGGCGCGGCGCGCGTCAAGAAATTCCGCCCCCGCGTCTCCAACCCACCTTCATTCTTCTAATGACCGAAAAAGCAGCGGGCGAAGAGACCTTTATCTCCCACCTGATCGAATTGCGCGACCGCCTGGTCAAGGCCTCGATCGGGATCGCCATCCTCACCGCCGCGCTGATGCTGTGGCCGGGGCCCGCGCAGATCTACGACTTCATCGCGCGTCCGATGATCGCCGCGCTGCCGGTCGGCTCGAAGATGATCGCCACCGGCGTGATNNGCGCCGTTCCTGGTGCCGATGAAGGTGACGCTGGTGATCGCCTTCATCCTGGCGCTGCCGTGGGTGTTCTACCAGCTGTGGGCGTTCATCGCGCCCGGCCTGTACGCGCACGAAAAGAAGCTGGTGCTGCCGCTGGTGGTGTCGTCCTCGCTGCTGTTCATGGGCGGCGTGGCGTTCTGCTACTTCTTCGTGTTCGGCCGCGTGTTCAAGTTCATCGGCGATTTCGCCCCGGCCTCGATCGCGGTCACGCCCGATATCGAAAACTACCTCGACTTCGTGATGTCGATGTGCCTCGCGTTCGGCGCCACCTTCGAGGTGCCGGTGGTGGTGGTGATCCTGGTGCGGATGGGGATCGTCAGCGTGGCCAAGCTCAAGGAGATCCGGCCGTACGCGATCGTCGGCGCCTTCGTCATCGCGGCCATCGTGACGCCGCCCGACGTGGTCAGCCAGCTGGCCCTGGCGTTGCCGATGTGCCTGCTGTTCGAGCTGGGCCTGCTGGTGGCGCCGGCCTTCGTGCGGGCCACCCAGCCGCCAAAAGAGCCGTCCGACCCGTTGTCGGGATCCTAGGGGCCGGGTGGCGTCGCTGGCAGGCCCGGGCGCAACCGGGCGGTCGCCGATGCTGCCTTGGTCGCCCGGCGGGGCCTGGTCGAAACCCTATGACTTCATGGCGCTGTCGAACGCCATCAAGAAGGGCAAGGCCGACCTGGCCACCACCGGCGGCGGCAAGCTCGGCTTCATGATGAACGGGATGCACAACATCACCGTGGCCGATGAGAAGCGTCGGCCGCGGCCAGGGGAGCTCGCCGACTGCCGAGCGAGCCCCCTGCAGCCTTACTGCATCAGCTCCCTGATCACCTTCACCGGCGCGTTGCCGTAGCTGAGGAACTGGTCGTGGAAATCCTTCAGCACGAACTTCGGCCCCAACGCCTGCTTGCGCTGTTCGCGCAATTCCATGATCTCGCTGTAGCCGCTGAAGTAGCTGGTCAGCTGCACCGAACTGAGTTGCACCCGCCGCCACTTCTCGCTCGCTTCCGTATTGGTCTGGAACGCCTGGCGCACCAGCAGGTCCATCGCCTGCGCCTGCGTCATGCCCAGCACGTGCACGCTGTAGTCGAGGATGGTGTTGGTCACGCTGCGCAGGTTCCACTTCGAGTACATCAGCCACATCTCGGGCGAATTGTCGCCATAGCCCGATTCGAGCATCATGCGCTCGCCGTACACCGCCCAGCCCTCGACCATCGCGCCATTGCCGAACAGCGCCTTCACCAGCGACGGCGACTTGTTCGCGTACACCAGCTGCGCGTAGTGGCCCGGAATCGCTTCGTGGATGTTCAGGATCTGCAGGATCCAGTGGTTGTACTCGCGCAGGCTGCTTTCGGCTTCCTGCGCCGTCATGCCGTCGAGCGGGGTGACGTTGTAATAGGTGCGGTCCTGCGGCCGGTACGGCCCGGGCGCGTCGATGCTGGCGCCGGCCACCCCGCGCTGGTACAGCGGGGTCTCGCGCACTTCCAGCGGGCGGCGCGGATCGAGCGTGAGCAGCTTGTTCTTCACCACCCAGTCCTGCAGCAGCGGGATCTGGCGCCGGATCTCCGGGAAGAAGTTCTCGCGCGCGACGTGGTTGGCCGACAGTTTGTCGATCACCATGCCGATCTTCGCGCTGCGGTCGGCCGGCTTGGCGGCGCCGCCCATGGTCTTGCTCCATAGCTCGTCGGCCAGGCCGTTCATCCGCGCCAGCAGTTCTTCGCGCGCGGCCAGCGCCTTCTGGTAGGTCTGTTCGGCGCTGCTCGCGGACTGGATGTCGTGCCCGAACTTGGCCTCGTACAGGTCCTTGCCGATCCTGAACGGACGGGCGCCGCGGCGCTCCTGCTGCGCCTGGTCGAGGCCATGCAGGAAGTCGAGGTAGCCGATCAGCGCGCTGCCGGCATTGGCGATGCGCTGCGCGAAAATGGCCTTCTCCTGCGCCGTCAGGATCGATTCCTGCGCCGCCTTGCCAAGGTCGGCCAGCACCGTCATGGTGCCCGGCGCCTGGGCGATCGCCAGCTGGGTATGTTCGTGGGTCGGGTTGACGATGCTCGCCTGCGCCGCCTGGTAGTAGGCCGGTACGTTGGCGATCCGCTTGAGCAGCGTGCGCAGGCGCTGCGGCTTGGCCGCGTATTCGGTCGACAGGACCAGGTCGATCGGCTCGGCGATGCTGTACAGCGCCGGATTCCATTCGTATTCGCGGAAGGTGGTCAGGTACCAGCGGTCGGCCTTGACCTTGTTGACCAGCAGCGCCAGGTCGGTGCGCTGTTTGGCCGACAACTGGCGCGCATCGATCTTGTCGAACTTGAGCAGCCACTCGTCGGCGAACGCGAGCTCGCGCGCGCGCGTCGCGGCGCTCGGGATCGTCAGGTTGGCGGCGCCCTCGTATTTACCGGACATGATCGCGCTTTCCGGATCGATGCGCCAGAGCGCGTTCAGGAACTGCATGCTGACGGTGTCGAGCCGGCGGTCCAGCTTGCCTTCGGCCGCCGCCGCTGCAGCTGGCGGCGCCTTTTCCTCTGCCACGGCCTTGGGCGGCGGCGCCTTGCCCGCTTTGGCGCGCGGCGCCTTGGCTGCCTTGGAAGATGGCGACTTGACCGCCTTGCTGGTGGTCGGCTTGCCTGTCTTCTTCGACTTGGCGGCGCTTGCCGGCGCCAGCGCGAATGTCGTCAATATGACAGCCAGCGCAATTTTCGTTTTGATCATCGTAATTGGCCTTGTAAATATGGGGTCGAACACGCCTGCCACGTACTCCGGCGACGCGGCGTCAGGTTAGCATCAATCATGTCGTTTGCGCGCGCCGGTAACAATTGGAAGCAGGTGCTCAGGCGCCGGCCCAGGGGCCCAGGGCCGCCAGCGCGTCGTCCATGCCGATGTCCTTTGCCGCGGCGGCGGCATCGGCCGGCAGCCAGTCGGCAAACGGCGTCTCGACATTGCGATGGCGCCCGCCCGCCGTATGCACCTGGGTCACCTGGCACAGGCGCGCAGCGGGGAAATGCGCGGCCGCGGCGGCCAGCGCGGGCCACAGGCGCCGGTGCACCAGCGTCAGCTTGTCGTCGACCAGCCGGCACACCAGTACATCGGCGTGGTCGGTCACCTCCTCCAGCACCACGAAAATCCGCTTGCCCTTCGGATGGCCCCACCAGCTGCCCTTGATCTTCTCGCCGGCGATCGCCTCGGTCAGCTTCGGCACCGGCCCGCTGGCCGACACCAGCACCACGCCGTGTTCGCGCACGAAGCCGAGCGCCTGGTCGCGGTCCATCAGCTGATCACGTTCGCGCGCAGCAGGTCCTGCTGGTACGCGTTGAGGGTGGCGACGGCGGCCTTGCCGCGCGCGATATTGGTCAGCACGATTTCGTTCGCCTTGGTGAAGCGGTGTCCGACGCGCACCGTGTACGAGCCGGTGATCCAGCTCCAGAAGCCCGGCACGAAGGTCGCTTCGTCCATGTCGCGCCACTTCACGCCGGTCACGCCTTTTTTCCATGGCAGGATGCCGGAGTAGGTCCACACGCCGACTTCATCGTAGTACAGCTGGACGCTGCGCAGCAGCAGCAGGCGGTAGCCGACCAGCAGCGCCGAGGCGACCAACACCACACCCGCCGCGATCTCGTTCCACATGAACGCCAGCGGCAGCAGGCCGAAGAACAGCAGCGCCGCCAGCACCAGGGTGCCGAAGTAGGCGATCCACGACTTGACGCCGACCACTTGGGCGTTGGCCGGGGTGCTGGCTGCGTTGTCTTGTTCCATGCCGGATGCCTCGCTGTTCAAAAGCCGCATGATGTCACGGAATCCGCGCCGGCGCCATCAGCGCGCCAGCCCCTCCTGCAACATCCTGAGCATGTCGCCGGGCGACATCCGCGCCGACAGGTCGGACCCTTCGAGCAGGCTGTCGGCCAGGTCGCGCTTGTGCTTGTGCAGTTCGACGATGCCTTCCTCGATCGTGTGGCGCGCCACCAGCCGGTAGATCGTCACCGGCCGCTGCTGCCCCATGCGGTGCGCGCGGTCGGATGCCTGGTCCTCGACCGCCGGGTTCCACCACGGGTCCATGTGGATCACGTAGTCGGCCGCGGTCAGGTTGATGCCGACTCCGCCCGCCTTCAGGCTGATCAAAAACACGTCGCCCTGGCCGCCCTGGAACGCATCGACCCGCTTCTTCCGCTCCATCATCGGGGTGGACCCGTCGAGGTATTGATAGCGAATGCCGCGCGCGTCGAGGTGCTGGCGGATCAGGGTCAGGTGATCGACGAACTGGCTGAACACCAGAACCTTGTGGCGGTTCTCCAGCAGCTCGTCGAGCAGGCGCGCGAACACCGCCAGCTTGCTGCTGGCCAGGCCCAGCTCGGGCGCCACCAGCTGCGGATTGCAGCAGGCGCGGCGCAGCTTCATCATCTCGGCCAGGATCTGGATCGACTTCTGGCTCTCCGGCGCTTCCAGCGCGGCCAGCTTTTCGAGCGCGTCGCGCCGCAGCGATTCGTACAGCGCGGTTTCTTCGGCCGTCAGGTCGACCGGCAGCACGATCTCGGTGCGCGGCGGCAGTTCGGACAGCACCTGCGCCTTGGTGCGGCGCAGGATGAACGGCTGGATCAGGCGCCGCAGCCGGGTGCGCGCGCCGGCTTCGGCGCGCTTGTCCTGGGCCCGCTCGATCGGGCCGGCGAAGCGCAGGTTGAACTGGTCGCTGGTGCCGAGCAGGCCCGGATTGATGAAGCGGAACAGGTTCCACAGTTCGCCCAGGTGGTTTTCCAGCGGCGTGCCGGTGGCGACCATGCGGAAGTCGCCCTGCAGCGCCATCACGGCCTGCGAACGCTTGGTGGCGTTGTTCTTGATCGCCTGCGCTTCGTCCAGCACGATGGTGTGCCACTTGACCCTGGCGAACGACTCCGCTTCCAGCTGCAGCAGGCCGTAGCTGGCGATCACCAGGTCGAACGGTTCGGCGCCATCGAGCATCGCGGCGCGGTCGCCGGCGCCGAACAGCTTGACCTTCAGGGTCGGCGCGAACCGTTCCGCCTCGCTGATCCAGTTCATGCACACCGAGGTCGGTGCGATCACCAGGGTCGGTCCCTGCGGCGCGCGCGCGAGCATCAGCGCCAGCGCCTGCACGGTTTTGCCGAGTCCCATGTCGTCGGCCAGGCAGGCGCCGACGCCCCAGTGCGCGAGGCGCGCCAGCCACTCGTAGCCCTCAAGTTGATAATCGCGCAGTTCGGCCTGCAACGTGCTCGGCAGCTGCGGCGTGAACGCGGCATTCGATGCGAGCCGCTTGAGATGGTCCTTCCACAGCTTGTCGGCCTTGACGCCGCCGGCGTCCAGCGCCAGCTCTTCCAGCGCGAAGCTGGCCAGCGGATGCACCCGGACGCCGTCGCCATGGCTGTCGCTGAACGAGGACAGCTCCATCAGGCGCCGGTGCAGCTCGTGGCTCAGCGCCATGAACTGGTTGTCGCCCAGCGCCACGAAGCGGCCCTGGCTGGAGCGCAGCATGTCGAGCAGCGCGCGCAGGTCCAGGATGCGGGTTTCGTCGACCTGCACTTCGCCATTGGCCGCGAACCAGTCCTTGTCGCGCTTGATGGTCAGGCGTACCGACTTCGAATCGACCTTCTTGCCGACCCTGAACGATTCGCCTTCCGGCCACGCCACCAGCACCTTGGCCGGATCGAGTTCCTGCAGCTCGGTCAGCAGTTCGAGGCAGGGAACCGGTTGCCCGAGCAGCCATTCGCCGTGTTCCGATTCGGCCTGTTCGAGGCTGTGGCAGGCGCCGATCAGCTGGCGCTCGGCTTCGCGCTCGGCGTTCAGGTTGCGGCGCGCTTCGACCCGCGCGCCGTTGACGTCGGCGATCACGCTCTCGGCCCCGCTGCCGGGCGGGTAGTAGGCGCCGGCGCCGGGCAGCGGGCGCACCAGCACCTGCATCTTCAGGCCCTGCTGGTACGGCAGCAGGTGCACGTGCAGGCGCGGGTCGGCCTCGACCTGGTCGATGTCGGCCGCGCTGCCGCCGATGTCCGACTGCACCGTGACGATCGACGAGATCGCGCCGATCGCCTGCAGCACCTGCTTTTCGGCGTGCAGCGGCACCACCAGGCCGGCGCCGACGATCGCGCCGATGCGGCGGTGTTCCGGGGTGATGCGCACCACCCGCAGGCGGGTCGGCGTTTCTTTTGTCACGCACACGTCGTCGGTGTCTTCCGACACCGGCGGCTGCATGGTGATCGTGACATTGCCGCCGCGCGCCTTGACCAGCAGTTCCGGCTCGCCCGGCAGCAGTTCCAGGCGCGTGCCGGGTGCGTCGATCCAGAACAGCAGCGGGTGGCCGACCAGCGCGGCCACCGCCTTGTCCAATTCGAATTCGTAGCGGGTGCCGCTCTGGCTGTAGTACTTGTAGGCGGCGATGGTGGCCGCCGCATTCAGGTCCTGCGCGCTGAGGAATTCCAGCTCGCGCGCGTCCTCCGCCAGGCGCTTCAGGCCGACCGCGCGGCCCTTGCTCCAGCCGCCCTGCGCATCGCGCTTCTGTTCGCGCGGCTCGAGGCTGTTGACGCCCATGGCCGGCTGGTAGCCGACCATCCAGACCAGCCGCGATTCTTTCACCGCTTCCACGTTCACCGCCGGCTGCAGGTTGATCAGCGCATTGAGCTGGCGCTGCCAGGGCTCTTCGCGTTCGAACCAGGTGGCCAGGTCGGCCAGGCGGTGGCGCTGGCGCAGCGCGATGGCCTGCTGGTCGCGCCCGACGGCCCCAAGATGGCCGAGGATCGCGCCCAGTTGCGCGGCGATCAGATCGAACCCGGCGCCGCTGGCCTCGTCCATCACCTGTTCCAGCTGTTCGCGCCTGGCCGCCAGCTGCGGCATCGCCAGCCAGTGGTGCATCAGCGCGCGGAACATGAATGGCTGCATCGCAGTTTCCCAGTTCCGCGACGGCAGCACTTCGGGGTCGATCGTGCCGCCGCGGATCTGGCGCAGCATGCTCAGCTGCTGGTAGACCGCGGTGTCGTGGCTTTGCACCGCGCGGGTGGCGATGTCCAGGTAGGCGGCAGCCAGCTTGTGGTGTTTCGGGTCGCCGCTCTTGATCAGCGCCAGCACGTACAGGTGGCCGCCGATGCCGCCGAATACGGCCTTGCGCTTGCCGGTCTCCTTGCGCAGCGTCTTGAGCGCCTGCTCGAACATCGGCAGCGCCTGGGCGTGCTCGTCGCGCAGCAGCAGGATCACGGCGCGGTAGAACTGGGCCTGCGACAGGTCCAGGGCCTCGAGCATGCGCGCGGCGTCGTCCAGCCGGCCGCACAGGATCAGGTGCTCGGCCAGCGCGGTGCGCAGGAACATCGACGCGCCCTGGTTGGCCGCATGGCGTTCGGCGTAGTCGCGCAGCAGCGGCGCGCTGGCCGGCTCGCGCTGCGCGTTGATGATCAGGGTGCCCAGCACGTCGTCCTGCAGCTGCGGGTGGATGCATTCGAACATGGCCGGCACGAACGGCCGCCCGCAAATTTCCACCAGCGGATTCAGGTAGCCCGATTCATGGCAGGACAGGCATGCTTCCAGCAGCGAAATGATGGTGCGCATGTCTTCGCCGCCGATCAGGGCCATGCGCAACAGCGCCAGGCCCTGGCGGTAGCTGCGCAATACGACGGAACCTTCCCAGTTCTTGCGCAGCGGCGTGGTCTTTTCGTACACCTGGCACAGCGGCCGGAACATGTCGTTGTCGAGCGCCGTGCTGATCGCCGGCCATACCGCGTCGGGCGTAATCGCGAAACCGCGGCCCACCGATTCGGTGGCGATGCCGACCGCGCGCAGCAGCTTCACGTCGTCATCGAGCGTGGTGGCGGGAATCACGATGCCCAGCTCCGCCAGGTGCAGCACGATGCGGCTCTTTCCCATCGGTTCGCCGGCCAGCGCCAGCAGCGCCGCGATCAGCTTCTGGGTATCGGTGAAGGCGTCGAACTGCTGCTTCAAACTGCTTGACGTCATGCGGCTTCCGGCAGGTTGTCGATCGCCACCGGCGCCAGCGCCTCGGGCGATTCGATGCCGAAGATGCGCCGGTAGAAGTACAGCTCCGCTTCCAGCGTGCGCACGATGCTGTCGGCCTTGCGGAAGCCGTGGCCCTCGCCTTCCAGCGTGAGGTAGGCGACCGGCACCCCGGCCTCGCGCAGCGCCTCGACCATCACCTCCGACTGCTGCGGCGGCACCACCTTGTCGTCCAGGCCCTGGAAGAAGATCATCGGCCGCTTGAGCTGCTCGGCGTGATTGATCGGGGAGCGCAGCAGGTACAGCATCTCGGCCTCGGGCTGCGGCGCGATCAGGTATTCGTTGTAGTGCGACTCGAACTTGTGCGAGTCGGCGTCGAGACCCTTCAGGTCGGACACGCCGTAATAGCTGGCGCCGGCCTTGAACACATCGTGGAAGGTCAGCGCGCACAGGGTGGTCAGGCCGCCGGCGCTGCCACCGCGGATCACCAGCCGCTCCGGATCGACCAGCCCGCGCGCGGCCAGGTGGCGCGCGCCGGCGACGCAGTCGTCGACGTCGATCACGCCCCACTGGCCCTTGAGCGCGTCGCGGTAGGCGCGCCCGAAGCCGCTGCTGCCGCCGTAGTTCACGTCGAGCACGGCGAAGCCGCGGCTGGTCCAGTACTGGGTCGCCAGTTTCAGGGTATTGCTGGCCATGCCGGTCGGGCCGCCATGGCTGATCACCATCAGCGGCGGCTTGCAGCCCGGCGCCGGTTCGAACGCGGCGTTGCGCGGCGGGTAGTAGAACGCATGCGCCAGCCGGTTGCCGCTGCTCGGGTAGGCGATGCTCTCCGGGACCGACAGGTAGCCGGCGTCGGGCAGCTCGGTGATCGAGCGCGCCAGCACTTCGTGCCCGCCGGTGTACAGGTCGATGCGCGCCAGCTCGAGCGGGATGGCGGGGCCGCCGCCGAGCAGCGCGACCACGCTGCCGGACACGCGCAGTTCGCGGATTTCTTCGTACGGGTTGGGGATCAGCTGCAGCTTCCCGCTTTCAGTCGACAGCTGCGCCAGCCGGCTTACGCCATTCTCTATATAGGTGCAGACGATTTCCCGCTCGGAGCGGAAGCCGTACATCGAGCCGCCGAACGCCCAGTGCGGCGTGCCGAATTCGGCGGCGCGGTCGCACAGCGGCTGCAGCAAGGCGCCGTTCAGCCGGTACAGGTTCCACCAGCCGCTGCGGTCGGACACGAAATGCAGCACGCCGCCCGGCGACCATTCCGGCTGGCAGATCGATTCTTCAGGGCCCCCGGCCACCAGCCGCGGGTTCGCCAGAGCGCCGCCGGCGTCCACCTCGGCGACCCACAGTTCGGTGCCCTGCCACGGCATGCGCGGATGATTCCAGCTCAGCCAGGCCAGCTCGCTGCCGTCCGGCGACAGGCGCGGCGCGGCATAGAAGTCGCTGCCGCCGACCAGCACCGATTCAGCGCCATCGAGACCGATCGCGCAGATGGCGTTGGCGGGATGGCCTTTCCCGGCGTGGTCTTCGCGCACCGCGACCAGGCGCTGGCGCCGGCCGTCGAGCACGAAGTCGGCGTAACGATGGGCGCCCTGCGAGGTCAGCGCGACCGGGCCGAAACCTTCGGCCACCACATACAGGCGGTTGTCGGCGAAATTGGAGAAGTAGACAGTGCCATCCGCGACCAGAAAGGCGCCGCCGCCGTATTCATGCACCCGGCTGCGGACGTTGAACGGCGCCGGTGTCATGTCGACCGCATCCTGGCCGCGCTGGCGCAGCAGGGTGCTGCGACCGCTTTCGCTGGCGCGACCGGCCAGCCAATATGCGTCGGCGCCGTCGAGCGCGAGCTGCGACAGCGGCGCGGCGCCGGCCGCGACGACGGCCGCGCTGATCGGGGAAGGCCAGGCGCCGCAGGTGGCGGCTTGTTTGCTGTTCGATATGGTCATGGGGCGGTCGATCGGTGGCGGGCGGTATGGCATGATAGATAATCCCGCGCCAAACATCCAGCGGCACGACAGGTTCAAGTCGGGCGCGCGGCCGGACAGTGCGATAATAGCGCCTTTCTTCAAGCTACTAGTTGCCCGCCATGCCACAATTCGCACCGCTCCAGAACGACACCTTCATTCGCGCGCTGCTGCGCCAGCCTACCGATTACACGCCGGTCTGGCTGATGCGCCAGGCCGGCCGCTACCTGCCCGAATACCGCGCCACGCGCGAGCGGGCCGGTTCCTTCCTCGGACTGGCAAAGAATCCCGATTACGCCACCGAGGTGACGCTGCAGCCGATCGACCGCTATCGGCTGGACGCCTCGATCCTGTTCTCCGACATCCTGACCGTGCCCGACGCGATGGGCCTGGGCCTGTATTTCGTCGATGGCGAAGGCCCGAAATTCGAGCGCCCGCTGCGCACCGAAGCGGACGTGATGAAGCTGCGCGCGCCCGACCTCGAATCGCTCGACTATGTGTTCAAGGCGGTGACCCAGATCCGCACCGAACTGGGTGGCCGGGTGCCGCTGATCGGCTTCTCGGGCAGTCCGTGGACGCTGGCCTGCTACATGGTCGAAGGCGGCGGCTCGAAGGAATTCCACACGATCAAGAAGATGGCGTACAACCGGCCCGACCTGATGCACCACATCCTGGCCACCAACGCCAGCGCCGTGGCGCAGTACCTGAACGCGCAGATCGACGCCGGCGCCCAGGCCGTGATGATCTTCGACTCGTGGGGCGGCGCGCTGGCCGACGGCGCCTACCAGGAGTTCTCGCTTGAATACATGCAGCAGGTGATCGGCCAGCTGAAACGCGACAAGGACGGCGTGCGGATTCCCGCCGTCGTGTTCACCAAGGGCGGCGGCTTGTGGCTCGACCAGATCGCCGACATCGGCGCCGATGCGGTCGGCCTCGACTGGACCGTCAACCTGGGCCGCGCGCGCGCGCTGGTGGGCCACAAGGTGGCGCTGCAGGGCAACCTCGATCCGGCCATCCTGTTCGCCAGCCCGGAACAGATCCGCGCCGAAGTCGAGCGCTCGCTGACCTCCTACGGCGCACCGTCCGCCGGCTCGGGCCACGTGTTCAACCTCGGTCATGGGATTTCCCAGTTCACCCCGCCGGAATCGGTGACCGCGATGGTCGAGGCGGTGCATCGCTTCAGCCGCGCCCAGCGCGCCGCCTGATGTAGTCCGGGTACGCGGCCGGCGCGATCCGGCCGTTTCCGGCGCCCCCGGGCACAGTTTCCGGACAGAAAAAATCACACTTATACACAAATTTCAAACGAGCAACACTGCAAAAATCGCGTCAGGCCGGATGGATCATGATTTCGCCAAGTAATTGATTTTTAAGGAATAAAAATTTTTTGCGACGCAGCACGAAAGTGAAGCAGGCGCTTCCGTCCAGAGTGAAAATCAGGTTTTGCAGGAATTGTCCACAAAGTTATCAACAGCCTGTGTGGATAAAAACAGAAACCTGTTCGTTTACCGTGACTTAGCGTAGTTCTGAAGGTTCTACATGAGGTACGTGCTGCATTGCATGATATTTTAATACTGCATTAGCGGCGGATCGCGCCTGGGCTGGCCGAAATATCTGGATGACGTCGACGGCCTTCGACCGGACTGGGCCGGGTGGTTTTTCGCGCGCCGGGCGACTACAGGATTCCAGCCAATTGCGCAGTTATGCACAACAGGGCGGTTACAAGCGGTGCCGAGGTTTCCCTATGACGCGCTTCGCAAGTGATTGATTGTGAAGGTTATTTTTTACTTGATTTTTGGTCGATATGTTGGTCTCTTGATTAACAACAAACTTTTCGCCGGCGCCCCGATGCTTTTGTCCACAAAGTTGTCCACATGCTGTCCCGGCCTGCGCGACGCCCCTGCGCGGCGGCCGGCATCGGCGTGAAACCGGCCCCGATGGCGCCCTGCATCCTCACGATCGCGCTCGATACGCCGCTCAACAGCTGCTTCGACTACCGCTGGCCGTGCGCGCCGGGCGCCGAGCCGCTGGCCGGTCAGCTGGCGCTGGTCAGTTTCGGGCGGCGCGAAGTAGTCGGGCTCATCGTGGGGGTCGGCCACGCGACCGATGTCGCTCCCGACAAGCTCAAGGATGCGCTGGCCGTGCGCAGCCAGCTCGGCCCGCTGTCCGGCGCCTGGCTGGCGCTGGCCGCCTTCGCCGCCGACTATTACCAGCGTCCGCTGGGCGAAGTCGCGCTGCCCGGCCTGCCGAAGAATTTGCGCGTGNNCCGACAGCACCGCGCTCGACACGCCGCAGCTCAATCCGGCCCAGCAGGAGGCGGCCGACGCGATCGGCGGCGCCGCCGGCTTCACCCCGATCCTGCTGTACGGCGTGACCGGCAGCGGCAAGACCGAAGTCTACCTGCAGGCCTGCGCCCAGGTGCTGGCGCGCGATGCCAACGCGCAGATCCTGATCCTGGTCCCCGAGATCAACCTGACGCCCCAGCTCGAGGGTAATATCCGGGCGCGCTTTCCGGGCCTGATGCTGGCCACCTTGCACAGCAGCCTGTCCGAAGGCGAGCGCATGCTGCACTGGCTCGCCGCGCACCAGGGCCAGGCCCGCATCATCCTCGGCACCCGGCTGTCGATCCTGGCCTCGCTGCCGCACCTGAAGCTGATCGTCATCGACGAGGAGCACGATCCCTCGTACAAGCAGCAGGAAGGCCTGCGCTATTCGGCGCGCGACCTGGCGGTGTGGCGCGCGCGCCAGCTGGCGATCCCGATCGTGCTGGGGTCGGCCACGCCGTCGCTGGAAAGCTGGCACCACGCCGGCTCGGGACGCTACCGCAAGCTCGAACTGCGCGAACGCGCGGTCAGGGACGCGGTGCTGCCGCGCGTGAAGCTGCTCGACATGGAGCGCGACCGGCCGAAGGACGGCCTGACCTCGCACCTGGTGGCGGCGCTCAGGCAGCGCATGGAGCGCGGCGAACAATCGCTGCTGTTCCTGAACCGGCGCGGCTATGCGCCGGTGATCAGCTGCGAAGCATGCGGCTGGATCAGCGAATGCACCCGCTGCACCTCGTTCATGGTGCTGCACAAGCCGGAGCACCGGCTGCGCTGCCACCATTGCAGCCTCGAGCTGCGCATACCGCGCAACTGCCCGACCTGCGGCAACGTCGACCTGCAGCCGCTCGGGCGCGGCACCCAGCGCGTCGAGGAAGGCCTGCAGCAGCTGTTCCCCGAGGCGCGCATCCTGCGCATCGACGCCGACTCGACCCGCAGGAAGGGCAGCGCGCAGGCGGCCTTCGACAGCGTGCACCGCGGCGAAGTCGATATCCTGATCGGCACCCAGATGGTCGCCAAGGGCCACGACTTCAAGAAGCTCACGCTGGTCGGCATCCTGAACCCGGATACCGCGCTGTTCTCGCAGGACTACCGCGCCAGCGAACGGCTGTTCGCGCAGCTGATGCAGGTGGCCGGGCGCGCCGGGCGCGCCGCGCGCAGCGAAGGCGGCAGCGTCAGCGAAGTGCTGATCCAGACCCGCTACGCGTCGCACCCGCTGTATTCGGCGGTGGCCAGCCACGACTACGACCGCTTCGCCACCGGCCTGCTGGAAGAGCGCAGGCACGCCGCGCTGCCGCCCTACATGTACCAGGCCTTGCTGCGCGCCGAGGCGCGCGAGATCGCCACCGCCATCGAGTTCCTCGAGCTGGCGCGCGATTGCCTGGCGGTCGACGGCGTCACCATCAACGACCCGATCCCGATGACCATGACGCGGGTGCATAACGTCGACCGCGCGCAGCTGCTGGTGGAGTCGGCCTCGCGCCCGGCACTGCAAGCCTTCCTCAAGGAATGGCTGGCCATGCTGCGCGAGATGAAGAGCCGGGTCAAATGGTCGCTGGAAGTCGATCCGCTGGATATTTGACGATCGGTGCGGCGATCTCATTCCGGCGCCGGAAGACGCAGGGGCGATCGTCATCTATCCCGGCCAGACCCTCGCGCTTACTTTCTCTTGGTCGGTACCGGCTCGGGTATCATTGTCCCAGCCGCCGTCCACACAGGGAAAATCCAACCATGCACACTCTCGAAGTCGAGGTCGCCGTCATCGGCGCCGGCACCGCCGGCCTGGCCGCCTACCGCGCCGCCGTGGCCCAGGGCAAGCGCACGCTGCTGATCGAAGGCGGCCCGCACGGCACCACCTGCGCGCGGGTCGGCTGCATGCCGAGCAAGCTGCTGATCGCGGCCGGCGACGCGGCCCACATGCTGCAGGCGGCGCCCGGCTTCGGCGTGCACCCCGGCGCGGTCCGCATCGACGGCAAGGCGGTGATGGAACGCGTGCGGCGCGAGCGCGACCGTTTCGTCGGCTTCGTGCTCGACAGCGTCGACGCCATCCCCGCTCAAGACAAGCTGCAAGGCCATGCGCGCTTCACCGGCCCGCAGGCGCTGCAGGTCGGCGACCACACCGCCGTCAAGGCGGCGCGCATCGTGATCGCCACCGGCTCGACCCCGGTCAGGCTGGCGCAACTGGCCAACGGCGGCCCCGGCGCGATCGTCAGCGACGACATTTTCGAGTTGCAGGAGCTGCCGCGCTCGATGGCGGTAATCGGCACCGGCGTGATCGGGCTGGAACTGGGCCAGGCCATGCGCCGGCTCGGGGTGCGCGTGAGCTTTTTCGCGCGCGGCGGCAGCGTGGCCCAGCTGACCGATCCGGAAGTGCTGCACGTGGCGACCAAAACACTGTGCGCCGAACTCGACCTGCGTTTCCAGACCCAGGTCGTCGATGCCACGCAGGATGGCGGCGAGGTGCTGCTGGCCACGCGCGACGCCGCCGGCGCCGAGCGCAGCGAACGCTTCCAGCTGGTGCTGATGGCGGCGGGACGCGCGCCCAATGTCGCCGACATCGGCATCGAGCACGCCGGCCTGGAACTCGACGCGAAAGGCATTCCGCTGTTCGACCCTTGCACCATGCAGTGCGGCGCCAGCCACGTCTTCATCGCCGGCGACGCCGACGAGGAACGCCCGGTGCTGCCGGAGGCGGCCGACCAGGGCCGGATCGCCGGCGACAACGCGGGACGCTATCCGGACGTGCGCCCGGGCCTGCGCCGCACCGCGCTGACGATCGCCTTCACCGAGCCGCAAATCGCCACGCTGGGCGCCAGCTACCGCCAGCTGTGCGCCGACGGCATGCCCAAGTTCGCGCTCGGCATGGTGTCGTTCGAGAACCAGGGCCGCAGCCGGGTGATGTTGCAAAACCAGGGGATGTTGCGGGTGTACGGCGAATACGGCACCGGCCGCTTCCTGGGCGCCGAGATGATCGGCCCGCGCGCGGAACACATCGGCCACCTGCTGGCGTGGGCCTGCCAGGCGCGCATGACGGTCGACCAGATGCTCGACATGCCGTTCTACCATCCGGTGATCGAAGAAGGCGTGCGCACCGCGCTGCGCGCCCTGCATGCCGAACTGGCCAAGGGCCAGCCAGCCAGCGCGACGGCGTGCGACGCGGCCGGCGCCTAATTGAGGTAGTTGGCGTCGAGCCGGCCTTCGGCGGCCAGTTCGCGCAGGAGGCGGATGGTGTCGATGTCCGCTTCCTGGTAGGCCGATTTCTTGAACTCGTCGTACATGGCGTTTGCCGCATCGGTGGCGGCGTCGTGCCCGTCGTCGTAGCGGAAGCGCACGAACAGGATGTGCTCCTCGGGCGCCTCGATCGTCACCGTCAGGGAGGACGCGCTGATGTCGCCCTGCGCATGCACTTCGTAGCGCACTTCCTGCAACGGGGTGAGGATCACGCGGTCGTCGATGCGCAGGTCGCCGAAGCGGCGGCTGCGCCGGAACCCTTCGCCGCTGCGTTCGCTGATGGTGCATTCGTCCAGGTGCGGCACGAACAGCTTGGGCGAATCGGCATGCAGCACCAGCCCGCGCCACAGCTGCTCGCGGGTGAGCGGGTCGATGAGCGGATTGAGCGGATCGTTAATTTCAATCAGGTGTTCAAATTTCATGGTGCTTGTTCTCGAAAGGACCGCCAGGGTCGGACTGCGACTGCGCGCGCCGCGCGCTCACGCACAAAGCAAGATGGTAACGCATGCCGGCCGCGCGGGCCGCTCCAACAATTCGTGCGCCGCAGAAACTTGCCTGCGTCGGGGCGACGGCCGATCCGCACCGAGGCCGTGCGGGGTATCGCTTGCATTTTTACCATTGCAACTGGGGCGGTGATGGACGACACTGTGGCGCTTTTAACTTCTGGCTGTCGATCATGCAGATTCAGCGCATCACCTCGCTTCTCCAAGGCATCGCTTCTGCCCGGGGCTGGCTGATCGAGCACATCCCCCTGACCAGCTCGATGGCCGGCTACGACCTGTTCCTCAAGGTCGCCAACGATTGCACGGCGGGCAAATCGATCGAGCTGCGCGCGTTGCTCGACGGAATGCGCCATCCGGAAAAAAACGTGCTCCAGCAACTGGCCAAAATGGAAGCGGCCGGCCTGCTGGCCGAGCTGCCGCACGGGCCGGACCCGCGCCAGCGCCGCTTCGTGCCGACCGAAAAATTCAACGTCCTGCTGAAAAGCTTCAGCCGGCAGTTCGAAAGCCTGTTCATCCTGCGCAAGGGCCTGCGCGACCAGCAGTTGCTGGTGGTCACGCCGGATGCGGCCCTGAACGACTTCGCCGAGACCCTGTACGACCACTTCTACGACCTCGGCTGGTTCTACCTGCACAACTTCGGCGCAGTCTGCTTCCTGATGGCCTCGCTCGTGACGCGGGTCGCCGCCGGCTACGGCTACCGCGCCCGGGTCGCCTCGTGCTACGTCGAGGTGGCCAAGGGCGAAAGCCGCTACATGCTGGGCGCGCAGGGCTTTGCCAAGCCGGGCCAGATCGACGGCCATGCGGTGTGCATCCTGGAAGAGTCGGTGCTGGTCGACTTCGGCCTGGGCAACGTGCGGCGCGGATACCGGCGCGACTTCCCGTGGGCGATCGCCTGCGAATTCCGCCAGCAGGACGCCATGATGGCGGGCATTGCGATGCCGGCCGGGGAGACCGTGGTCTGGAAGAACGACTGGCAGTCGCCCGGCTCCGAGGCCGAGCTGGCGCGCTATGCGCCGCACCTCGACGCGCTCTACGCGCAGTACCAGAGCTACTTCGGCTGAGCGGGCCTCAGTTCGACAGCAGGATCGCGTGCTGCTTGCGCTGCAGGAAGGCGATCCCGACCAGGATGCCGAAAGAAATCGCCAGCAGGATCAGCGCGTACGCATGGGCCGCGCCGTAGTTGAGCTTCTGGGCCTCGTCGTACAGCGCGATCGAGGCGACCCGGGTCTGTCCCGGGATATTTCCGCCCAACATCAGCACCACGCCGAACTCGCCCATCGTATGGGCGAAGCTGAGCGACACCCCGGTCAGGATGCCGTGCTTCGACAGCGGCATCACGATCGACCAGAACAGCTGGCGCCGGGTCAGCCCGAGCGCCAGCGCCGAGTCGATCATGTTGCGCCCGACCCCGCGGAAGGCGGCCTGGAACGGCTGCACCGCGAACGGCAGGCTGTAGATCACCGAGCCGGCCACCAGCCCGGCGAACGAAAACGGCAGCGGGTGGCCGAACACCGACACCCAGGCCGCGCCGACCGGCTGCTGCGGCGCCATCGCCATCAGCAGGTAGAAGCCGATCACGGTGGGCGGCAGCACGATCGGCAGGCTGACCAGGGTTTCGATGAAGATCATGCCGCGCCGGCGGCTGGTGTTGAGCCAGTTCGCCAGCGGGATGCCGATCACCAGCAGCACCAGCGAGGTCACCAGCGCCAGCCGCAGGGTCAGGCCGATCGCGCTCCACAGCTCGGGCGGCAGGTGCCACTCAGCCACGCGGCGCCACCGATCGGGACGGCAGGCCGAAGCCGCTGCGCTGCAGGATTTCGCGTGCCGCGGGCGAGCCGAGGAACTCGACGAAGCGCGCCGCCAGCGGGTTGGCCTTGCCGTGGGTGGTGACGATCGCGCCCTGCTCGATCGGCGCCATGCCGGCGTCCGGAATCAGGTAGTGGCTGCCGCTGCCCTTCAGGCGCGGCGACACCACGCTGGCGAGCGAGACGATGCCGAGCTGCGCGTTGCCGGTCTGGACGAATTGCACGGTCTGCGAAATATTTTCGCCAATCACCAGTTTCGCCTGCACCGCCTGCCAGGCGCCGGCCGCTTCCAGCGCCGCCTTCGCGGCCCGGCCGTACGGCGCCAGCGCCGGATTGGCGATCGCGATCCGGGTCAGGCGCGGGTCTTTCACGACCTGCATGCCCTGTTGCAGGTCGAAGCGCGCATCGAGCGACCACAGCACGATGCGCCCGAGCGCGTACGGCGCCAGGGTGGCGGCGTCGGCCGCGCCGTCGCGCGCCAGCTGGGCCGGATAGGCCATGTCGGCCGACAGGAACACGTCGTATGGCGCGCCGTGCCGGATCTGCGCGAAGAAATTGCCCGACGCGCCCAGCGACACCTTCAGCTCGGCGCCGGGGGCCTGTTTGCCGAAGGCGGCGCCCAGCTCGTCGATGCAATAGCCGAGGTCGGACGCAGCCGCGACCAGCAGCGGCTCGGCCCTTGCCGGAAGGGCAAGGATCGCAGTGAGCATGAGCGCAAGTTTTATCATTCCGGCATTTTACCGCGCAACCGCGCTTCACTGGCCGCGCCCGCCACGCGTTACAATGGCCGGCTGTATTTCCTGCAAGGTCCCGTCCCGATGTCCAACGCGCCAAAGTTCGGCCTCAACGTTCCCCAGAGCGAAGCTGTGATCTACCTGGACGGCCCTTGCCTGGTGCTGGCCGGCGCCGGCTCGGGCAAGACGCGCGTGATCACCCAGAAGATCGCGCACCTGATCGAGGACCGCGGCTACGACCCGCGCACCATCGCCGCGCTGACCTTCACCAACAAGGCGGCGCTCGAAATGCAGGAGCGCATCGCCAAGCTGCTCAAGCAGCCGCGCCAGGCCAAGCAGCTGACGGTGTCCACCTTCCACTCGCTGGGGGTCAGGATCCTGCGCCAGGAAGCCAACGGCGTGGGGCTGAAGGACCGCTTTTCGATCATGGACAGCGACGACTGCTTCGGCCTGGTGCAGGACCTGGCGATCACCACCGACAAGCAACTGATCCGGCGCATCCAGAATGCGATCTCGCTGTGGAAGAACGGCCTGGTCGACCCGGAACAAGCGATCCGCGACGCGGCCGACGAGGACGAGGCCCAGGCCGCGCGCGTGTTCCGCAGCTACGTGGCGACCCTGTCGGCCTACCAGGCGGTCGACTTCGACGACCTGATCCGCCTGCCGGTCGAGCTGTTCCGCCACAACGAGCCGATCCGCGACAAGTGGCAGCGCCGCCTGCGCTACCTGCTGATGGACGAATACCAGGACACCAATACCTGCCAGTACGAGCTGGTCAAGCTGCTGGTCACCGGGGTCGGCAAGAAACCGATGTTTACCGCCGTGGGCGACGACGACCAGGCGATCTACGCCTGGCGCGGCGCCTCGGTGGAAAACCTGAAGACCTTGCAGACCGACTTCCCCGACCTGAAGGTCATCAAGCTCGAGCAGAATTACCGCTCCACCACGCGCATCCTGCAGGCGGCCAATGCGGTGATCTCGAACAATCCGAAGATGTTCGACAAGAAGCTGTGGTCGGAGCACGGCCTGGGCGAGCCGATCCGCGTGCTCGGCATGCAGAACGACGACCAGGAAGCCGAGCAGGTGGCGATCATGATTTCGGCCGACCGCTTCCAGCGCAAGAACAAATGGTCCGATTACGCCATCCTGTACCGCGGCAACCACCAGGCCCGGGTGATCGAGCAATCGCTGCGCAAGGAGCGCATCCCGTACACCATCTCGGGCGGCCAGAGTTTTTTCGACAAGGCCGAGATCAAGGACATCATCAGCTACCTGCGCCTGATCGCCAACGAGGGCGACGACCCGGCCTTCATCCGCGCCGTGACCACGCCCAAGCGCGGGGTCGGCATGGCGACCCTGGAAGTGCTGGGCGCGTTCTCGAAGCAATGGAACTGCTCGCTGTTCGAAGCGGCGTTCAAGGGCGGCATCGAAGCCAAGCTGGCCGACCGCCAGTTGCTGCCGCTGCGCCAGTTCTGCAACTTCATCAACAACCTCGAGTCGCGCGCCAGCCGGCCCGGCCCGTCCGGCAGCGGCGAGAATGCCGCCGCCGTGCTCGACGACATGATGAAGGAAATTAACTACGAATCGTATCTGTACGACAGCTTCGACGACCGCGCGGCGCAAAGCAAGTGGCAGAACGTGCTCGAGTTCACCAACTGGCTCAAGGAGCGCGGCTGCGGCGGCAAGGACAAGTCGGGCGAGGAAAAGAACCTGCTCGAGCTGACCCAGATGGTGGCGCTGATGAGCATGCTGGAAGGTAAGGACGAGGAGCCCGACGCGGTCCGCATGTCGACCCTGCACGCCTCCAAGGGCCTGGAATTCCCGCACGTGTTCCTGGTGGGGGTCGAAGAGGGCATCCTGCCGCACAAGGGCGATCCGGACGCTTCGGTCGAAACCATCGGCGCCCGGGTGCAGGAAGAACGGCGCCTGATGTACGTGGGGATCACGCGCGCCCAGCGCACCTTGCAGATCACCTGGTGCAAGCAGCGCAAGCGCGCCGGCGAGCAGGTCCATTGCGACGTCTCCCGTTTCATCAAGGAAATGGCGCTCGATGTCGGCGCCGCCGCGCCCACCGAAGCCGAAACGATCTCGCCGAAAGACCGGCTGGCAAGCCTGAAAGCGCTGCTGGCGACACCCAGGCCGCAAGCCTGAGCGTCGATCCAGGGCGCCGTGGCATTTACCATCATATGGAATTTTTTGCAACATTCCATTTTGTAAAGAATTGTTGCGCACGGTTGAATTTGTTATTTGACTTAGGGTGTCGTGCAGGAAATACTTGGCCCGTGATGCTCGCGCGCACGGCACCGTATTGTTTTTGCAACCCTCACCGACTACCAGCATGCCTACCATTTCCGACATCACCACCACCGCCCGCTCGTACCTGAACCATATCGACGCCTTGCTCGATACGGGGCCGGACTGGAATTACCTGACGCCTGCCGGCAACACGATTCTGTACACGTTCTCGGTCACCGCCGGTCTCGAACAGGAATTCAGCGGGCAATCCGCGTTCAGCATCGCCCAGCAAATCGGCGTGCGGACGGCGCTGAACTACCTCGGCGCCCTGACCGGCATCAATTTCGTCGCCACGGCGGACGGCGCGGCGGCCCAGGTCCACTTGTCCAACATGGATATCGCCGACCCCGCCACGACCGGACTGTGCAGCTGGAACAGTTCTATTCAATACATATCCGGCAGCGATACCCTGGTCGGCTACAGCGCGAGCGCGTATGTCTACCTGGACAATAACGAGTGGGCGGGGCGCAACTCCGACCTCAGCCAAGGCGGCGACGGGTACGAAACGCTGCTCCATGAACTTGGCCATGCGATGGGCTTGAAGCATCCGTTTTTCGGCGCCATCAATTTGCCGGCCGCCACCGACAATACCGCCAACACCCTGATGTCCTACAAGAATGTGGGCGGCCCGCATGCCACTTACGGCCAGTACGACATTGCTGCGTTGAACTGGATTTACGGCGGCGACGGCCTGCGCGGCGCGCTCGGCCTCAACTCGGCCACGGGCGCGCGCCTGATTACCGGTTCCAGCGGCGCGGACATCGTGGTCAACAGCTCATTTAATATATTGCTCGAAAACGACAAGGGAAACGACATGATCAAGGGCGGCGACGGCATCGATACGGTGGTATTTCGCGGAGCGCGCGGCGACTACGCGTTTACCCGTCTCGCCAACGGCGACCTGCAGGCAAGCAGCCTGAACGGCGGCTCCGGCACGCTCGGCTCGATTGAAGTCCTCCAGTTCAGCAACGGCACCTTCCAGAGCGCGCAAGTGATCGACAGCGCCGCGCCGGCTGCGCCCTCCATGAGCGTGACCAAGAACGGCAACGGCTACGTGGTCGGCAATACGGCGTTCGTGGTCGGCATCGCCGAAGCGGGCGCCAGCGTCAAGGTGTATTTCGGCAATACTCAGGTTGGCGCCGCCAGCGCCGACGCGACCGGGTTCTGGAGCCTGACCACGCTCGGTTTCCTGGACGGCATCAACTACCAGCTGTACGCCAGGGCGACCGACGGTGCCGGCAACACCTCTGTCGCCAGCGCGACCGTGAACTTCAACGTCGACGCCCACGCGCCGCTGGCGCCGACCGGCGGCGTGACGCTCGCGGTGGGCAGCAACCAGCCGGAGTTCAATGGCACCGGCGAAGCGGGCAGCACGATTGAACTGGTCAACGCCGATACGCTGGTGGGACAGGCCACCGTGGCGCCGAACGGCGCATGGAACATCAAAACCAGCCCGTTGTCTAACGGCGACTACAAGGTGACGGTCATCTCGAGCGACCTGGCCGACAACGCCACCGTCGCCCAGGGCAACCTGACGTTCACGGTGGCCAGCACCAACAACCTGGTCGGCAGCGCCGCCGGCGAGCGCCTCACGCCGACCGCCGGCAACAATGCGGTCGAGGGCGGGGCCGGCACCGATACCGCCGTGTATGCGGGCGCGCGTGCCAACTACATGGTGGCGCACGACGTCAACGGCTTCACCGTCACCGACAATGTCGGCGCCAACGGCCTCGATTCGCTGATCAACGTCGAACGCATCCAGTTCGGCGACACGTGGATGGCGCTGGACTTGAACGGCGTCGCGGGCCAGGCCTTTCGGCTGTACCAGGCAGTGCTGGGCCGCGCACCAGAAGCTGCAGGCCTCGGGTTCTGGATGCACTTCATGGATGGCGGCATGACGGTGAACCAGGCGGCGGCCCAGTTCATGCCTAGCGACGAATACATTGCAAAGTACCAGGGGACGGACGACCGCGCTTTCATTTCGAAGCTGTATAACAACGTCCTGCACCGCGAGGGCGAGGCATCCGGCATGGATTTCTGGTTGAAGGCGATCCAGGTCGACCATCACTCGCGCGCCGAGGTGCTGGCATGGTTCAGCGAGAGCCCGGAGAACCAGGTGCGGGTCAT
>CXWL01017529.1_pt1 | contig 49403 bp, 44 predicted proteins | sample 590931 | NCBI WGS metagenome assembly CXWL01 (sample SAMEA3498368, study PRJEB10139) | groundwater metagenome | biome: water well; material: biofilm material | place: Germany | collected 2015-04-27 | reverse complement strand
CGGTGACGGTCTGTCTTGCCCGGTAAATATCCGTGCCCCACTCGAACTCGATCCAGATGGTGGAGAATCCGACGGCGGTGGACGAACGCACCCGGCGGACTTCCGCGGCGCCGTTAACGGCGGTCTCGATCGGAAACGTAACCAGCGTCTCCATCTCTTCCGGGGCCATGCCGTGACCCTCGACCAGGATCGTAACCATGGGAGCCGTCAGATCGGGAAATACGTCCACCGGCATGTTGACCGCGATTTTCGCGCCGCCGATCAGGAGTGCGCAAGAAATGATGAGCACGGCCAGACGGTTGGAGAGCGACCAGCGTATCAGTGCGTTGATCATGCTAACTTCTCCTTATCTGTTAATGACCGTGACCGGCGCCAAACGACGCAGGTGAAAGTGACGCCAGCTTGATGGCGTACGCGCCGCGTGTGGCGACGCGCTCCCCGTCCTGCACGCCTGCGAGGACTTCGGCCCAGCCGTTGTCCCGAATGCCCAACTCGACCTCCCGCCGCTGAAATGTCTCGCCCCCCAGCATCACGTAGACCAGCGGCCGGCCGTTATCGAGGACTATGGCCTCTTCGGGGATCGCGACAGCGTCGGCCGCTTTGCGCGTTTCGATGTGAACCTCTACGAACATGCCGACTCGGAACAGGCCGTCTTTGTTGGGTAGTTCGTAGACCACGGACACGGTTCGAGTTTGCGGATCAACGACCTTGCCGACATTCACCAGGCGTCCGCCGGAGCCAAGAACGTCGAAGCGTCGATCCGGGTACGATGGCAGGGTCAGTGATGCGCTGGGCTTCTCCGCGAGACGGGCGAGATCGAACTCCGAGATGTTGCCGACGACCCAGACGTGATCCAAGTTCACGACTCGGAACACTTCCTGATGCGCCGCATCGAGATGCTCTCCCTCGATATGCGCAACCGAGACGACCTCGCCGGAAATCGGCGCCAGCAGCGGCATTCGGTGCGACGCCACATCGGTACCGAGCGCATTCGCCGAGGGCATCGCCTGAGACCGCAACTTGGCGAGCCGGCCGCGGGCGTCCTCATACGAACGCTTCATCGCTTGGGCGGCCGCCTGTTCCGCCTCGGCCAAACGCAGGTTCTGTTGCACTTCGTCATATTGTTGTTCGGTGCCAACGCCCTTTTCTCGAAGACCCGCGGTACGCTCATGTGCGCGGCGTGCATAATCGAGCTTGGCCTGCGACTGGATCAGCGCCCGCTCGACTTCGAGCGCCTTGGTATCAAGGTCCAGTTCCCGAATTGCCAGCTCCGTCTCCAGCGCCTGCACTTGTGCACGGTTTGCGCTGAGCTGAAAGACTTCCGTGACGGGCAGGGGCGGCTCGATCAGGGCCAGAACTTGACCGGCCTCGACCTTCTCACCCACGCGCGGCAGGCGTGCATTAGGAGGAGGAAGCAATCGGCCCGCGATCGGCGGGCTGACGGCGGCGGATGCACCCTGCGGTGCAATAACCTGAGCCGGAATCGGCAGGCGCTCAACGAGGTTGCGCTTCGTTGCCTGGCCGAGCAACGTCCCGATCTTCCACTGTTGTTCCATTAGGAAAGGCACGAGATCGGGCGGCTCGTCTCCGGCTGTGGCCGCTGCCGTCGCTTCCGCCCCGCGGACGTCCGGGTGGACGTCGATCTCACCCACATCGACCGTGTCCTGAACTTGCGGACTATCCACCACCAAACGCAGCCGATAGGTGCCTGGTGCATCGAAAGTCCATTCGGGGATGAAGAGGCCATCGCGCTTAGGGGCCTTCCAAGTCTTCTTGACAAGCGGCCCATTCGCTGGCGTTACCTCGACCGTCAGCGAGCCCTTGCGGATCGGCTCTCCGGTCGCCAGCACCGAAAAGTGCGCGAGGAACTGAGCGGGCACGCCCTGTACGAGGTGCGGGTGTTCCATAAAGAGTTCGAGCTTATCAGTGAACAACGTGACGCCGATGGGATCGAGGCCACCCTCGCCGTGACCGTGGAGATCACTTTGTTTCCCGCCACCGGAAGGCCGATCGCATCCTCCGGCGACACCGAGCATCATCGCGAACGGCAGAAGGACCAATGGTGCTGCGCTCACGCGCCATGAACCTGCCCCGGCCGCGCGCCGTTGCGCGCCGCTTATTGTCGCTTTGGCCCACCTGGTGAGCGACCAATTCGGTTTCTTACTCGTCTTCAGCATGGATCTCTCGCTCAAATTACCAAGGATAACTCGCACGACCCGCTCAGTAGGGGAGCGCGCGGTAAAAGCGCCGCGTGTCAGAAAAACGACTCCGGAGTGAGAAATCCGATCAGATCAGAAGGGCGTGGTTGCTGCGGAGAATCGTATCGAGGGCCCGAAGTGCAGTCGCGTGCGCGCACTGCTGCTGCCATAATTGTGTGTCAGATGTGAGTGACGGCGTGAGCGCCGTAGATATCGGGCCAGCGCTTGTGCCGGAAGAGCCGATCGCCAATTGAACGTCGGGACTGGCGCTCCCCGAGATCGCCGGCTCCGATCTCAAAACAACGAGGATCGTGTCGTCAGCTGATTCAAGCGGAAGCGGTTCGTCGTGCTCGTGATCATCGCCGGGCATCGAATTGCCGCGCCCCGGCCCTAGGCCGCCGGACGACTCAATCGCGTGCGCATGCCACGCATGCTCCTCGTGCGCATGAAGCAGCCAGGTCTGGCCGTTGCCGCAGGTGGCCACGACCAGAAGCACGAACAAAGATGTCAAGAAACGACGAATCATTATTGTTCGCAACGGGTGCGAGCCGCCGTCGGGATAAAAGAGACCAGCATGAACTACTCTAACTTCCTTGCAGAGCAGCCCAAACTCTCAGAAACGTACGGGCCTGCCAGCCAGTCGTCAAGGTAACGAAGCCGTAATGCAGGGCAATCGCATCGAAATTCCTTGGCTGAGTATCCGCAGTAGGTCGTGTTGAACCACTAGAACGGATACCAAGTGCCAAAATATGTCTGGCTGCGAATAGCCAGAAACACGGTTGCGCCCCCGGTAATCAACGTCGCGAGGATCACCAGGACGGTATATATGTTATGTTCGGGCTGGCTTCCGGCCGGTCGGTCGCTCATGGTTTCTTCCTTATCGCGGGGCCTTGGCTCCTATGGCGTCCATCACCTGGTCGCCCGTCATTGGCGAAACTGTCGATTGGATCATTCGCCCCGCGGCACGGTTGGGTTCCGTGTGACTGATCTTGAGGTCACCGACATATTGGTCGTTGCGCGAAACCACAAAGACCATATCCTTCTTCACCCCGTCGGCTGAGCCGTTGCTAATCGTCACCAGGCTGTCCTTCACCTCGACCACCGACCCGCGAATCGCCGACGAACCCCCTGCAGTGAGTGGGACGACGTTGCGCATAGCCGCACCGGCCGGATTCTCAACACCGCCCCCTCCCGCAGCACGGCGCCCCTGATTCCCCAGCTTTTCCGCCTCGTCTCGAAGAATGTTCAATTGTTGCTCGAACTGGCGCTTTTGCTCATCGAGCACATAAATCTGCGCCGTTTGCTCGTTCACGCGATCGTTTAGGTCAATGTTGCGTCGCTCGAGTTCGATGTTTCGACGTTCGATGTCCGCGAGTTGCTTGCGAATCTCCGTCTCGCCCGATCGAGCGGCTTCAAGCTGGGCCAGCAAACCGCGGTTCATGGCCTCGGCGCTGCTCTTTTCGGCGTCCACTCGGGCTACGTCGGTCCGCAGCTTGGCCAGCTCCGCGTTGTTTGCCTGCATCTGCGTTTCCATCTCGCCGATGCGGGCCAGGTGCGAACGCACCGCGTCGCGCGAAGTCGCCTCCACCGCCGCTCCCGCCGCGATCATGTTTCGCAGGTTGGTGTCGGCGATACGGGCGTTCAGTTCGTACTTCGTCGCCGTATCCTTCCAGTTGTTGGTCTGGGCCACCACCGAAATGGTCATCACCGCAAACACAATGCTGAGCACTACGAGCAGCACCGTGAACACTTTCGTTAGCGTACTCAAAGAATATCTCCCATGGGAAAACGGCTCTTGCCGTCGGATGGCCGGTTCGGACGCGGCATTAAACGGACCAGCCGTCTACGCATTGCTCCGAACGAGCACTCCGACGGATTGCGGATCACTCCCGGGTCGGCGCCGGGCACAAGCGGTCAGGCCGATTCCAGATACCCGGCTCCAGGTACGCCGGAACGGCCAGACCCCCATCCTATAACCCGCCCTGTCCGATTTTGCAAGCCCGACTCGAAACGGAGTGTTTCAGCACAGGCGTCGGTATTCCCGCCTGTTCCCAACAAAATGGGTAACTATCCGACCCTCGTCATCCTCGACCGCGAACGAAGCATTTACATCTGGGCGAGAATCATCTGGTTCCTTCGGGGTCCTCGGTGTCTTCTGGGGATAAATCCCTTTCGCGGCCGCTACCACGGATTGCGGACGTGGCACGCCCGACCGGTCTTTTCAACGTAGTCCTGGTGGTAGTCCTCGGCCGGATAAAACGTCTTGGCCGCTTCGACCTGGGTCACTATTTTCCGCCCGCCGAACTTCTTTTGGACGGTGAGTTCTTTGATGAACTCTTCGGCCTGCTTCTTTTGTTCGTCGTTTGCGTACCAGATACCCGAGCGATATTGAGCGCCGTAATCGGGGCCTTGTCGATCAAGCTGGGTGGGGTCGTGCATCTCGAAGAAAGCCTCCAGCAGGCGGCGATAGCTGATCTTGCTTGGATCAAAAGCGACCTTCACTGTCTCGGCGTGCCCGGTCGTTTCGTCGCAGACCTGGTTGTAGGTGGGATGATCCATGCTGCCTTGCATATATCCGCTCACCGCATCGATGACGCCCGGACCAAGCTGGAAGTAATGTTCCAATCCCCAGAAGCAACCGCCCGCAAAGTATGCAATTTCAGTCTTCTCCGCGCTGGTCCTATTGCCCCCTCTCCCTACCAGGGAGAGGGTTGGGGTGAGGGTAGAACCTTGCGATTTTTTGTCGTCAGGTTTCGGCTCTGCTCCCTTATCGTAGAACTTCAACGAGGCCGAGTTGAGACAATGTCGCTCGCCGGTGGGTTTCGGGCCGTCGTCGAACACGTGTCCAAGATGCGACCCGCACCGCGCACAATTGATCTCCGTTCGCGACATGCCGTGAGCAATATCTGTTTTGCGGGAAACGTGCTGCGGGTCAAACTCGGTGTGAAAGCTGGGCCAGCCGGTGCCGGAGTTGAACTTGTGCTCGCTGGAAAACAGCGGCAGGTCGCACACCGCGCAGGCGTACACTCCGTCCTTCTTGTTGTCGAGCAGCCCACCGCAGAAGGCCCGCTCGGTGCCCGCGCGCTGGGTGATCTCGTAGGCCTCGCGGTCGAGCCTGGAGGCGAGTTCCTCGACTTTTGGTCGCGGCAGCGGGGTAATGTCGTAACCGGATTTCGAGTAGCGGGTCATACTGCTGCCTCCTTTGGATGTGGGTGCATTGGGCTGGGCGGCGGTTTTTTTCTCCATGTTCTGAGCGGACGCCGTACCCTTTGCCGAACGATCGCAACCGCCTCCGACAAGTACCATGGCGATAACTACGGGCGGAAGACAAAAAGCGAAAGGGTGCTTGAGCATGCTCTCCTCCAATAGACGAGTTGCGATTCTGCCAGCCCTTGGACCGATTGCCAATGAGTCTGAGCATTTACGCCGTCGCCGGGCGTCGAGTTCCCGCCGGATCGTGGCAAAAAGGCCTCTGCACAAATTTTCACAATCGAACCGGACGGCAGGACATGAGCCCGGGGCGTCCTGGACGATCTGCAGAGTAGCCGTGAAGGAGCTTCGCGGTTATGCTGGCAACCCGCGGCTTGGATCACGCTACTCAATGAAAGGAGTCTGTCTGGTGCGAAAGGATTCGTACGAGTTTCTCAAAACGCTGACGGAAACACCCTCCCCTTCCGGTTTCGAGCAAGCCATTCAGAAGGTGATCCGGAACCAGATGAAGCCGGTCGCCGACACGTTCGAGACGGACCTGCACGGCAACCTCATCGTCGCCCTGAACCCCAAGGGCAATCCGCGGGTCATGCTTGCGGGGCACTGCGACCAGATCGGCCTGATGGCCAATTACATCGACGATAACGGCTACATTTTCGTGCTGCCCATCGGCGGAGTTGATCCATCCGTGTTGCCCGGCACACGCGTGGTCGTACATACGCGCCATGGACCCGTTCAAGGCGTCATCGGCCGCAAGCCGATCCACGTGCTGAAGCCTGAAGAGCGCGGGACCAAGACCGAGCTGCGCGAAATGTGGGTGGACATCGGCTCTCCAAACCGGAAAGAGACCGAACAGGTCGTCACCATCGGCGACGCCATCACCTATCGCCTGGAACTGGTGCAACTGGGCAACGGGTTCCTTACTTCGCCGGCTTTCGACAATAAATGTGGGGCGTTTGTGGTCATGGAGGCGCTGCGTCTGTGCGCCACGAAGAAAATCAAATGCGGTCTTTTCGCGGTGAGCACGGTTCAGGAAGAAATCGGGCTTCGCGGAGCGCGCACCGCCGGGTACGGGGTCGATCCCACCATCGGCATCGCCGTGGACGTCACGCATGCCACCGATTACCCCGACATTGATAAACGGGTCAATGGCAACGTCAAGCTCGGCGCCGGCCCGGTCATCTCCGTGGGCGCCAACATCAACCCTCGACTGGGCGACTTGCTGATCAAAACCGCCAAGGCACGGCGGATTCCGTACCAGTTGGAGGCCGCTCCAGGCGGCACGGGAACGGACGCAAACGCCATGCAGATCAGCCGGTCGGGCGTGGCCACCGCTTTGGTGAGCATCCCCAATCGCTACATGCACACGCAGGTTGAAGTGGTCAGCTATCAGGATTTGGAGACTGCGGCCAGGCTCATCGCGGAAACCGTTGCCGCCATCACGCCGGACATGAGCTTCATTCCGTGACCGAAGTGCAAGCTATTCCACCGCCGCCGGGGTTGGTTCCGGCGCTCTCGCTGACTTCGCTGGTCAACATTACAACGCTTCAGCATCTCCAGGATCGCTTCGCCGCGCTGGGGCGAATGTCGGTGTGCATCTGCACGACGCATGGGGACCCGATCACCAAGCCCATGTGGGGCAGCCGGTATTCCGAACTCATTGGCACTTCGACTCTGGGCACGCAGGTGTTTTTCGACGCCGTCCGCGCCTGCCTTCGCGATCCGAACCCGGAATCGGAACAAAAATGCCTCGACGGAATGAGCCTTCACGTGGTGCCCATCCATCGGGGTGACCAGTTGCTCGCCAGCCTGGCCATTGCCATTCGACGCCACAACCCGCCCCGGGAAGACCTGGTGCGACAGCTCGCGGTCAAATACGAAGTCGATGTCGAGGAGCTGCTCGCGGCCGCGGTGAAGCTCAATCCCTGGCGAGGTGGATCGCCCGAGGCGATTCATCGGTTTGCCGATGTTCTTGCCCACATCATCTCGACGCTGTACGGCCAGGCCGAACGGATCAACCGCCAGCTTGCCGACCTGCAAACCGTGCATTCGCTCGCGGAGTTGCTTTCCGGGACCGTCGATTTGCAGGCGATTTTCAATTTGACCGTGCAGCGTGTCAGCGAAGTCATGGCCGTGAAGGCATGTGCGATTCGCTTGCACAACCGCCAGACTGATGAACTGTTGATCAAAGCCGTGCATAACCTCTCCGCAGACTACCTCCGCAAGGGTCCGGTGTTGCTTCGCAACAGTGCGATCGATTCAGCCGCTTTTGCGGGTGAAACCGTGTACATCGAAAACGCCGGGACCGACTCGCGAATGCGTTACCCCGAAAATGCCCGGCGCGAAGGCATCGTCAGTGGATTGTGTGTCCCGCTGACCTATCGCGGCCACACCGTGGGAGTCCTGCGCGTTTATACCGATCGGCCGTATCGGTTTAGCGGGGCGGAAGAATCGTTGCTACGTTCGATTGCGTCCCAGTCCGCCGCCGCCATCGTCCATGCCCGCCTGTATGAGGATCGCGCCCAGGCCGAACAAACCCAGCGGCAGATCGACGCGGCGGCTCAAATCCAGCGGCGGATGCTGCCCGCTCGCGCACCGGCTCACGCGGGCTTATCCGTGGGCTGCGTCTACGACCCAACGCTCGCCGTTGGCGGAGACTTTTATGATTTTCTGCCGCTTCCCGGCGGCGCTCTCGGCGTGTGCATAGCGGACGTGATGGGCAAGGGACTGCCGGCGGCCCTCTTGATGTCGTCCATCCGCGCTTCGCTCCGCGCCCACGCGGCCGGCGGCGAGGCCCCAGCCTTGACCCTGCAGCGGGTCAATCTGCAAATGTATACGGACACGCTGGTGCACGAATTCGCCACTCTGGTGTATTGCGTCTTCTCGGCTGATGGCCGGCTTTTGACGTATTCCAACGCCGGCCACCCTCCGCCTCTGTTGCTGCGCGGGGAGCGATTCATTGAATTGGGCGAAGGCGGCCTGGCCATCGGCGTCGAACCGGGCGAACAATTCGAGCAGCAGGAAATGCAAATTGAGTCCGGTGACGCCCTCATCATGGTTACCGACGGAGTGATGGACGCAATGGATTATGATGGCGAAATGTTCGGCAAGGAGCGGTTGTTGGCCGCCATTTGGAAACATCGCCACCTGAAGGCCGATTCACTGGCCCGGCAGATTCTGTGGGACGTGCGCCGCTTCGCCGGCCTCGCCGATCAGTCCGACGACATCACCGTCGTCGTGGTCCGAGCGGGCTAGTGGGCCGACACGGTCAATGATGCGGGTCCGGGGTGTGCCACTGCTCTGTGAGCAGTGGTTCAGCAATGGGAAACACGCCCGCAGGATGAGTCGTGTCAGTCCACTAGAAACTGTTCATTCCAACATCCTTCCGCCCGTGAGGGCGAACGATTGTTGCCAGTGACTTTAGTCACTGGTGCAAAGCCCATCAAAACCCGCCCGGAGGGCGGGCGAATGCCACATTCCTAACCCCAATCCAACTTCACGACCCTCACTCTCGCCTCCTCTGAAATTCCAAATCTCAAATCCCCCTCCGACCTCTCGAACTCTTGTTCCCTTGAACCCTTGAACTTTCGAACCCGCACACCTCCAAACTCTTCACACCCTTCGCACGATCGAACGCCCTCCTCTGAGATTTCAAATCTCAAATCCACCCCTTCGGTCTCTTGATCCCTTGCTCCTATTTACGGGTTTCGGAGTTTCGGCGTTTAATCCGGGTCCGTGACACTTCCAGCGGATTGCTCTGGACCCCGATAGGGGTCAAGGAATGTAGCCACGGGTGGAGTGATGTTCGCCGAAAGGCGGACATCGCGGAACCCGTGGTTGGCAAGCACTCCTCTCGTTCCCGCCCTGAAAGGGCGGAGGATCGTTTCCACCCCTTGACTCCTCCGCCCCGCCGGGGAGGGCCGGCCTCTTGATCCCTTGCACCCTTGAACTCTTGAACCTTTGCCCCCTTTTTACGCGTTTCGGCGTTTCCGCGTTTCGGCGTTTAGCCCCCGCCCCCTGCCTTTCCCTTGTATTCCCTTGGATTCAACGGGTACAATGTCCACGTCATGCGTCAACCAAACCTATCCTTTGCGCAAGTCGCCCACTCGGCCCCTTCGCGGCAGAGCATTCTCGTGTGCACCTCTCTAGCCGTCACCCTTTCCGTAGCGGCGCTCGCACAGGATCATCGCCCTCAAGGCAAAATCGTCGGCTGGGGAAATCAAGTCGTTGGCGTTGATCTTTCCAGCGGATTCGTGGCCGTAGCCGCGGGGGATGACCACAGTTTAGGCCTGAGAGCCGACGGGTCGATCAGGGCATGGGGGTACAATGATTATGGGCAATGCAACGTCCCATCTCCCAATAGCGATTTCGTTGCAATTGCGGGCGGCGCCTATCACAGCCTCGGTCTCAAGTCTGACGGTTCGATCGTCGCTTGGGGAGCAGGAGGGCCGAATCGTTCAGGGTACCCACACAATGGACAATCGATCGTACCAGCCTCAACCGATTTTGTTTCTATTGCTGCGGGTGGAAATTACAGTGTGGGGCTTAGGGAGGACGGTTCGATTGCGACCTGGGGTGCTTCATACAGCGGTCCGATCAACATTCCTTCGCCGAACATGGGATTCATCGCTATCGCCACAGGCAATGGTCATAGTTTGGGATTGAAGAGTGATGGGTCGATCGTGGGATGGGGATACAACGTTTATGGTCAGGCCAATATTCCCGTCCCAAACGCTGGGTTCATCGCAGTTGCTGCAGGCAATTATCACAGTCTTGGTCTTAAGTCTGACGGATCTGTCGTAGTCTGGGGGAATTCAAGCGGTGCGCCCGCGCCCAATGCAGGTTTCAGTGCCATCACAGGGGGGAATTATCATAGTGCAGCGCTTAGAAACAATGGTTCCATAGTCGAATGGGGAACTGATGGTAGCCAAATAGAAGTTCCCGAGCCTAATGCCGGATTCGTCGCGATCGACGTCGGGAGATCTCACAGTCTAGCCTTGAAGGCGGAAGGATCCATTATTGCTTGGGGAGGCAATGACCATGGTCAATCCAACGTACCTTCCCCAAATAGAGGTTTCACCGCCATTGCCGGAAGCAGCCACAGCATGGGTCTCAGAGCGGACGGGTCCATAATTGGGTGGGGCTACAACAGCAGCAGACAGGCAGACCTCCCCGTGCCGAATACGGACTTCATTGCTATTGCGGCCGGGGGGTTTCACAGCCTGGCCCTCAAGGCCGACCGATCCCTTAAAGCATGGGGAAGCAACGATGTAGGTCAGGCCGACGTGCCAATGCCGAATAGTGAGTTTGTCCGGATTGCAGCAGGTTATAAACATAGCTTGGCCCTCAAAGCCGACGGCTCAATCGTATCTTGGGGGTGGAACGCTTACGGCCAAGCCATTGTTCCTCAGCCAAATGTCAACTTCATTAGTGTTGCAGCGGGCTATTACCACAGCGTCGGACTTAAGGCCGACGGCTCGATTGTATCATGGGGAGGCAACAATTACGGTCAGACATCTGTTCCCACTCCAAACGTCGATTTCATCAGCATCGCTGCAGGCTATTACCACACTTTAGGACTCAAGAGCGACGGTTCGATCGTAGCTTGGGGTCGTAATAACTACAGTCAGTCCACTGTGCCCGAAACAAATTCGGGCTTCATCGCAGTGGCGGCGGGGGTCAGTTACAGCCTTGGTCTTAAGGCAGACGGGTCCATCGTGGAGTGGGGAGAGAGCAGTCAAAACTCATTCCCCGGCTCGAATTCCGGCATTATCGCGATTGCGGGAGGCAACAACGGCCCGCGTTTGGCCTTATGCCGCGCGTCGGGGGATGCCGATGCAGACGGCAACGTTGGGTTGTTGGACTTCGCAGCCTTTGATGAGGCCGTGCTCGGTCCGCAGGTCGAACCTGAGCTTCTCGGCTGGGCGTTTTACGATTCCGACCTCGACGGCGATATCGACCTTCGCGACGTGGCCGCCTGGCACAACCTCTTCACCGGCGACTGATCACTCTTTCCTTCGTGTCCCAACTTTGCCTCGGATCTTCTATTGGCTGTCGGCTTTTCGGCGTTTCCGCGTTTCTTCGCTGCCTCGTTGCCTTGCTGCCTCTCTTAGCCTTCTCACAATCCGCGTTGATCTGCGGCCCGGCCAATCCCAGTTGCGTCTAAACCGCCGCTTTGCCCTGATCGCGTTTTCGCAACAAATTGCGCGCGCCGCGCATGTTATGGATGGCGTAGTAGCGGATGGTCCGCGCGCATCGGCCGGCAAGAGGAATGGACAATCTCGGAAAATAAAAATTGTCAGAACAAAGCGATTTGTCAGCACGTCTTTACGCAAAACCGCGTTCCCACGCTCCAAACGCGGATATCGCGCCCTTGTTGAACCCTTCGTCCTCCCTTCGCGAGCCTTCCTGCGGCCTCTTCAGTGTCCTCTGTGCCTTCTGTGGATAGGTCTCCCATGATGTGTTTGGGCATTTCGACTTTTCCTGAGTTTCGGCGTTTCATTTGCCTCGTTGCCTTGTTGCCTCGTTGCCTTCTTTAGTAATCTCCGCATTATGACCAGCGATGACCCACAACAACCTCCCGCCGAAAACCCGGCGCCACGCCGACGCCGCCAACGATACGCCGGCACACATCCAAGACATTTTGACGAAAGATACAAGGAACTCGACCCCAGTTCGTTCCCGGACATCCAGCAGCACGTTCGCGCTCAAGGCCGCACCCCGGCCGGCACGCACATCTCTGTTCTACTTTCGCAAGTCATGGAGACTCTCAAGCCTCAACCCGGCGATATCGTGGCCGATTGCACGCTGGGATATGGAGGGCACGCACTTGAATTTTTGCAGCGCATCGGATCCCAGGGCTGTCTGATTGGGCTTGACGTAGACGCCGCCCAGCTCGAGCGCACCAGCGCTCGTCTCACCGCTGCAATGGGCGCAATGGGACGCGAAACACTTGATACAGCGGACGCATCGCAAGCGGTCATCCGCGTACACCGCAGCCATTTCGCCGGACTCGGGAAGGTCCTGACACGGGAGGGAATCCACGGTTGCGATATCCTTTTCGCAGACCTCGGCGTGTCGAGCATGCAGATCGACGACCCTGCTCGTGGGTTCAGCTACAAACACGACGGTCTGCTGGACATGCGGATGGACGATCGTCTCGTTCGCACCGCCGCCGATTTTCTCGTACAGCTTTCTTCGGATGAGCTTGCCCATGCCTTGACCGATCTCGCAGACGAGCCGGACGCGAAGCCCATCGCCGAATCCGTAGTCCGTCGCCGCGCCGTGACGCCCATCACACGAACGGGACAGTTGGTAGACCTTGTCTTCGACGCCAAAAAGATGTCGCGCCGTGCGTGGCGCGAGCGTCCGCCGGAACAACGAGGCCAACTGCATCCTGCTGCAAAAACTTTTCAAGCTCTCCGCGTACTGGTGAATGACGAATTGTCCGGTCTGGCCCAGTTCCTGCGAGTTGCGCCACACTGCCTCAACCCTGGCGGCCGCCTGGGAGTGATCAGCTTTCATAGCGGTGAGGATCGCCGAGTCGATGAATCTTTCCGGGAAGGCCTGGGGGCGGGAACGTACTCGGCGATTTCCGAAATGCCGATTCGCCCCTCCCCCGCCGAGATCGCGGCCAATCCTCGGAGCCGCTCAGCCCTGTTCCGCTGGGCGATAAAATCGGCACAATGATCAAGTATTTCGTCAGCAATGCCGCGGCCAATTTGGAGTACCTCAGGCAAGTCATATTGAAAGAATCCCAATAAACAGTTACCCTAATAGTGCTTCTGCGGCCGATTTTTTGGTCGCCCAAGGAGCCATTCCGCGAATCAGCGTGCCTAAGGCCATGAGCCAAAAGCACGCGGGAACGACCGGATCGGCCTCGAAAGGATTTCATGGTTATTCATAATAATACCGCCCGCGCTGTTCCCGGCTCGTTTAATTCCACAAAGTTTGTGCAACTCGGAATGCCGAACTCTTTACCCTCACCCTACCCTCTCCCTGGGAGGGAGAGGGATCAAAAGTCAGCATGTTCACGAAGTCCGCTCCCTTTGAGCATGGAGGAGACTCGAAAGCGTGGTTGGGACGAAATCGATGTCGTCTTCGTATCAGGCGATGCGTACATCGACCACCCCAGTTTTGCCACTGCGATCCTGTGCCGTGTGCTGGAGGCCTGTGGGTTTCGCGTGGGCATCATTGCCCAACCCGACTGGCAATCCTGCGAGCCGTGGAAGACTTTTGGCCGGCCCCGACTCTTCTTCGCCATTTCCGCCGGCAACATGGACTCCATGATTAATCACTACACGGCCAACAAAAAGGTGCGCAACGACGACGCCTATTCGCCGGGCGGCCGGATCGGTTTGCGGCCCGATCGCGCCACACTCGCCTACTGCCAGCGGGCCCGCGAAGCGTACAAGGGCGTGCCCATCATCGCGGGCGGAGTCGAAGCGAGTCTGCGGCGGCTGGCCCACTACGACTATTGGAGCGATACCGTCCGCCGCACGATCCTGCTCGACTCCAAGGCCGACCTCGTGGCCTTCGGCATGGGTGAGTCGGTGATCGTGGAAATCGCCCGGCGCCTGGCCGCCGGACAGACCGTCCGCGACCTTCGCGACATGCGCGGAGTGGCGTATGCGCTAGGCGCGGCGGAATCGCAAGCGTGGAGGCAACGAGGCAACGAGGCAGCAAGGCAGCAAGGCAATGAAGCGACGACAGAACTAAGACTGAAGATAGAAGATCGAAGATCGAATCGTAGCGGGCATATCACCACATCACCATATCGCCATTTCGCCACATCGGACGAAGAGTTGATGTTGTCAGACCCAGTGTGTTTGCCCTCCTTCGATGAAGTCCGCTCCGACAAGCTGGCTTTCGCCGAGGCCACACGGCTTATTCACATGGAGACCAATGCCTACAATGCGCGGACGCTGATTCAATTTCACGGCGATCAGGCCGTGGTGTGCAATCCTCCGCGCCTGCCTGAGTCGCAGGAGGCGATGGATTTCTTCTACGACCTTCCGTACACGCGCAAACCGCACCCAATTTACAAGGAACCGATTCCTGCTTTTCAGGTGGTCAAGGACTCCGTGACCATCATGCGCGGCTGTTTCGGGGGCTGCACGTACTGTTCGATCACCACCCACCAAGGCCGCGTCATTCAATCGCGCAGCAAGGAATCCATCGTTCGTGAAGTCGCGACCATGGGCGCGGACAAGGACTTCAAAGGCATCGTCAGCGATATCGGCGGCCCGACCGCCAACATGTACGAGATGCGCTGCGTAAAACCCGAAGTCGAGGCCATTTGCCGGAGGCTGTCCTGCGTGCATCCGAAAATTTGTCCGCTGCTGGGAACCGATCACGGCCCGCTCATCGAGGTTATGCGCGAAGCCCGCGAGCAGGAGGGCATTCGCAAAGTGTTTGTCGCCAGCGGCGTGCGCATGGACCTGGCCCGGCTGTCGCCGGAGTACATGCACGAGCTGACCACCCATCACGTCGGCGGGCACCTCAAGGTCGCTCAAGAGCATACCGACGCCAACACGCTGACACTGATGAAGCGGCCCGAACCGGGCACATTTCAGGACTTCGATCAGAAATTCCGCGACGAATCGGCCAAGGCCGGCAAGAAGCAGTACCTCGTCCCCTATTTTATTTCCGCGCATCCGGGCACGGACGTGAACGCGATGATCGACCTGGCCCTCTTCCTAAAGAACAACGGCTACAAGCCCGAACAGGTGCAGGATTTCATTCCCGCTCCGTTCGACATTGCCGCGTGCATGTATCACACCGGCCTCGACCCCATCACCAAGAAGCCGGTGCACATCGCCAAGGGGCTCCGCGACCGCAAACTTCAGCGCGCCCTCATGCAGTTCTTCAAACCGGAAAACTACTTCCTCGTTCGCCAGGCGCTCATCGAAACTTGCAGGACAGAGTTGATCGGCGACGGCTGCGGAATGCTCATCCCCTCGCGTTCGCCGCCGGCGGCCATCGAAGCCCGCCGCCGCCGCGCAGAAATCGAAGCCCGCGACGGCGACCACGTCCACTCCCGCCGACGCACGCCCGGCCAGGGTTATCGCCCCAATCGGGCGGAAAGGTCGCGGCCAAATTAGGCCTAGTTTTTGTTCCGTTGCCGCCGCTATAATCTGAGTCAGAGATTACTTCATCAGATAGGAAAGCGATCATGAAACTTCGAATCGTGGTGGAGCAAGACGAGGACGGTAAGTTCGTCAGTCATTGCCCGACTTTGCCCGGCTGCTGGAGCCAGGGCGATACGCGCGATGAGGCCATCGCCAACATCAAGGATGCCATCGCCGGGTATCTGGCAAGCTTGAACAAGAATGGCGATCCCATTCCTCCTGCCATCTCGGAAGAGATCGTCGAGGTTCAACTTTTAGTCGCCTACCCGTTTGCTCGGGCAAGGAAGCCATTCGTGCATTCGAACGGATCGGTTACAAGGTGAGTCATCAGACCGGCAGTCATATCATATTGCGCCATGAGTCCGCCCCACATCGGCACCTGACCGTCCCGAATCACCGCGAAGTTGCCAAGGGCACTTTACGCGGACTCATTCGTGATGCCGGCTTGACCGTTGATGCATTTATCGCGCTGCTCTGAGCTTTACTTTTGCCCTTTTTGAGGGTCATGCGTGATCGTTTTCGACTCGGGAAAAAGGGCAGGAGTCGAGCGGAGTGGATTAACCGCGGTTTCGTCGCCGGCCGCGAGGGCTTTTCTGTTTGGGGGCTCGGCGGGGCGGGTGTTTGCTGGGAGATGATTTCCGAGTCGAGCCTTTCTTCCCACGAAACCTTTTGTTTTTTTCTTTTTCGTCGGCGGCAATCGCCTGTCTGGGGAATTCCACTACCTGTAGATCCAGTTGTCGATGGGGGATGTCTACGCGGGAAGTACCCACGGTAAGGCGGTCGCCCATGCGAATTTTTCGACCGGTTCGCTGGCCAACCGCCCAGGCCCGGTCAGAATCCACTTCCCACCAATCTTCACTCAATTGATCAAAACGAATCAATCCTTCGATGAGGTAGCGGTCAAGCTGGATAAACAATCCAATTTGGGCGATCCCGGTGACTACGCCGCCATAATGTTCGCCGATTTGCTTTTCCAGCAAGCGAAGAATGTGTAGGAGCTTGAGTTCACGTTCTGCGGCCTCGGCACGGCGCTCGTTGGCGCTACAGTGAATTCCGAGCGACTCCAAATCCTGCTCTTTGGTTTGTTGCGCGAGTTCATCGCAGTGCGCTCCACGGAGCAGGGCGTCAAGCACTCGATGAACGATCAGATCGGGGTATCTGCGAATGGGAGAGGTAAAATGGCAATAGTGATCACTGGCAAGTGCAAAATGACCGACGTTGCCGGGTGAATACTCGGCCTGTTCCATGGAACGCAGCACGGCCAGATTAATGGCAAACGCCTCATCCCGTCCCTTCACGGAATCCAGAAGATTCTGTAAATCGCGGTGGGTGGCATGGCCGGGAAGCTCGTGCCCGAGAAATTTGACCAGTCGCCGGAGCGTGCCATCCTGGAGTTTGGTCGAACTCTCATGGATTCGTCGAAGCGTTCGAATGTCTTTTTGGTGGAGATGCCGGGCCACGGCTTCATTGGCCTCCACCATGAACATTTCAATAATGGTGTGCGAAAAGCTGGTGTCTTCGGGCACCACATCGATCGTACGTCCCATGTCATCGAACACCAGTTCATTGTCCGGCAGATGCAGCGTCAGCATTCCATGTTTCAGCCGCCTCTGCTGGATGATTCGCGCAAGTTGATCCATGTCGTGCAGCAACGCGAGCACTTTGGCGCTCATCCGTCCGGGTTTGCCATCCAATGCTGCGCTGGCTTGCTCATAGGCAAGACGCTTGGTTGATTGAATCACCGAGTTGGCGAATGCGGCCTTCCTGACCACACCGTGCTGGTCGAAGGTGATGAAAACGCTTTTTGTCAGACGAGGCTCACCTTCCTGCAACGAGCAGACGCCGTTGGAAAGAACCTCGGGCAACATGGGGATGACCATATCAGGAAGGTAAACGCTGTTGGCCCGCTCGCGGGCCTCCTGGTCGAGCGGTCCTCCTTCGGGGACGAAGTGGGCCACGTCAGCAATATGGACTCCCAGTTCCCACATTCCGCGTTCATCGCGGCGTAGGGAAATGGCATCGTCAAAATCCTTGGCGTCAGCGGGGTCGATAGTGATGATGGTCATTTCGCGAAGGTCGAGCCTGCCCTCGGCAGCGTCTTCCGGATGGAAACTCGCGACCATCTGCCGGGCTTGCGCCAGCGCCGCTTCTGGAAACTCACCGGGAAGCTGAAATTGCTCGATGATGCTCAGCGCATCGACTCCGGGCTCGCCCTGCGGGCCTAGAACTTTCACAATGACCCCGCGGGCCGGCGACCGCTCTGTGGGGAAACTGACCACTTCGACGACCACCTGTTCGCCGACTTTGGCCCGCTTGGCTCCGGGATCGTCGATGAGAATCGGGGCGTGCATGGTGGAACCGTCGGGAATGATGTACCACCTTCCCGCCTGACGCTGGAGGTTTCCTACAAAACGACTCTGCCCCCTTTGCAGAATCTCGGTGACATGCGCCTCGAACAGCATTTTGCCTTCGCGTTTGCCCTTCTTGCGCACCTCGGCCGACACGCGATCACCAGTCATGGCGCCCTTGGAGGCATTCGCCGGAACGTAGAGATCGCCGTGCATGCGTGGGGCGTCGGGGATGAGAAAACCAAACCCCTTGGGATTGGCTCGGAAGGTGCCGGCCACGCGCCGGGGTGGATCGGGAATGGACACCGTGTTTCGAGAACCGAGGACCATTCGCCCGCTATCCATCAGGGCCTTGCAGGCATCGTGAAAATCGCCCTGCTCGTTCTCGCCGATGCCCATGGCCTGGCCCAATTCCGCAAGGCGGCGAGGCTCGTAACCTCTGGCGTGAATAAAGCTCAGGATGCGCTCGGCAATCGGCGTGTTAGGCATATAATGCTCTTACCTGATAGAATGCAGGACCCAAAAAGTAGGGGACGGAGTGCGAAGCGCCATGGACGAAATTTTAGACCTCGCCGCCAGGCTGGGCAAACGAATCTCGCAGGACCCTCGGGCCGGCAAGATGGTGGACGCCCAGGTTGCACTGGAAAACAGCCTCGCCGACCGGCAGCTCCTGGCTGATTATGAGCAGCAACAGCAAAAAGTTTATGAGTTGGAGGCTTCCGGCAGGCCGATTGAGCCTGACGATAAGCGCAAGCTGGCCGAACTGCACGCCAAAGTGGTGGGGAGCGGCGTCATCAAGGAGGTCCTCAAGGCCCAGGCCGACTTTCTGGAGATCATGAATTCCGTCTCTCAACGGATCGAACAGGAAGCGCTTTCCCGCATGGGGGGATCGGCTCAAAATACCGGCGGCAAGTAACTCTGTAATACTCTCTTCGTAGCTTCGGTTGGAATGGAATGAACTCATACGCTCGCGTTGTCGAATCGGTTCGCCGAACCAGGAACACGCTGTACCTGGTGGCTGGACTCTACATCGTCATTGGATTTGTGGTTGCCACGGCCACGGCGATGCAGCGGGATCGGCTGGGAACGTTTCTGGGCTTTTTGATCATCAGCGGAGCGTTGTCGATGGGCCTCATCGCCCGGACGGCGCTTCAGGTTTTGGTGCGTATCGCCCATATCCAAGAGAGCCTTGATGATCTTTCGGAACGTGTTGATGGGCTGATGCCATTGGTTCGCACAGACGAAAGCACGTCGGGCACATCGGCTCCCATAGCGGAATCGGTTTTGGATCTGGCAAACATCGGGGTGGGTGATCCGCAGTTGCTCGCCGCGGCGACTCTGGACCGAGACGTGTATCCGCGGCTGGCCACTGCGTTGGAGCAGGTCGCAGTGGGTGGGCCGGAAGCAGAACAACGGCACGCGCCCCTGGCCGAACCAGATGGTGCGAAGTCATCCAACCATGCGCCAGGCAACGGAGTGGGCGGAGTGAGTGTAACGACCAGAGATCTTTTGCGGCAATGGAAAGCTGCGTTGGCGGACGAGGACCTGTCGCAGTGCAAGCGAGTGCTTTCCGCGATCGTTGATCTGGCGGACCACGATGCAGTGGTGCCGCTACGACGTCAAATTCGCGAACTGGAGGATCGCGTCGAGCGAAAGCTACGGGAGCGATTCACCCACCAGGTACACAGTCGGGACTTTATGGCCGCCATGGAGACCGGCGAGCGGATTTGCTCGCTTTTGGGCGACCGACCTGTCGCCGCCGATTTTGAGCGGTTAAGACCTATACTGACTCGCCGGGCCGACGAAGCCTTGGCGGTTTCCGCCACGGTTTCGTAGTTCACTTTTTATAGCTTCTATCAACGAAGATTTTTGCCGGCGAGGCCGTTGGGCAGGCAAGGTCATGCCCACTATACTATGGCGGAATGCTTCGTAACAGGCATGACGACGCGGCGGCCTTGCAATTGAGGAGTTTGGTATGGAACGGAATGTCCAGTTTTCGGTGTTTTTGGTGAATAAACCCGGCGTACTCTCGCAGATTTTTCGCGAGCTGGCCAAGGCCAAAGTCAATATCGAAGCGGTGGCAATGATGGATTCGATGGAGCATGGGGTGCTCCGATTTACGGTCGATGAGCCGGGGGGTGCCCGGCCGGCGCTGCAGCGGCTGAACATCCCGTTCACCGAAGCCGAAGTGCTCGAGGTGGCATTGCCCAACCGGCCAGGGGCCGTTGCCGACGTATGCGAGCGACTGGCCGGCGCGCACATCAGCGTGGGTTATCTTTATTGCACCAGCGGCGCCGCAGCCGGTAAGACCAACGTGGTTCTGAAAGTGCCCGACATCAAGAAGGCGATAAAGGTCCTGGAGAACGGGAAGATGCCTCGCCGTGAGACGAAGATCAAACTGCGCCGGCCAGCCGCCAACGGCGCGAGGCGATAACGGGTTACCTTTGTGTACGTAATGCTGATGTGAAGCGAGCCGCGGTCGAAAGTCCTCACTCTTATACACAAGTTGGAAATGAATCGGCCCCAAGGGCCTTTGTCTGCGACATCCATACGAGGCCCGCAGCGATTCCGGGTGCATCAAGATGCCCCCTACAAATCGTTGCGGAGTTCGGCCATGACTTCCACTTCCGCCGGGGAATTCAGGGGTAGCTCGGACACCCCGACGGCTGAGCGGGCATGGCGGCCCGGCTCGCCGAAAATCTGAAAGAACAGGTCGCTGGCCCCGTTGGCCACCTTGGGCTGGTCGGTGAAGCCCGGACTGCTGGCCACGTATACGCATACGCGGATGATGCGGGCGATGTTGTCGATGCCGCCGGCAACGGAGCTGATCGCCGCGATGGCGTTGAGTCCGGCGATGCGGCTGGCGGCGGCCGCATCCGTGAGGGAGACATCGCTCGGCACCTTTCCGGCGAAGGCCAGCTTGCCGCCTTGGAAGCAGACCTGCCCGCTGGTGTAGGCCTACCGCCCGGTAACCACGGCCGGGATGTAACTGCCGATGGGCTTGGCGATTCCGGGCAGGGTGATGTTTAAGTCCTTCAAACGCAGGCTGGGGGTCATGGCTTCCTCCAAATAGTCGCGATTCCATGGGGCAATAAAGCAGGAGAATTGTCGATTTGCGATTGTCGATTGCCCAAGGGCGGGGTTGGGGATTTCGCAGTCGATCGGTAGTAGAATGGGACCATGGTTCAGTTGAACGGAATCAAGATTTCGGGTGAGCAGATTGAACGATTCTGTCACGACAGGGGAATCCGCAGGCTAGCGCTGTTCGGGTCGGTTCTTCGGGATGATTTTCGACCGGAAAGCGACATCGACGTGCTCATCGAGTTTCAACCGGGAGTGCGCGTGGGTTTGCGTTTCTTCCAAATGGAGCGTGACCTCTCCCAACTTTTTGGGCGTAAGGTCGATCTGAACACTCCAGGATTCTTGAGCAAATATTTTCGGGACCGTGTGCTCAGCGAAGCGAAAACAATTTATGACGCAACATGACGATCAAACGCGGCTTCGCCATATGCTTGACCATGCTATCGAGGCGGTCGATCTGATTCGCGGGCACAAACGAGCTGACCTCGATCACGATCGAAAATTAAATCTCGCGCTGGTGCGACTCGTGGAAATTGTTGGAGAGGCTGCCGCCCGAGTTACCCCGACCACTCGTGCTCAACATCCGCTGATCCCTTGGCACGATATTGTCGGCATGCGTAACCGGGTTATTCACGGGTACGACGAAGTTGATTTTGATATTTTGTGGGACGTGATTGAACTTCATCTTCCACCACTCATCACGCAGCTTCGAAAGGCCGTGCCGAGTGATTAACAAGGACAACACAGCTGTCGACGCCGCCGTTCATTGCGAGAAGTGCGGAAACGACCTGAGGGGAACTCTCTCGCCCCGCTGTTCGCAGTGTGGGGCGCGAGTGGATTACGGCATCAGCTGTGGTGCGGCAAGTAAGTTTCTTCCGTTGTGTCAGGTGATCATGGCCATTTCATCCATCGCGTCACTTGTCATTTGTGTCGCGATGATGGTTTCTGCCGATCAGTCAGTAAACTCACCCGGTTTTGTTGGGATGGGGCCGGCGCCTGGCGTAGTGGCGTACCTGGGATTTTATTTCGTACAACTTCCCTCGACGCTGATTGGATTTGGTGCTGGTATCGGTGGACTAGCGATCGATCATCGTGATTGGTTCTGCATTGTGGGTCTGATTGTCTTGATCGCATCGATGATCGCTTCCGGATTGGCGCATGGTTCGATGACCTAACTGGATAGATCGGGTCATCGGACCCGACATTTGGGAAAGCTGTTAGTGGGTCGATGATCCACTCTACGATGATGAGTGTTTCTTTTGCGACATTTGATCGACTCAAGGTCAAGGGCGTCGAGGCCTACAAGAACGGCGACTATCTCGCCGCCAAGACCTACCTCGTCGATGCGGCTGGATGCATGATCGAGATGGCCGAAACGGTAAAGACACCCGAGGCACGGCGGCAACACGAGGAACTCGCGGCGGAGTTGATCGACCTCGCCAGGGAATGCGATCGACTTCATTCAGGCGGGCGGCGGGCAAAGCCCGCCCTACAGGGCGGCGTGAGGCAGCAAGGCAACAAGGCAACGAGGCAAGAAGGCAGAGGGGGAGGAGGCCAAAGGGTCAAGGAGGATGATGGCGAGACGAACGCCGAGGATTGGATCGTCCGCGACAAGCCCACCATCGGCTTCGACGACATCGCCGGCCTCGAAGATGTCAAGCAGGAAATCCGCGTCAAAATGATCTACCCGTTCCTGCACGCCGACCTGGCCAGGCAATACGGCATCGGGGCGGGAGGCGGTATCCTCCTCTATGGCCCGCCCGGCACCGGCAAGACCATGATCGCCAAGGCCGTCGCCAGGGAAATCGACGCGACGTTTTTCCTGGTCAGCCCCGCCCAAATCATGAGCAAGTGGGTCGGCGAGGCCGAGCAAAACATCCGCAAGCTTTTTGAGGCCGCCAAGGCCGAACCAACCGCCGTCATCTTCCTCGACGAAACCGAGGCCCTGGTCCCCAAGCGGCACTCCGACAGCTCGACGGTCATGCAGCGCGTCGTGCCGCAAATCCTCCAGGAACTCGAAGGATTCGATCGCACCTCCGACCGGGCCTTGCTCTTTATCGGTGCGACCAACCGCCCCTGGATGCTCGACGAAGCCGTGCTCCGACCTGGCCGTCTCGACGCTCGCGTCTATGTCCCGCTTCCAGACGCTCCGGCACGATTCCGACTTCTGGAGATTTATTTTGAAGGTCGACCGCTCGAACCGGACGTGGATTTTGGCGTGGTATGCGACCGGCTCGCGGGATACAGCGGGGCTGACATCAAGGCCATCGCCAACGAGGCAGCCGAATTGCCGTTTCTGGAAGCGGTGGGGGGGGCCGCGCCGCGTTCGATCAGTCATGGGGATATAATCAAAGTGATCGAAGCGATCCGGCCATCGGTCCATCCGTCGGACCTGCTGCGCTACGAAAAGTTCGCCGCGGAAGGAAAATAATCAGTACCACGACCGCGAGGGAGCCGTGGGGCGGGTACGAATATCAATGATCGAAAACAGAATTCGGTAGTGTGACACTCGCTCCGGTTTTCGAATTTTGAACTTCGAATTTTGAACTTTAGTTTCATGCTAACCGCGAGATTTGATCCTCAATCATTCTTTCAACGCACCGAAAACGTCGCGTTGCACGTTCCGGCGTCGGAGATTTTCAGCCTGCTCAAGCGCAGCATTGACTTGCCGCCGCAATGGGGCGCGCTCGTGGTGCGCACCACCGGCGATCAGGCAGCCATCGGCGCCGGCGGAATTGTCGAAGCCGAGAATGCCGAGGATGTACTCTTCGTCCGACTCGCTCCGACTGAAATCAAACTTCGGTTGGAGGGAACGGGTTCGCGGGATGGATTCGCATTCGATGCGGACGTGCGCATGCGCCTTCACCCCGTGTCGGATCGATCTGAGCTTGCCGGGTTTCTGCGGACCGTGATGGGCAGCCGTCGGGTGATTCAGGTCGAGAGTCTGGCCACTCACTTTCAGCCTGCGGTTCATGGGGCGTTGACGACACTCATCAGCGGACGCGACGCGGCCCAACTCAGGGATGCCACCAATTGGCACTCTGCTGCGGAAGCCGTTGGCAGCGCGTTGCAGGTCCCTTTATTCACTGCGGGCCTCGTCCTTGAGGGGACACCTTGCGTAACGTTCGAATCGACCATGTTCCGTAGCGTGCAAAAGGCACGCGAAGGCGCCACCGTTCGGCAGGCGGAGCATGAGGCCTCGCGCCAGGTGAGCGAGTCGCTGCACGCCGCGCGGGCCCAACACCTCGACCACCTGGCCGATTCGTTAGCCAGGCTTAAGGAGTTGGCGGCGGCCTCGCCGGGAGTCGAGCTTCCTGAACTGATCCGCACTTTCTCCGAGCACCAGCGCGGCCAGCTCTACGAAGCGCTTTTCGCGACCGACACGCCGATCGCCCAGACGCAGTGGATCGTGGTGGTGTGCAGCGATGAGCTTCTTTTCTTCGATGCAGGGAATCCCGCTCAGGCCGCACGCCGGTTACGCATTGATGGAACGGCTGGTCCTGCACGGTCCGTGCGATTCGATGTGAGCGGTGTTTTGCTCGTTGGTGCGGCGCGGGGTGTCTATGCATGGCCGCTCGATGGAGTAGTGCCCGAACGAACGTTCGTCGTGAAAGGGGAGTCCGCAGTACGCGGCGGGTTCAACTCCGTAGTGAAGATCGGGGACGTTGTTGCCGCCACTCACTCCGAACTTGGCATTTGTGAATGGAATGGGAGCGACGGCGAGCCGCGCGCCGCACGATTCGCGGACTGGACGCGCGGGGCAAAGACTGTTCGTAACATGGCGCAGTGTGATGGCGAGTTGTTCTGCTCCATCGACGATCGCGTCGTTCAGTGGCGGTCCGAGTCATCCGTTCTACAACCGGACGCCGTTTACACAGGCGCGGCATCGACCATCAGTGCATTGGAACCGTCCCTTGACGGACTCTACGCGGGCACGAGTGAGGGCGATCTGGTGTTCTGGCCCGCTGGAAAAACGGAACACCCGGAAGTGCTTCACCGGGGAATGGACCGGGCCATCGAATCTGTCGGAATCCAACGGTTTCACGGCGTGCGCCGGCTTGTTTTCGCAAATACGTCGCCGCGCGTTCAGGCCTGTGTGGTGGGAGACAATTTCACGTTCCACTACGAAGCCGGCGGGCAAACGCTTCGCCGCGTGGAAGTCGCCCCCGATCTGCTCGTGGCCACCAACGAACTTCGAGATCGGTTGATCTGCTGGTCGCCGGCCAAACCGAACCAGCCCACCCACATCATTCATGTCGGCAAACTCTCGGGTCGCAACGTACAGGACGTGTGCCTCGTCCCCGCCGAGTTTCCAATCTGAGATTTGAGATCACAACGACTCCGCGTACCTGCGATTCCTGACTTCCTACCTTCGTGCCGCCTCAAAAAAAGACCCGCCACCATCTTGGGGGATGGGGCGGGTCAAGGGTAATCAATCGTGCGCGTGCTTACCTCGCTCGCGTGTAGGTTACGTTGAGGGATTCGAATTCCTTGCCCTCGGGGGTCTTGTCGAACATCTGAAAGACGAACTTGTCGTCGCCGTCAATCTTCGTCACCGCTTTGACCTCTTTCTCCTTGCCGATCAGCGGGCAGTTATACTCGCTTTCGTAGGTGAAAACCTTCCCGCTGCCGTCGGCCGTGCCCTCGCTGATCATGATGCCGGTGCTCATGTTGTCAGACCAGATGTTGTAGTACTTCTTGGATACGTTGTCGTACCCGGTCATGCCGTACCCTTCGAACGGGCCGCCCATCATGGCGTCACTGGGGCCTGGGTTGTTCTTGGCTTCCTGCACGAGGATGCGGTTGCCGAGAATCCACTTGTTCTCCGCCTTGCCGGTGGATTCCTCCCACGGCTGGTCCGGGCTCATTCGCCACTTGGTGACATAGGTCCACTTGCCGGTGAGGGGCTTGAGCTTGGCATGCGCCTCGCCGGGAGTGCCGGCCTTCATCATTTTTTCCATCATGGCCATGTCTTCGGCGCTGGGCTGCCCGGCTGCTGGTTTCGCAGGCGCTTTCGGGTCGGTCGCCTTGGCGTCCGCAGGCTTGGCGGCGGGCTTTTCCGCTGCCGGCTTTTCCGCGGGTTTCTTGTCCTGGGCCAACGCGACACCGCAGCCCAGCAAAGCCCCTACACATACAAATGCTCCAAACAACCTGGTACGAGAGTTCATTCGATTCTCCTTTATTCCTGGGTTTCTTTACCGAACCTTTCGGTCACATCACGGGAACAAGTTATTGATGCGGGGGAAACTACTTGCGGGTGCAGGCCATCTCGAAGACCAGGAATTCCTTGCCGTCGGCGCCGGTTTCGAACATCTTCATCGTGTGCTTGTCGTTGCCGGAGATTTCCGTCGTGGCCTTGCCCTTCTTCTTGGTCATCGTCATCGGGTCGAAATTCTCGCCGGTGAACGTAAACAACTTTCCTGCAGCGTCGGCGGTGCCCGTCTGGTACCAGGTTCCCGTGCCCATGGTGTCAACCCAATACGCATGATAGAACTTTTGGAGCTTGTCATAGCCCGTAATGCCGAATCCCTCAAAGGGCATGCCCATCACATCGCCTTTGAATTCTTCCGAGACGTAGCGGTTGCCAAGAATCCACTTTCGTTCCACCGTTCCCTTTGATTCCATCGGAGGAGCGCCCGGAGCCGTGAAGAACTTGGTGGTACACGTGAAACTGCCGACCATCGGCTTGAGGGCTTCGTGTTCCTTTCCGGGCGCGGACATTTCCGCCATGCTTGCCATCATCGCGCTCATGTCGGGTGCGCCGCCCTTGTCGCCGGCTGGTGCGGCCTTATCGGCCGTTTTTTCGGCGGGCTTAGGATCAGCAGCTTTTGCGTCAGCGGGCTTCGCAGCAGGCTTGTCGGCGGGTTTCGGATCGGTAGCCTTTGCCTCCGTCGGCTTCGCCGCAGGCTTGTCGGCAGGTTTATCCGCAGGTTTCGGATCAGCGGGCTTTGCATCGGCCGGCTTGGCAGCAGGCTTGTCCGCGGGCTTCTTGGGGTCTTGTGCGAACGCATTTACGCCCATGAAAGCAATCGCAATTGCGAGAGTTCCTTTTAACCAATTGACGCGATTCATCTGATTCTCCTATGGCTCGACTTTGTTTTGGGATTCGGCCGAACACCGGCCACAGGCGGCAAATCATACCAAGTCGATCTTGATTTGGGAAGTGTTTGGGTGTTATTAGTTTGCCTGTTGAAAGCTGCGGAAGAGAATAGCCGCATCGCGAAGGTCAACGCGCATATCATTGTTGGCATCGGCGGTCGAGCAATTTCCTGATCTTGGTGTAAGAGGACCAGCCATGCAGCCGCCCAGTATGCCCATGTCTCGCAGATTCACGATTCCATCGCCGTTTGCATCACCAGGGATTGCTCCGCACGATACGGCTATTACGCGGAATTCGTCGATGGCCGCCTCGGTGAGCGAATCGCTTGGATTGTCGGAAATCGTAAACCGGACGCGAAGTTGTGAACCAGAGACTCCCGGAAATCCACTGAGGCCGATCGAATGAAATTCCCACCCGCCAGTAGGCGGAATCGTTTCGCCGGTGGTCCATGTTGCGCCGCCGTTGCGGGAGAATTGCATAGTTAACGAGTCCGGCGTTCCCGAAGAAGAGTGCAACCAGCAAGCGAAATGCACTTCCACATCTTGGTACTGCGCGAGATCGATCACGGGGGAAGTCAATGTGACGGGGCCCCAATCGACGTCGTTGCTTCCGATATTGTCGCCAGAATGCTGGCCGGTGAAGAAGCACAGGGACTCCTCGTCTTCGGAACGATCGTATTCGGGTTGCACGGGGATCAAACCTGACCAGGTCCCGACCGGTTCGCCGCGAATCCACACCCCTGTCGTTCCAGTGCCAGTGCTTGACACTTCCCACCCGAGGTCTTCCTCGAAATCGTCGCTGAATAAAAGCACTTCCGGGTCGACAATGGCGTTGTGAAGAACGGCCGGAGCATGTGCAGGGTCCGTAACGGTTAGTCCCGAAAGCGCACTTGCAATGAGATAGAAGTCGATTGACGATTCGCAAGGCATCGTTGGCAGGATCGCAGAATAAATATTTCCGCCCATGAGTTGCAAGCGCGTCGAATTGGTGAATGGTCCGGGACCAAATCGGTACACGAGTTCGGGGGAAGTCGGGTTGAGTGTACCGGTTCCATTCACGATTCGTACCATGAAGGAAACGGTGTGCGCCGGCGGCACAACAGTCGGGATCGGGGTTACCGGCTCAATTCGCAGCAGGGGCGTTGGGGCGGCCAGCAGCGCTTGTTGAGCATTGAGCCGACCTGCACCAAAGTGTTGGTCAACTCCCGGATCACCCAAATCGTCCGCTGTTTGCAGTAGGATTTGGCGAATGTCCAATGCAGAAATGCCCGACGAATAGGAGCGCAGCAAGGACGCAACCCCCGCAACGTGTCCAGCCGCCAGGAATGAATTACCGCCATCCCCATAGCCGTAATCGCCATTGGCCGTGGTGGACCAAATCCACTCGCCGGGTGCGGCCAGGTCCACCTCAGGTCCGAAATTCGAAAAGCTGGCGATCTCATCGCGACAGGTGGATGCCGAGACCGCCAGGCAATCTTCGAACACGGCCGGGTAAGCGACAGTGCTGGAAGCATCGTGTCCTGCGGGCGCAATCATCAGCACGTCGCGGTCCGTGGCATAGCGCACCGCGTCGGATAACGCTTGATTGAATTCGTATAACTGGATAAGCACAACCGCGATATCCACGCGCTGGTCAGCGGCCCAGATCAAACCCTCGGACACGGATTCCGCGGAAACCTGAGCGCCGTCAGCAACCCGGATCGGCAAAATCAGCGCGCGGTCATTGATCCCGGCAATCCCCACGCCGTTTTCACGTTTCGCCGCAATCACTCCGGCAACCCTGGTTCCATTGTGCCCGGCGTCTAACGTGCTGTACGGATCGCCGCTGGTGAGCGAGGAAACATGGCCAGGCAGGAGCCGGTCGGCGAATTCTTCATGCGCGTTGACGCCGGTTCCGATGATGGCGACGACGACCGGCCGTGCGCCCGGATGACGGTCCCACGCGGACAACGCTCTGATGTCCGCGCCGGGAGCACACGCGGACAAGTTTACTTCTTGGCCCGTATTGTTCAGCGCCCATTGCTTGTCGAAATCAGGATCAGTGGGAATCGAGGCGGCAGGAAGCGACAAGATTCCCAACAAACAAAATATGGACATGCTCGCCCCTCCCTTCGCTTCCCCCCAGAATAAAACGACCTGTTCGCAGAAAACTAATTAGCTCGCGTCGTTTCCGCAAGCGACCTCGTCGTGTTATGCTTCGCAAAAAGCAAACGATCTCCGCGTTATCGGGCTTGAGTATGGCAAATCCTGTTATTGAATGCTCCGACCTGACCAAACGGTATGGGCGCATCGTGGCCCTAAAGGGGGTCACGGTGTCAGTAAGCCCCGGAGTCGTCGGCCTCCTGGGTCCCAACGGCGCGGGCAAGAGCACGCTGATCAGCCTGTTGCTGGGGCAAACGCCCGCGAGCGGGGGTCGCGCGAAGGTTCTCGGCTTCGATATACGAAAGGGCCAACCCAAAATCCGCCAACGAATCGGCTTCGTTCCGGAGAACGACTGCATGATCCCAGGGATGTCCGGGGTTGGTTACGTCTACTACTCCGGCAGGCTGGCCGGCATGCAACATGCGGACGCGATGCAGCGCGCTCACGAAGTCCTCGACTACGTCGGACTCGAAGAAGCCCGCTATCGCCCCAGCGATCAATACTCCACCGGCATGAAGCAGTCGCTCAAGCTCGCCCAGGCGATCGTGCACGACCCCGATCTTCTCTTCCTCGACGAGCCCACCAACGGTATGGACCCGCATGGCCGCGAGATGATGCTGTCGTTGATCGGCGATCTCGGCAAGGCGGGAATCAGCGTGCTTTTGTCGAGTCATTTGCTGCCGGACGTGGAGCGGCTCTGCAACCGCGTGATCATCATGGGCGGCGGTGAAGTTCTGTCGGAGGGGAGAATCGCGGAGATGAACAAGCCGCATCCCACGCTCTACCGGGTGGATTACACCGGCGAGGCCTCAACGTTTCGCCGCCGGCTCGTCGAAAGCGGTATTCGCGTTCTTGAGCAAGTGGACAGTTTCCTTCAGATCGAGCTACCCGCCGAAGGAACGCAGCGTCTCGTACTCGAATCGGCTCGCGACACCGGGATCCACGTGATCGGGCTCAAGCCCAAACGCAGTTCGCTGGAGGAGATGTTCCTCCACGCGCTGGGGAGGCAGCAAAAACCGTGAGCGAAGCCACCATTCAAGGGTATCAGTATCATCGATGGGACCGCACGGTTCGCCCCGTGCGTTGGATCTGGCCGGCCATCATATTCAATGAAATCAGGCTCGCGCTGCGGGAAGCAAAAACGCGCACCTTGATGATGACCAGCGGCGTCCTCGTTCTTGGTGCGGTTGGAATGTTTTATTTCATTTCGCTGCTGGAAACGATGATCGGTCAGGATGGTGCTCGGGAAGCTTTCAGCTTCGTAAAAACCATGTTCGGCATCGATCTGACCGGGCTGAAGGTGCACGAATTCCGCGACGCGCTATGGCGCAGCTCCTTTCTCCTGATGATCAAAGCCCAGATGTTCTGGGTGCTCATCGTCGTCGCCCGCGTCGGCGCAGGGCTGATTTCGAAGGATTTGAAGGCCCGCGCGCTTCCCATTTATTTTGCCAAACCGCTGACGCCGCTGACCTATCTTCTTGGGAAATGGGGGGTCATCGCCTCGTTCATCGCACTGATCATGCTCATTCCCAATCTGTTGGCGCTGGCCCTCGGCACCGCGATCACCGGCGGTCCGGGTTCCTGGGGAAAAATAGCCAGTATGGCTGGCGGCTTGTTGATCTCTGGAACGGTCGTATGCGTCGTGGCCGGTGCAGTGATCCTGGCGCTGTCGAGCCTCAGTTCGGATCAACGATATGTCACCGTGGGCTGGGTCGCAGTGTGCCTGCTGTCCATCATCGCGCAGGAAATCATAAACGACGCCTTGCCCGCCGAGTCCAGCAATACATGGCTGCGGGCTATTTCCTTGCGCGACAACATCGTGATGCTGTCAGAACGCGCCCTCGGGGTTCGCCAGGCGCTGGAGGCTTCGGCCTTGCCCGGCGACCAATTGTCGCAGGCGCTATCCCGGCCGATGGAGCCGTCCAACGCAATTGTCCTCGCGGTGCTGACCGCCGTTTGCATTCTCGTCGCATGGCGTCGCGTCGTGCGTTTCTCCCGTTCGGCTGCTACCGTCCAGTAAGGCTACCCTGTGAGCGTGATTCAACTACAAGAGCTTTCCAAGTGGTACGGCGAGGTCATCGGCCTGAATAACGTCTCCGCCGAGATTTCGGACGGCATTACCGGTCTGCTGGGTCCCAACGGCGCGGGCAAGAGCACGTTGATGGGCCTGGCCCTGGGCCAGCTCCGACCCAGCAGGGGCCGCATGACCGTTTTTGGCAAAGACCCCTGGGATAACCCGCGAATACTTTCGCGAATCGGCTATTGCCCGGAGGGGGACCCCTTTTGGCCCAACGTGTCCGGGTTTCAATTCGTGTTGCTGCTGGCCAGACTTTCGGGTCTGCACGGCCAGGACGCGCGAAACGCGACGCACGAGGCCATCGAGCGGGTCGCGATGACTCCGCACGCGGGACGAGCCATTCGCGGATATTCCAAAGGCATGCGTCAGCGGATCAAAATCGCGCAAGCGCTGGTCCACCGGCCCGAACTGCTCGTGCTGGATGAACCCATGACCGGCGCCGACCCGATTGCGCGACACGATCTTGCGACGTTGTTCCGGGCGTTGGTCGGGCAGGGAGTGCACATCGTCGTATCAAGCCACGTCCTACACGAGGTGGAGGCACTCACTCCGCGAATCCTGATGATCAATCACGGCCGCATCGTGGCCCAGGGCGACGTTCATGCCGTTCGACGTGCACTGCTCAATCGTCCACACGCCATCCGGGTGCGGCTTGCGGAGCCGCGCCGGCTGGCGGCGAGGGCCGCTGCATGGGACTTTGTCAGCGGGGTGTCCATGCCGGCCAGTGACACCATTATTCTGGAGACGCTGTTGCCCGAAAAGGCCTACGAACAACTGTCCCAACTGGTTCTGGAGGAGGAATTGTCCGTGGCGGAAATATCCGGGGCCGACGACAGCCTGGAGGCGGTCTTCAGCTATTTGACCCGGCCAGGAATGAAACCGGTTTCTTAAATGAATGCGATCCTCGCCTTGTTCTCCTTCACCCTGCGTCAGTCGCTTCGCGATCTGAAATTCTGGCTTGTCGTCGCGGTGCTCCTTCTGCCCTGCGTGATCATTGGGCTGATTCGCTATTTTGGTCCGGTTCCGAAGGTGACGCAGGCATGGATGCTGTACCACGGACTGGTTCAGTTCATGTTGCTGATGGGCATGATTCCGCTGGTGAGCATGATCTACGGCAGCGGTCTGATCGGCGCCGAGGTGGAATCGCGAACGATCTGCTACCTGATCACGCGGACTCTGCGCCGGCGGACCGTTTTGGTCACTCGATTTGCCGCGGTGTTTTTGGTCCTGACGGTGACCTGTTATGCGGCGCTGGGGGCGCTGCACGTGTGCGTTCTTGCCGGGCAGCCGTGGGCCAGCTCGATGTTTGCGTCCATCAAGGACTGGAACATGGCGCGAGACCTGGGCGTTTACCTCGCAATCATCCCTCTTGCGGTGGCGGGGTTTTTGGCGATTTTTACGCTCATTGGTCTGGTCGCCACCAAGCCGCTGGCTTTGTCGCTCGCGTATTATGTGTTGTTCGAACTCGTCCTGGGCAATGTGCCCGCGGCGGTGAGCAGGTATAGCGTTGTGCGGCAGCTTCGTGGCTGGGTGGTGGACCGGATACCCGAGCTGACTCAGATGAATCCGGAGCTTTTTGTGGCCGACGTCGGCGGGCTTTGGAACATTCTGATCGTGACCATCGCGGCGCTGATCCTCGCTTGCGTGTGCATTGGGCGGCGCGAACTCGTGCCCCACAAAGTCGCCCGCGATTGAACCTCAATGCAAACAAAAGACGTGATGCGGTCTGCGGGCCTCGCTCTCTCACCGGCCTCGCCAACGGAGCCTCCGCTCGCCCTTCTCGAAGTCGCCGAACTGCGGGTCACATTTGAAAAGCCGCGTTTCTTTCGGAGGAGCGGCAACGAAGTGGCGGCCGTGAACGGGGTCACGTTCGAGATTGCGCGCGGCGAGACGTTGGGACTTGTGGGGGAGAGCGGATCGGGAAAAACGACGCTGGGTCGGGCGATCTTGCGGCTGATTGAACCGCAATCTGGTGCGGTTCGATTTGACGGAACCGACGTACACTCGGCCCGCCCACGGCGATTGAAAGAACTCCGCCGGCACATGCAAATTGTCTTTCAGGACCCCGCTGGCAGCCTGAATCCGCGAATGCGCATCGGGCAGATCGTCGCAGAGCCGTTGCTCATTCACCGGGTAGCTGATGGCAAAAAACGGCTCGAGCGGGCCATGCACTTGTTGGAGCGGGTCGGCCTATCCGCGGGCGTCGCGGAACGCTATCCGCACGAACTTTCCGGCGGACAGAAGCAACGGGTCGGGATCGCCCGAGCGCTGGCGCTTGAGCCGCGCTTTCTGGTGCTCGACGAGCCGGTTAGCGCCCTGGACGTCTCCATTCAGGCCCAGATCATGAACTTGCTCGCCGACCTCAAAAAGGACCTTGGCCTTACGTACCTGTTCATCGCCCACAATCTGGCCGTGGTTCGGCGGCTCAGCGATCGGGTGGCCGTCATGCAGCGTGGACGAATCGTCGAATTGGCCCCCACACAGGAATTATTCGAACGGCCCCAGCATGCCTATACGAAGGCTTTGTTGGCGGCCGTCCCGAGTCTTGTGCCAAAAAAGGCGGTCGGAAATTGAAGTTGGGTGGTCGGGTGCCGCTGTCAGGCAGGCCTTCTCGCCTGACAGTGCATTGGAGTTCGAGTTGAACCGGACAAAAAGACAGTTGGCCAACGAATTTTTTCTTTGCACCCGCAGTTTCCTTGCGGTATTCTCCACCACCGATCCGGTCCCTTTTCTGGTATTTGGAGGTGACGATGAGTGACAAGGCGGGCAGTGCCCCATTGACGGCGGAAATTCTGACGACTCGCGGCTCGATTTCCATCGAGCTTTTTCCGGAGCAGGCGCCGCTGACGGTGCTGAACTTCGTGAACCTGGCCCGCCGCGGGTACTACGACGGGCTCAAGTTCCACCGGGTCATCGAAGACTTCATGGTGCAGGGCGGCGACCCTACGGGCACAGGCTCCGGCGGACCGGGCTACCAGTTCAAGGACGAATTCCACGCCCAGCTCAAGCACGACAAGCCGGGGACCTTCTCAATGGCCAACGCCGGACCGGGCACCAACGGCAGCCAGTTTTTTATCACTCACGTTCCCACGGCCTGGCTCGATCGCAAGCACACCGTGTTCGGACAGGTCGTCTCCGGTCAGAACACAGTGGACGCGATCAAGAAAGATGACCGAATGACCAAGGTCGTGATCGAGGGCGATATCGCCGCGCTCGAACAAAAGCACGAAGGACAGCTTGCCACGTGGAACAAGATACTGGATGCAAAGTTTCCACGAAAACAAGCTGCCGCCACGACCTGACTTGAACTTCCTCCCATACTTTGGTGCTCAAGGACCGCTTGACCTCGCAAGTTTTTCGAAAGGAATTGGTTTTCATGAAGCGTGCATCACTCACATACACCGCCGTCCTCATTGTGCTTGATTTTGCCGCGTGCGCATTCGCGCAAACCCCCGACGAGGCCAAGTTCCTTGCGAACGTCCAGCAGGTGACGTTTGAAACCATGGGGTTTTCAAAGGCCGGTGAGGCGTACTTCTCGCCGGATGCCAAGTCCATCATTTTCCAGGCCGTACCCAAAAAAGAGGGTCTGGGCGAAAACGATTACCAGATTTATACGTTGGAGCTTGGGTCCAAATCGCCGCGCATGATCAGCACGGGCAAGGGTGCGTGCACCTGCGCGTTTTACCGCCCGGATGGTAAGAAAATTGTCTTCGCTTCGTCGCATCTCGACCCCAAAGTGGATGAGCCCAAGCCGCCCAAGAAGGAGCGCGGCTATGCATGGGATTTCAACGAGCACATGGATATTTTTGAGGCCGATCCCGATGGTTCCAATCTCAAACGACTGACAGAGGCGAAAGGGTATGACGCCGAAGGTTCGTATTCGGCCGACGGCAAGCAGATTGTGTTCACCTCCAACCGTGACGGCGATCTGGAAATCTACGTGATGAACGCCGACGGCTCCTCGCAGCGCCGCCTCACCAACGGCAAGGGCTACGACGGCGGGCCGTTCTTCTCGCCGGATGGAAAGACCATTTTGTACCGGGGCGATCGCCGCGACGACGGCAAGCAAAACCTGCAACTCCGCACAATCGGAGCTGATGGCGGCAACGATCGCGCGCTCACCGACAACCCGATTTTCAATTGGTGCCCGTTCTGGCACCCCTCTGGCAAGAGCTTTATTTTCACCCAGGCCGATCACAGCGCCTACGCTCGACGCGAGACGCCGAACTACGACCTCTTCGTAATGAAGGCCGAAGGCGGCGAGCCCGTGCGAGTCACTTTCGACGCCGCGTTCGACGGTTTGCCGGTCTTCAGCCCCGACGGCAGGAAGGTGATGTGGTCCAGCAAACGCGGCGGACTGGCCGAACCTCAAATTGTGATCGCGGATTTCAAAGCCCCCGAGGGGTTTTGAACGAACAAATCATGGCCGGTTGAACTCCGCTGGTTTGTTCATGAGGAGTGATTAACGAACCTGCCAGTCTTTTTGTCCGCTCCCTTACGGTCACGGCTCTGTTTCGGCGTTTCGGCGTTTCTGCTTTTCTTATGTCTTCGCGCCAATGTGGGCTCGAATATCCTCCACCGCTTGGATAGCCGTCGCGCGGAGCGAGGCTTTTTCGGCGATGATGTTTCCGCTACGCGGATTTCCGCCGAAGAGCTGAACGTGGAAGCGCAGGGCGTTGCTGGTTCCCGATGGTCGGATGGTCAGATGCGATTTGCGGTCTGCGTCGAAGTAAAAACGATAGCCCTCATCGGGAAAGCCGGGGTAGTTGATCGCATCGTACTTGCCCGTGGGATAGACGGTTGCACCAACCACCGGCAAGCCGCCCAAGGAGAGTTTACTGGGTCTGGCGGGCTGGTTCGCTCGACCGTTGTGACCCACCTGTTCGGTCTGCCTGACCACGTCGAATATTCCCTCGGCCTTGCGCAGGATTTCGCGTTTCTTGGTGTACCCGGCCAGCCCTTCATATTCGCCGTCGAGCGGATCGGGCTCATAGTGGGTGACGTATAGTCCAATCTCGGGATCGGAGTAGATTTTCTCATCCATGAGGTCGATGAGATTCGCTCCCCGTTCCTTGGCATATTGAGCCAGTTCGGCCACCAGCACCGCCGCGAACGTGCCGTCCTTGTCGCGGACATGACCGCCGCGCCCCAGCGAGCGTTCATCGGGCGGCACGTCGCCGAGCAGAGTGAAGCCGTTGCTTTGTTCGAGCGCCGCGATGTTGATCGACCGTCTGCGGTCGTCCATCGCAATCCAGGAGTGGATCGTGCGATTGCACTGTGGATCTGCGGGACGTCGGCGTCCTTCGTCGTATTGAGGCAGCCGCAACTCCTCGGTGATTCCCGGCGTGTCCTTGCCCAGGCTCAAGTCCCAGACCGCTCGCGTGCCGGCCGCAAGCTGCGCAAAGCCCACCCACGTTGTCAGCACGCCGAGTCCGTGTTTGCGGGCCAGGCAGGTAAGCAAATCCGTGGTGGTGTGCGAGAGCACAATGAACTTTCGTTCCGCGTCGCGAACGCCCCCGAATGTCTCGATCTCATATTGGAGTCGGTACCAGAGGATGAGCGTCCAGGCTTCATCGGCGGACAGAAGAGAGTATTCGCGCGGCTCGCCGGTTCCGCGATGCAGGTAGGCCGGTCGCTGCTTTTTCGGAACTTTGACGATCACGCCGCAGCGATCCGCATCGGGATCGGTGCCCACCAGCAAATCGACCTGATCCCAATGGGCGGGGTATTCGCTCTTGAATGCCTCGACGGCGATATCCGCCGCCCGCCAGTCGCCCGGGTCGGGTTGCTGTTCCTTGCCCGGATCGCTGCAGAACGCGGGAAACATGCCGTCGAGCGCATCGAGCTTCATGATCCGGCGCACGTCACGGAATCCGATTTCGTCCAGCAGTCGCGGCACGGCTTTGCGGCCCGAACCGTTGAACGCGGAAAAGCCGATCGAAAGCGGTTTGCTCGCCGACGCGATCATGTCGCTACGCAGCAGAAATTGTTTGACGTGATTGATGTGCAGCGTGTGCAGGTCGATGATGCGCCCCTCGCGCCCGGCATAGTGATCGCGCGGCACGTCAGGCAGCGGGTCACCCAGCGGGAGTCCTTTGTGCTCGCCGGATTCCAGGAGCCTTCCGTCGTTTCGCTTGACTCCGCCGACGAACCACAGTTTCTCACGCGCCGCCTCGGCGAACGGAATGGTGCGGATATCCGAAAAAGTTGTGGTCTTGATATAGTTTCGGTACAGGTCATCACGCTCCGCGGGGTCGAATTGCGAACCGTTCCAGCAGGAGAGCTTGTAGCCGTTGTAGCGAAAATCGTTATGGCTGGCGGAAATGAACACGCCGATGTCGGCCTTGAGCATGGGCACGGCGTAGGTCACGCTGGGATACATGCACGCTTCGTCGAAGAGGTACACGGTGAAGTCGTAGGCCAGAAACAGCGACGCGATCATCCGCGCAAAGTCGCCTCCGCGTACCCGGCTGTCGAAGCCGATGACAACTTTCTGCAGCGGCGGTTTTCTCGCGCATCCAAAGCGCGCCACTCCCGCCGAAGTAAGCAACAGGACGACATCATTGATCGTGTTGGGCCCCTTGATGATGGAGGCATGTATGCCTTCTTTCTTAAGCCGGAGGACTTCGTCGCGGCGCGAGCCCATTTTTTCGCGAATCCCGCCTGTGCCGAACGCGACCTCGCGCGAGAAGGCGTTGGTCAGCGCCTCCCACCGCGATTCCTGGATCGCGGTCCGAAGTCCGTCCCGAAGATTGGGCGAGATGCGATCCAATTCACTCGCAAGAATCCACTTGCGCAGATTCGGAATGGTCTGCGATATCGCGTCCTCGTAATACGTTCCCGCAATACGCCCGGCGTCGCGCTCGGCGGCCAGATGAGCGCTAATTCCTGTCTCGGCAGCGGTAAGCAGTTGAGATTCTGTCATAGCCATAAGGGTATTATGTACCGTCCCTCGGCGTTCAGGAAAAGAACCCGGAACGAATTTTCGTTCACCTCAAAACCGCACGCTACGTCACACGCATCGACCAGGCGGGGAAAATGCTGGGTATCAATAGTGCGGAAACCCCAAGTGCCGCGAGCGGTCCCGCAGGCCCCGACCAGCCAAAACCCAATTGTCCGTGGTTTTTTCGCCATTGCGCCGCACGTCACCTCGTACTCTTCAGATTCGGCAGACAGGTACCCGCAGGCTATAATGCACCAGGTCATTGCCTCGTCCAATATTGAGAATGCCGATGCCGCTGGATCGCTTTGGTCGCCAGATCAACTACCTCCGCCTCTCGCTCATTGACCATTGCAATTTGCGCTGCGTCTATTGCATGCCGTTGCGCGGGCTGAGCTTTGTTCCCGGTCACGAATTGCTAACCCCCGCCGAGCTTGAGCTCGTGGTGCAGGCCGCGGCCGATGTGGGCTTTCACAAGATACGGCTAACCGGGGGCGAACCCACGCTGCGGGCCGACCTGGTGGAAATCGTCGAGCGCGTCAGCAAGGTGCAGGGAATCACCGATGTGGCCCTGACCACCAATGCGATTCTCCTGCCGGGACTTGCTGAGCCTCTTCGCCAGGCAGGCTTGAAACGAATCAACATCCACATCGACACCTTGAACCCTGAGCGGCTCGCCCGAGTCATGCGATTCGGAAAACTGGAGCAGATGTGGGCCGGGGTGGAGGCCGCAACGGCCGCGGGGTTCGCGCCGTTAAAGTTCAACTCGGTGGTGGTCCGCGATTACAACGAGGCCCATGTGATTGACCTCGCGCGGCTGACCATTATGCACGATTGGCATGTGCGTTTTATTGAGTTAATGCCATTGGGCGGCGGCGAATGCGCCAGCATTTCGCTCAGTCAGTTCGTGCCGACGGCCGAGACGCGCGAACGCATTGAAGCGGAGTTTGGTTTGCTCAGTGTGCTGCCTTCGCAAGATACCTCGGACGAATCACAAAATTTTCGTTTGCCCGATGCGAACGGCGTGATCGGGTTCATTTCACCGGTGAGCGAACCGTATTGCGGCTCATGCAACCGGATGCGGCTCACCGCCGACGGGAAGTTTCATCTCTGCCTGCTGAATGACGACGAACTCGACGTCAAACATATCCTTCGCAACGGTGGGGGGCGTGACGCCGTGTCCGCCATTCTCCTCAAGGCAATCGCTCAAAAACCCACCGGCCACCGCCTCGACCAGGGTTTTTCCACCCAGCACCGCTCCATGTTCCAGATTGGCGGATGACGGTTTTCGGACGCTCCACTCCAAAAAAGCTTATGCAAAAATCGCAGTCGTGTTGCGCTTTTTCTTAACGACACTTCACCAGTCGTCGATAACCAAAGTGAAAACGGGGTCCGCGCGTCGCCTGGTTTACCTGCTTGCGCGTCCGGACCAGTTCTATTGGCGTTTTTGTAAACGTATTTTGGAAGGATACCCATGATTGAACGATTGCGTTATTGGAAGTATTGTCGACTACTTGCGACGATCGTGTTGCCACTCTTGTGGTGTGGCTGTGGAGTGACAAACACCACGTCGTCCGGCGGGGATGACGGGACCACCGACTCGACGACGAACACCACGAATTCCAAGAGCTTTACCAGCTCGGGCGGAACGGCCGGATTGGGAATCGGAACCTCGGATACCGGTGCCGCGGCGCTGTCCAGCTTCGATCCCGGCGCATTCGTACTGGCCTCGGCAACCGTGACAGGTGATGACGCTGGCGAGGAAATCGGCCCGGCGCAGACCGAGCCGCCTCCTCCGCCTCCTCCAGATGCTCCGCCACCACCTCCTCCGCCACCGCCCGACGGAAGTGTTCCGCCTCCGCCGCCACCGGATGGAACAACGCCGCCGCCACCGCCCCCCGATGGCGGTGTAGCCGCACCGCCTCCAGGCGGCACCCTTCCACCACCGGACGGGACGATACCGCCTCCTCCTCCGGGTGGCACACTACCTCCACCCCCGGACGGTTCGCTGCCTCCGCCTCCTCCGGGCGGAATGTTACCGCCTCCACCTGGTGGAACGTTTCCGCCTCCTCCGCCGGGAGGCTTCCCTCCGCTTCCGGGGTTAGGCAGTACACCGCCGGGTGGAACTCCGCCGCCACCGCCGCCGGCCGGCTTCGAGCAATTTCCGCCGTCGTTCAACTTTACGTCGCCGGAGTTCGCGAACTTCGCGAATCAGTTTATGCCACCGCCTGGCGCTCCACTGCCACCCGGTTCGCCGCCTCCACCCCCGCCGTCATTCGCGACGTTCCCGTTCGGTGAATTCCTCCAGAACAATCCTCTGGAAGCGGTGATTCCGGGCGTTCCGCCCAAGTTTGAGCCGGGAGCCGCGTTTGGAATGTTCGTTTTTGGCAACGTTCCTCCTCCTCCGCCGGGATTCCCGCCTTTCCCGCCGCCTCCGCCACCGGGCACCGGCGCATTCGCGGCCTTTGGCGCACCCCCGCTAGGTAACATGGTTCCACCACCGGGTGGACCGGGCGCTCCTCCTCCGGGCGGGCCCTTCCCTCCTGGTTCTCCGCCGCCTCCGGGAACGCCGGGATTCTTCCCGCCGGGTCCGATCGGTCCGCCGCCGACGCTGCCGCCGGGCATGCCGGAAGGCTTCTATGCCTTCCACGATTCGCTTACGGCGATGTACGATTTCCTCTCCGCCGGGCCGTTGCCTCCACCGGCGTTTCCACCTGGGACTCCGGGCGCGCCGGGAGCCCCGCCGCCGGGTGGAGTATTCCAATACATTGATTTTGCGGCCATAGCCGAATTTCTCCCGCCGTCATTCCTGCCACCAGAAGTAGTAGCGGGTGCGTTTGAGAACTTTGGCGCGGGCCATCCGCTCATCGGCGATGGTGGCGAGGTCAATGCCGAACTTGAAGACGCGTTGTTCGATCATCCTCCGGTTCCTGAAGGCTTCGAAGGGTTCGATTTCGCCGGGGACTTCCCGCAATTCGACGACATGTTCACCAAGTACGACGCGGCAAACGCCGGTATGGCGGCCACCGGCCAGGTGAACAGCATTCACACGGGCGAACTCGAAGACGGCAGTTTTGCGAAGACAAGCGAAACGACATTGGTCGAAGCCATCACCGGACAGGCGACTCCGCTGATCCTGATGGAAGAGGGCGTCTACCAGACGCAGTGGGTGGTGGACATCCACCAGACCATCAGCTCCCACGTAGCGGTCGAGCATCCGGACACTCCGGGCGCAGGCGTCGAGTTCGACACAAACCGCGAAGTGTTCAGTCAGATGACCTGGACCATGCTCATCAAGGAAGTGGACACCGACGGTGACGGTGTGGCCGACCAAATCCAAACCAGCGGGGCCAATCAGGTGGTCGTGCTGGAGGAAACGCAAGACGGCGAGGCCCCCGAAGGCATGCCGCCGCTTCCTCCGCCCCCTGAGATGGTGCTGCCACTGACGTTTCAAGGAGTGATGCAGGGCGGTGCGGTCGATGGTGGCACAGCGCCGGCAGAACCGCAGTAATGCATTAGGGCGCTCAAAGTAAAAACTGGAACAAGGCGGCGCCGGTCAGTGCATCGATCGGCGCCGTCTTACTTTTCAGCCGGGAAAAGACGAGGGCCGCACTCCGATATCGATGATGCTGCACGCCAGAATGGGGTCCAGGCCGAGCTTTTCCGCTGCCGCGACGAGCTCATCGCTTTCCGCGCCGGGATTGATGTAGAGTTCGTCCGGCTTGCTTTTCGCAATCTCCGCAAGCGCCATCACGGCCACCGCCGGAGGCAGGTAGACGGTGACGCGATCCACGTGGCCGGGAATCTCCGCGAGTGACTTGTAGGCCTGCAAGCCTTCAATCGTTCCGCCTTTGGGATTGACCGGATAGACTTCCCAGCCCTCCTGCACGTAGGCGCGTACGGCCTTGTTGCTGAACTTGCTTCGGTCGGCGGAGGCACCCAATACCGCGACAGTTTTTGGCATGGTGAATTTCCTTATTGTGCGGAAAGCTTTCGCAATCCCGTCAGAATATCAGCAGGTTCCATGCGTTTCACGTAATCCGTATTCACGAAGACGTCGCGGATGATGTCGTCGCGGCCAATCAGGTAGGTGGCCGGGAGGGGGAGCTGCCAGCTTTCGTCGCCGTTGCTTGCGGGCAGGTCGATTCCCAGCGCCTTGTAAAACACCTTCAAGTCTTCCGGCAAATCAAAGACCAGTCCGAACTGCCGGGCCACGCGGTTGCCTTCGTCGCTGAGCACGTGAAAAGTCAGGCCGTTTTTTTCGACCGTGACCTGGGCGGTCTTGGGCAGTTCCGGGGAAAGCGCCACGAGGCTGGCGCCCATTTTCTGAATCTCCTCCAACACCTGCTGGAGCGCCGTGAGTTCGGCATTGCAGTACCTTCACCAGTGCCCGCGATAAAACGCGAGCACTACCGGCCCATTCCGCAGAAGTCCGGCAAGGGAAACGTCCGCGCCGCCGGCCGACTTCAGCGTGAAGTCTGGAGCGCGATCACCTTTCTTTAGAATTCGATCGAGAATCCCGGAGCGGGTGAGTTCGTCGAAAGAGCGATGCAGGATCGCGACTTTTTCCGGGGTCCACCGGCCCCACGACGTCTGGCGCATTTCTTCGAGTTCTTGGTTCAGCGACATTGGAATCTCCTGGCCAGCCATGGTACGAGTTTGCCGATCGAAGGTAAAATCATATTGATGCATAAGAAGGCGCGTCACATCTCAATCGCAACATGGTCTGGCTGCCTTTGCTTCGCATTGCTACTTCTGGCCGCGTTAGCAAGTAAAATGTGGGCGGGCGTTTGGTCAGGATGGGGGTACTACGTTTTCATCATGCGGGGTGCAGTTGGTTTTGGCTATCATGGTCGCAACGACATATTCCGTGCTTATTATCGACGCTTCGAGGAGGAAATAATATGGTGGTTTGAATACCGGCCCGCGGGTCCCAACACTGTGCCTGCCTTTATCATTCCACTTTGGATTCCGCTAATGATCGTTGGGTTTTTGACTTGGCGCGCATGGAAGCGAAGCAAGCGGCCAGGGAAGGGTTATTGCCGAAAGTGCGGATACGATCTGACCGGAAACACCTCGGGAATCTGCCCGGAGTGCGGAGTTGCTACCAATCCGTCGCCCCATCCGGGGCGGTGAGCCGATGGGCGATCGGCAACCACGGGTTCCGCTTCGCTCCACCCGTGGCTACCCACCTCGGCCCCCGCTTGGGGCCGCAAGTCATTGATTGGCACAATGTATCGTGACTTTGCAGATCACGCGTCCTAAGTCGAGTCGCATCCACTTGGGACCATGAATCTCATACAGTTCTCGGTAATAATCCGCGCGACGCGGTCATCCGTCCCGGTAGGGACAGCGCGAGAATAGCCCAGCATTTCAATGCTGGGAAGCAAGACGATGATGAATCCAAAGTGCCGTAGGCACGGCTGGGGGATTTCAGACCCACGCAGCTAATTCACGGGATTGGTTTCATTCGTTGCGCCAACACTTCAATTCGCTTTTGATGTTTCGCGATTCCACATCTAATCGCGCGCGCCCCTCATGTTATTTGAGGTGAAATGAGAGAAGGAGACTGCGCATGCTGTCATGCTGAGCATAGCGAAGCACCTCGGCGGCGCAGTGGACTCCAGGGTATGAACACAAATGAACAACTTACATTCAGAATCGCTCGCCGCGGCGCGTTTCAAACCGAACCCAAATTTCCAGCCAAAAACCGCGCTTCCTGCTTTCAGTCTCCGATTTTTCCGAGTCTCAAATATAAAAAAGTGCACATCAAACCCACTACCGAAAGGAGCATAAGTATGTCCGTCATTTCCGAAGCTAAGCTCGCCGCCAACCGTCGCAACGCCAGGAAATCCACCGGCCCGCGCACCGCCGCCGGAAAGAAACGTTCCTCTCAAAACGCCCGCAAACTTGGAATGTTCTCGCGATCCCTTGTCCGCCGGGACTTGGCGAGCGAATCATCCAAAGCCTTCCAGGCTTTCCTCAAGCAGCTAACCGATGAATTCCGACCCCAGACTCTCCTCGATCGACTCTGGATCGAGCGCGCCGCCTGCGCCATGTGGCGGTCCCGGCGTGCCCATCGTATCGAGGCCACGGCAATCGCCGGCGAGCCGGGCTGCATCCTCCCAAGCGGCAATTTCCTGTTTGGACTCGTCCGCTACGAAAGCATGCACGACCGCAACCTTGACCGCGCCCTCGCCGCTCTCAAAAAAAGAAACTGATCATTGCTCGAGATCGTCAAATCGGGGTCTGGGATTCAGGACTAGGGATTGGGTGCCTTAGAGCGATTTTCGCAACCCTCATTCCGGCTCTGTTTTGGGTCGCGAAGACTGAAGTCCGCGGCTCGCTAGACGGATTCAGAAGGCGGCTGTTCCCCCGGCTGTTTCGGCGGAGTCAATTGAATCAATTCCAGCCGCGCCTCGCGAAGGAGCTGGTTGTCGGAATAGAGTTGGACGCGGTACTCGCCGGGCTTCGGAAACACCAGTCCGTGAAACTGCAAAAACAAATTCGCAATCGTCCGCGGATCCTTGAAGCTGACCGACCCCTTGCCCTCCACAATCGCAGGGCGGGCGTCGTTGGTGTCCACCACGCGGATGGAAAGGTCGGTCTTGCCGTGACCGTCGGTCAGGGCGACGAATACGCAAAGCTGCGGGTGGGTGGCCGGAAAGCCCATCGCGTGAATGCGGCTGAACATGCCGATGAGCGATTGTTTGCCGGTGAGGCGGTCGGTGATGATCTGGTCGCAAACCAGCATGGCCAGCACGTCAGGTTTTGGAAGATTCGGCATTTTTTTCCTTTGTCAGAGTCCAACAATGTCAGCCTATGGTAGGCGATAAAATCGAGTCGGAAAAGAGGCAGGAAGACAAGGCAACAAGGCAACGAGGCAACGAGGCAAGTTAGGTCACACTGAGCGCAGCGAAGGGTCTCATCCAGATACTTCGCTACGCTCAGTATGACGACAGACTTCTATCCGCGCTCAGCATGACATCTTGTTTGGTCTGTCTCGATTCGCGCCAGCGACGCTTTCAAAATCTCCGCAACCTCCAATGCCCCTTCGCGCACCCCGCTCATGAATTCCTTGTCCCGCGCGATCTGTTTTCGAGCCCGCTCCGGGCCCGTTCCCGGCGACAATTCGATACGGCGGTCGGCGGAAAAACGCCGGAACTCCGCAAGCTGGCTGGCCGCATTCACGATCTGGTAGGCCCGGCTTTCCCGATAGATCTTCGCCCGCAATTCGTCCACGCGGATGAGCCGCTGATTGAATCGATCGGGATGATCCACCAGTTTCTCCAACTCATCCAGCAATTGCTGCAGTTCGTCGGTCACATGCACCACGTTTTCCAGCTCGTCGATCCGCCGCTGCACTTCGCGGGCCGCTTGATTCAGACGATATTCGGATTGCGTGCATCGTACGACGGAGGCGTCATCCTGAGCGCAGCGAAGGATCGGGCCTGATTTTGCCTGACGAGATTCTTCGCTTCGTTCAGAATGACATTTCTTCGTTGTAAAGCGGGCTGGATCAATCAACTCTCCGCAAAACCTGTCCGCCGCTTCGCGCAGCGTCATGGACTGCATTCCCCGAATGACAGCGCCGCCCTGCGTGGCGTTGATCACCGTCCGTCCCGAAGCGGCCACGTCTTTTTCGAACTGTTCGAGGTAGGTGAAAAGAAGTTCGTCGGTGTACAACGTCTCTCCGTTCACGCCGGGAACACGGCGAAGGATCGGACGGTTCCGCGCGATTCGCTCCCACTCCTTGTGCTCCAGACTTTGGAACCGATTGATTTCGCTCCGCCACGCGCGGTGAATCTCCACCCCCGGCGTGTAAAAGACATGTCCTGTAAAGGCCAGGTCCTGACCCACGAAGATGATCGGATCGCACCCCAGGTAGACCGCAAGGTAGAACGCGAGGTGTGCAACCGTCGCACCGGCGGTCAGCCCTCCGCGAGCCCCAAGCTCTTCGCCCAAAATCAGCCGTGCCCATCCGTTGTCCAGAAGCGACATCGGTCCGGGATATTCATCGAGGACACGCCAGGCCGCCTTCGGCTCGGCCACGAGATGGGTCCGGCTCAGGTCGCCCACCTCTTCGAAAAACTTCCGCGACATCTCGTGAAAGTCCAGCGTCGTGATGAAATCCGGTACGACGCCGCGAACCATGAGCGGCCGCACCGCCGTCTGCACGGCGCAAATCACCGCACGTCCCTTGAGGCCTCCAAGCTGATCGATGTTTCGCGAAAGGCTCGGACCCGCTGAAACCACGACGGCGGGGCGGCCCGCGAATCGATCACGCAGATGGTCAATGGGCGGCGTCGAAACATAATGATTGAGATTCATCGCGATGTTGCGGCACGTGATGAGCGAATTGGCCATCAACGTAGTCAGAGACATGCGTGTAAAGGTCACAAATTCGGTCAGTGCCCGGTTGATCGGCTCGTGTCCGGCACCTCCCGCGCGGCCCGATGCGTGACGCACGAATTGCATGCCCAGCATCATGAGCGTGCCGAAGGGCTGCAGCTTGGCGTGGAGCGCGTTCTTGTCGTCGTCGAGGAACAACACGAACTTACCCGAAGACAGCAAACCCGACAGATCGACACTGCTCAGCGCCGTCGAAATCATCCGCACGTCCGGCTCTGTGCAGATCAGGAATGCATCGCCCTGGAGACGCCGGTGCAGGGCCGCAACGTGATACCCCAACCCAAAACCGGCCACGACGAAGCAAAACGCTCCTTCGACATCGACCGCCGCGGCCCATTGCTCCGCCTCGGCCAGCGGGTCATGCCGGCTGTGCAGGTACGCGCCGCCTGCCGCTCGAACAGTCCAATCTCCGGTCTTGCTTCGCTCGGTCGGATAGCGCTCGTCATCCCGTACGGCATCGACGGCAATCGCACTCAGCGCATCCAGCCGCCACAAGTGCCGCATGTTCCGAACAAACAGTTCACTTGTGGTCGAAACTGGAATCGAGTCAATCATGAAATTAATTCACCACATTCAGCGCAGTGAGCGGAGACGCATCCTTGCAAAGAGTAACCGCATTTTCTGCATTGTCCGCGACGTACTCTCCAACGAGGAATAATCATGCGCCTGAAGACCTTGAACCACAACAGGCCGGACAAGAGTGCCGCAAACAGCAAAGGTATAGGAAAAGGAATTCGAATGCTCAAGAATCTTTGAAATCTTGATGGTCCGGGATTGAATACGTGGATCACGCCGGGGACTTCCCAAGTTCCTTGCGATTTCCTACATGATTCGCATTCCAGGAACAGACTGTCGGGAACAGCTTGAAACCCACACTTTGGGCACGACAACCTATTTGATTGGTTGCAGGGGAATGCCTTGAGCCACGACAAACCGAATGTGCCGGAATTGATTCTTATGGAAACACTAAGAACACTTGCTTCGTGGGATGGTGGATCCTCCGGCCAGTCGCCGTGCGGTAGCGATGCCAGCTTCACGCAGTCGATCATCTGTTCGGAGACGAGGCTTGCGTCACCCCAGTGAAATTTGGATTCGCGAAAATAGCTTGTAACCCCGCCGACAAGAACAATCAGGGCCATGAGGGTCGCCAGCCCAGCAAACGCGAGGATGACTGCGTTGAACACACGTCGAATCATGCGCGTCCAGTTCACTTGCACGAGCGCCCATCATCCCTCGTAGGCGGTCAGTGCCGCCTTTGCCCCCAGCGTGGGGCACCTATCACCGAACGAAACCGGCAACCGAACGGCTCGCTGCAAGCGGCGTTCGTATTCCCGGCGGGGAATCTCCACCGCGCCCATGCTGCGCAGGTGCGGATTCATGAACTGGACATCCAGCAGGGTCATTCCGCGCTTCAGCATCCGCCCCACCAAATGCACCAGCGCCGCTTTGGACGCATCCGTTTCGCGGTGGAACATCGACTCCCCAAAGAACGCGCCACCGATGGCCACACCGTACAGCCCGCCGGCCAGGCGTCCCTCGTGCCATGCTTCCACGCTGTGGGCATAGCCCAGGTCTCGGAGTGCGCAGTAGGCAACGCCGATTTCCTGCGAAATCCACGTTCCGTCAGGCCGGTCGGCGCAGGCGACCAAAACCTCTTCAAAGGCCACATCGACTTTGAGTTCGAACTTTTCCCGCCGGAGAGTGGTCCGCAAGGAACGCGACACTTTGAGTTGATCCAGCTCGATGACCGCGCGAAGGTCCGGCGCGAGCCAGAACACTTCGCCGGACTCATCCGCCATCGGAAAAATGCCTGCTATGTAGGATGCCAGAAGCCGCTGAGGTGAAAGGTCGTAGCGCATGCGCCTAGGCCTTTAGGAGCTGGTGGACCTCCGAGAGCGTGCGAATCTCATGATCGGGGCGACAGCGCCCCCGGCGAAACCCGCCCGATCGGTTGAGCAGGGCGGTCTTCATGCCCACCCGCGCTGAACCCTTGACGTCCTTTTTCATTTGGTCGCCGACATACAGCGCCCGCTCGGGGAGCACGCCCATCCGGTCCAGAGCAGTTTGAAAAATCTGCCGATGCGGCTTCATGAATCGAACATCGGACGAGTAAACGCGAACGGGAAAGAAGTCGAGCAATCCCTCTTGCGCAAGGGCCCCGTCAATGGAAACCGCCGGGAATAGAGTATTGGAAATCAAACCAAGCTTGATGCCCTGATCTCGAAGTGCTGATACGACCGCCACGGCCTCCTCGTCCGGGCGAAACAGCGGCCCGAGCACGGGGATACTGAGCCGGGCAAGTTCGCAAAGCTGCTCGTCCGAAAGCATGATTCCCAGCCTCTTGTGGTGCCTGCGAAAGGTCGCATAAAGCTGCATCTCACGGCGCGTCAGCCGGGACCACAGAAAGTCCCAGACAAAACGGCGGTGAAGCGCACGGCGATAGGGCGGATAAGGCGGCAGCGAAAGCCCGTTTTCTCTCAATCGCTCATAAAGCGACTGCGTCAACGCTTCCAGGTAGGGTCGTATTTTTGCCGTGGGGACATGGAAGAGCGTGTCGCCAATGTCAAATAAAACCGCCTCAATCATCATCCAATCCCTGGTGCTCGCGTCACGGCGGCGCGGTAAGGTTTTCCCCGGTCAGGTCGTCGGCTCGCGACGCTTCCCCACCCGAACTGAAGGATGTTATATGCGCTCCGGGCTTGACGAGGAATAGCAGGACGAATCCGTATTCCCCTTTGAGGTGGGTGTCCTTGATCTTGTCAAAAG